>Ga0307515_10013526_pt1 | contig 15235 bp, 2 predicted proteins | sample 17_EM_MG_FD_194513 | JGI IMG/M metagenome (GOLD analysis project Ga0307515, IMG submission 194513) | Populus trichocarpa ectomycorrhiza microbial communities from riparian zone in the Pacific Northwest, United States - 17_EM | ecosystem: Host-associated > Plants > Roots > Unclassified | place... | reverse complement strand
CCTACCTAGGGAAATAAGCAAGAGAAAAGATACTAGAACAGTAGAAAAACAACTGGCAACAGAATAAAAGCAAAGGAAAACACTATACTAGAATCTGTAAAGGAAACTACTCTTTCTCTTTTAAAGCTACTAAGGATAAATATCCTAAAAAGCTACAGTCAGCTTTCTTTCAACTAAAACTAGGAAAAGGCTTCTTTAAATCCTTCTCTAAAACAATAGGGAAGGATAAAGAAGGTAGATGCTTTAAGGACTGTACCGCAGTACAAACCCCTACGCACCTCTTACTAGAATGCAGACTATATTGGGAAGATAGAAAGGAAATGCAAAGATAAATAGGCTCTTCTCTCTCTTTAGAGAAGCTTTTTTATACAAAGAAAGAAAGAAGGGCACTTTTTCTATTCTTAAGTAGGACAAAAATAGCTACTGGGAAGTGGCTAAGAGCAGAAGGATCTCTAGAAGAAGGCAACTCCTATTAAAGTCCTAGTAGATAGACCATAGAAAGCAAAAAGACAGAAATAAACTATAAAAAGGACAGGGACAGGCGTTAGGATTATTTATAATTTTATTCTAATTTTTTCTACTATTTTCCTATCGTTTTCTTACTACCTAATAGTTATTAGCAACCTAGTATCTCACTAGGAAGCTGTAAATCCCTAGTTTAGGGATTTATAAACTACTAGGACATAGCTACTAGTACATATTAAGCTGCCTAGAAAGGATTCATGTATATAGAACTATAGCGCCATAGCCTAGAGGCTGCATGCGCAGTATTATACGTAGTATAATACAACGGATATAAAAAAATAAAAAAAAATAAAAAAAAGGAGTAATTATATAGTAATAAGGTACTACTAAAAGTATAATTAACCTTATATTTATAGACGAGGGCCTATATTAAAGACTTAAAAGGTATAACCCTAAAGAAAAATAAGCACTTACCTTAGACTATATCCCTATTTAGATATAGCTAGATCTAAACATTATAGCGTAACTAAGTAGTAAAAGATATATAATAAGGAAGCTTAAAATAAATAATTTTCATAATATAGTTAAATAACAACTTTAAGACCTAGAAGACATCTACCTAATACTAAAGAAGTAAGGCTTATTAGTGTTATGAGACACCCCTATAACACCTTATATACGTCTACCTATTTTTACTAACTTAGCAATTAGAGACTAACCGCGAAATAGCAATCTAACGGCAATCTACGGCATTCTGCCATATTCTGCCAAGTTCTACTAAATTCTGCTAAGTTTTGCTAGGACTATAACCTAAACCCTATTCTGCTTATGCACGTATTAACTAAGTAACTAAGTTAATAATATATGCCCTTTTTTCCCGTTTTTCTATCTTCTTTCCTTACGTAATGTCTTAACCTCCTTATATAGTTTATATATATAGCTTAATAATATCTACCTTGCTATATATTATCGTCGCTTATACTTACTCTGTAACACTACGTTGCGTTAACTACCTATACTACTATTAATATATAGAATAAACCTAAAGCCCCTATAACGGCCGCCGGTATTATATCCGCACTCTAAAAACAATTAGTAGGAATATAGAAGTCTTTTATAAATGCACTTAAATAAAACTAAGCTACTTTAAATTAATAATAAGCCGAATAAGAAGCACGATACTAGTAATTAATTAAGGACCTCTAAGAAGAAGTCCGCGCCCTTAAGATGCCTATGCTAGAACCTTAAGACTAAACGCTATTTCTGGAGATAAACACGCGGAACGCAAGCCCCGAACCTATAATAGCCACTTACCCTAAGCTAACTACTACACCTAAATAATCTAAGCAACTACTAGATTCCTTAGTATTTATTAGTAAATAATAAAAGCTCTAATTATTTCTAAGCTAGCTTAAAAATAAGCTAACTGGTAACGCCAACTGTTACCTAACTAAAGCTAACTAACTTTGTTACGCCCTAAGTTAACTAGGAAGAGATATAGCTAACCTTATTAAACCGCTTTAGCTAAACTTAGTATAAAGCCTAGCTATACTTCTTAAAGCTATATATAGTAACCTAAACCGCTAAGCTACTGCTTAAAGAAAGATAAACTACATAACTTAAGGAACGAAAAGTTTCCTAATATACTTCTTTAAATTTAACTATTACGCAAAGAAAATAGGCTGGAACGACTCCGTACTAATTAACAGCCTTATTAAATCCCTAAGCCCTAAACTAAAAACCTCCCTAATAGGCGTAGACCTACTAGGAGCCCTTAATGCCTGCATAAACGTTATTAATAAACGATATAATAATATACTACGCCTAACACCGAAGCCCGCTTTACGATATAATATGGCAACCCCGTAAACGTCTACTAAGTTATTATCTTAGCCTAAGCACCCCGACGCTATAAATATTAATACTAGGACCCTAGGGTACGCCCTACTAGGGTCCTTTAAATAAGAACAACGCATTAAGCTAGGCTTCTGCTTTAAATGTGGAAGTAGCTCTTACCTCTCTAACTACTGCTCCATCTTTATGCCTAAACACGAATTATAAACGGCCAATACCAGCAGCCGTTCACCGCATTAATCTTCTGGTTACCGTCCCCAATCTCTACCTAGTTCCAGCCCTGCATTTAATAAGTACTATTTATAAGGACGAAGCTACAGCTAACGTCCCATAAGAACCCCACCCTAATTACCTCTAAAAGGAAGGTCCTAGAGCTAAGTCGCTCTCCGAGACAGCTCTGCTATAGGATCTTATTAAACGCATTTAACGTTATAAACTCTGACTCTTAGGACCATAGTATAACTATTAACTGCCGTCTTTGGTAGAATAGTTAATAGGCTAATACTTAAATTCTAATTAACACAGGAGCTAGTAGCATAGGATTTACTAATAAGATCTTTATATAAGATAATAGTTTTACCTTAACCTCCCTTAACTAGTATATTAACGTATTTAGATTTAATGGCAAACGCACCGTCTTAGGCTATATTACCTATATAGTATTTCTAAGACTCCAATACCTAAACTATAAAAAATTAATTAAACTTTTCGTTACTACCCTAGGTTACTTAGTAATCCTTAAACAACCCTAAATAAAGCTATATAAGGTAACTATTAATTAAGACAACCTTAAGCTTCTATTTACCGCCTCCTGTTATAAGCAGAAGTACCTTATAACTTACTACTTAAACCCAGAACTAAAATCTAAAAAATCCACCACGATCCACTAGTCTAAAATTTCTACGACTATCTACCCTATACCTGAGGAATCCACCAAATTCCACCAACCTAGGAATTCTACTAAATTCCACTAATAATCCGAAAACTCCACTAAATTCTATAAGTTATTACTAAGTACTACACCACCCTAAGCTAAGCAAAAGCTTAAGCTCTATACACAAAAATACTAAAAGGACTGGTGTTTCACTATAAAAAGGATTTTTAAAGAACCTAAACCTAAATCTAATACTAACTCCGTACCTAATACTAAACCTAAACCTAAATAAGAAACTATAGACAATCCGAGCAAGCTTAACACCCTAGATATCCGCATAATTGGAGCTACCCTGCTAGCGTAACTTGCTAAGAAACCCGAGCATACAATCTTCGCTATTACGATAGCCGATATTAAAAAGGCCTTGGCACTAAAAAAGCACATTAACCCTACCACAAAGGTACTAATAGAGTATTATTATTACCTAGATGTATTCTTACGAAAGAAAGCTAATAAGCTACTAAAACACCAACTATACAACTATAAGATTATACTTAAAGAAGGAAAGTAGCCCGGATTTGGACCTTTATATAGGATATCCTAAAATAAACTCTAAGTACTATAAAAGTATTTAGATAAGAACCTAAGTAAAGGATTTATTAGAGCAAGCTTGTTACCTATAGCTGTACTAGTAATCTTTGTTAAGAAACCTAGCGGCGGTCTACGCTTCTATATAGACTACTAAGCTCTTAACGCCGTTACCGTTAAGAACTAATATCCGATCCCATTAATATAAGAGACGCTAAACTAACTAAGTAAGGCTTATTACTACACAAAGCTCAATATTATCTTCATATTTAACCGTCTCCGTATTATAAAAAGGGATAAATAGCTTACTGCATTTTATACCCAATATAGACTATTTAAGTACTTAGTAATACCCTTTAGCCTTATAAACACTCCGAGCTCGTTTTAATATTATATAAATAATACCCTACGCCCCTACCTAGATATCTTCTGTACTGCTTATATTAACGATATCCTAATATATAGTAATAACCTAACCAAATATTGGAAATACGTTAACCTTATCCTATAATCCCTATACGGAGCTAGTCTATAATTAAATATAGATAAATACGAGTTTTATAAAACGGAAGTCCTATACTTTAAACTCCTTATTTTTATAAACGGTATATAAATAGACCTAAAGAAAGTTAAAGTAATTATAAACTGGCAAGAACCTAAGAACGTTAAGGACGTAAGAGCCTTTATAGGATTTGCTAATTTCTACTAACAGTTTATTAATAACTTCTCCGCCCTAGTTTTACCCCTTATAGCTTTAACCTAAAAGGATAAAGTTTTTATCTTTAATAAGTAATATAAGAAGGCCTTTACCTATCTAAAGGTTATATTTACTACTGCGTCTATACTTTAACACTTCGACCTAAACTAAATAAGTATTATAGAAGCCAACTTATCTAACTACGTTACTAGAGGTATCCTATCTTAATATAATAAGGATAGAGTATTGCACCCTATAGCATACTTCTTAAAATAACTAAGCCTAGCTAAATATAACTATAAGATCTATAATAAGGAATTATTAGCTATTATTAGATGTTTTAAATAATGGCGACCTAAACTAGAAGGCACTAAATTTCTAATTAAGGTCCTTAGCGACTATAAGAACCTATAGTACTTTATAACCACAAAATAGCTAAGTTATTATTAGGCCCGCTAGTTAGAATATCTATCTTATTTCCGATTCTTAATTACATACTACCTAGGCGTCTAAGGCTAGAAGCCTAATACCCTAACCTAACACTTACAAGACGCGCTAGCCCTAGAAGAAGCGCGCTCTTACTAAAATCAGACCCTACTTCGCCCTAAACTATTTAACCCTCCTACTAAAGATCTTACGGTATACGTCCTTAAAATAACTAATTAATTGATTAAACAGATTATAGTTAACGAATACCCAAATAACGAGTTTATTTAAGAGACGCTTAAGCTAATATAAGATGGCATTAGACGCTCTAAAAAGATTTCTTTAAGTAAATGCGAAGCCTGCGGAAACCGCTTATATTACTAAAACCATCTAGTTATCCCTAATTACGATAAGCTTAAGCTTAAACTCCTTAAATACGTACACGATCTACCTATCGCCGGCCACCTAGGCTAAGGGAAGACCCTAGAATTACTCTAACGGGAGTATTATTGGCCGAATATGTATAATATAATACGAAGGTATATCTCTAGCTGCTACACCTGCCGACGAGCTAAAGCCTCGCATGAGACGTATAATAGTCTTTTAAAGCCGCTGCCTGTTCCGGACTGAAGATAGAAGGATATCTTAATCGACTTTATTGTTAACCTTCCTAAAAGTAGAGGCTGTACGAATATTATGGTAGTTATAGACCAACTATCTAAAATAAGACACTTAATCGCCTGCCCTAATATGCTAACGCCTGCCGTCGCCTAATTATTCCTAAATTATGTATAGAAACTCTATAGACTCCCTAAAACGATTATCTCCAATAAAGGTAGCCAGTTTGTCTTAGCATTCTAGAAAGAACTGACTACTTAACTCCGTATTAAAGCACTATTATCTACCACGTATTACCTAAAAATGGATGGCCAAATAAAACGCGTAAATGCTATAATAGAACAGTATATTCGGATATACACGTTATATTTATAGGATAACTAAATTAACTGGCTTATATTCGCCAAGTTTACTATAAATAACTTTGTCTTAGAAACTACGAAAGTCTCCCTATTCCTAGCCAATTATAGCTAGCACCTATAAATGGGGTTTAAACCCTTTAGTAATGTTCCTTACCCTACTTATTACGCCTTATAGGTTATAGAAGTAAATAAATTTATAGAGAAGATGGAGGAACTATAATAGTTTCTTACTGATAAGATAATATGGGCTTAATCTATCTATAAAGCCGCAGCGAATAAGAAACAAACCCTAGCACAGGCCTACCAAATTGGTAATTTTGTTTAGCTAAATATAAGGAATTTAAATACAAAATAACCTACTAAGAAACTTAATTAGAAGAACGCTGGCCCTTATAAGGTCAAAAAGGGTATATCTCCTTATGCCTACTAACTAAAGCTCCCTAATACGGTTAAAATCCACCCCATATTCTATACGTTAGTCCTCTACCCTACTGCCCCTATATTAGACGCCCTGCCTAGATAAATATAAGACCCTCCCCTACTAGTTAAAGTGGATAGTAAGAACGAGTACTTTATTAAAAGAATTAATAATATTAAGTATAATAAACGGAAACGCTAATATATATATCTTATAAAATGGAGAGGCTTTACTAAGTCCTTATAGGAACCCGTTAACTCTATAGGACTTATATAAGCTATAAAAGACTTTTACAAACTCTACCTAGAACTACTATAGCCCTATCTCGCAGAAGCTTAAGTTTAAAGGGGGGGTACTATTATAGGACACCCCCGTAATACCTTATACACGTTTACCTGTTTTTACTAACTTAGCAATTAAAGACTAACTGCGAAATAGCAATTTAACGGCAATCTAATGGCAATCTAACGGCAATCTACGGCATTCTGCTATATTCTGCTAAGTTCTACTAAATTCTGCTAAGTTCTACTAGGACTATAACCTAAACCCTATTCTGCCTATATACGTATTAACTAAGCAACTAAGTTAATAATATATGCCCTTTCTTCTCGTTTTCCTACCTTCTTTCCTTACGTAACATCTTGACCTCTTTATACAGTTTATATATATAGCTTAATAATATCTACCTTACTATATATTATCGTCGCTTATACTTACTCCGTGATAATTAGCTACCCTTAAGGAAATTAACTATAGACTAGAAAGAATTTAGGCAGCAATTAAAAATAGGCTAAAAAAGTACTGCCTGGTCTTAAAACTAGGCCCCTATATATAATATGTATAGTCTATATAGTGCGCAGTTCTTATTACTAGCTAATAATAAGTAAAAAGGAAATATATAAGTGGCTTTAACCCTAAAGATAAGAGATAATATAAAGATATAAAAAACTAGTTAAAGAATACTCTAAAAAAAGAAGTAAGGAATAACTAGAGATAGTTTATAAATAAGTATATTTTTATCCCAAGCCTCCCCTATAATAAGGGCCTTTAGGCTATAGTAAAATAGGTATAAAATAGGTAGAGTGCCTAATAGAAGACCTATACCTACCGCCCCTTTAAAGAGTAGGGGAATTATAGGCCACTAATAATAATAATAAGAAGGTAAAGTAGATTACTTAACCCTAGGAAGCTACCGCCCTATTGCCTTAGAAAATACCCTTAGTAAGGTTTTAAAAAGGGTAATAGTAGACTATATAATAGATATGGCTAAGGAATATACTTTACTATTATAAAGCTAAATAGGGGCAAGAAAGAACCGCTTAATAATATTAGCACTTACGCTACTTACTACTACTATTAAATTTATATAGACGATATAAAGGGACTTTATAGTATTAATACTTAGCCTAGATATTAGCGGTGCCTATAATAACATACCCTATAAGCGCCTTCTATATATCCTTAGGGCAAAGGGCTTCCCAGAATAGATTATACAATTTATTTAAGGGTTTATAGGCTAGAGAGAAATATTATTAGTCTTTAGCGGGTTCTAAAGCCCCCATATTGTAGTTATAACAGGAATACTATAAGGATTACCCCTCTTACCTATTCTTTTTCTTTTCTTTATAAGCAATCTGCTTAACTTCTTTAAGGAAGGGGCGACCTAGGGAATAGGCTTTATTAATAATATAAACCTAATTATATACGGGCTAATAGCTGTAGAGAATTACAAAATACTAGAGAAAGCTTATAATACCTATATAGAATAGGCAAGATAATACAGAGTCTAATTCTCTCTAGAGAAATACTAGCTAATCGATTTTATAAGAAAACGTAACTAATTTATAGATCTTTAATATATAATTTATATTTAAGGCTTTAGGGGTTAAGTAGTTTAAGGCCTAAGGGTATTAGGAGTATAGGTAAATAGTAAGCTTTAATAGAGCGTATATACGTTATAAGCGGCCTATAAGGGCTAAGCTTAGTATATTACAATATCTAAGATTATTAATTCTATATAATATGGTGGTGTAATTTGGCCCCTAAATTCAATATCTAAATTAAGCATAGCTTCGGGAGAGCCTAGGCCTTATATAAGTTATATAGATTGGTCTGGAGCCCTTAAAGTCTTTAATAACTTAAACAGGTACGACGGACACACAATATACTCTTTTCTTTCTTTCTTACTGCCTATTCTACTAATTGATTATAACTAACTAACCGACTAACCGACCGACTAACAGACAGACAGACAGCACTATGACTTTCCTATCTTAGAGAGGTCGTACCCTCCCATATATTTTATAGCATTCCACATAACGATAACGGCAAGCTCTTTAGATTAGAAGTCCAGCGCTACATACACAGGAGACGTATAGGAACGTGCTGCAGCTACTAAAAACTGTTAAGTCACCATTACCGGAAGCCGTTAAGTTACTAATAGGTGCGGAAATTAAGCACAGAACTACTAGCAACGTACACACAGGCATTACCATTACTAAGATAAGTTAATAATACTTTTAGAGATTGTTATCTAAGACCTATAGTAAACAAAATAGACGACTAGAAGTGGGAATACGAGTACGGGGTATAGCAGGACGGAGGATAAAAGAGAGGGTTATAATACATCAGGACTAGTAGAAAGAAGTCTTTGATTTTTTATTTACTATATTTGCAACGGTCTATATAATTCTTTTAGTATTTATACAAGCCTCCCTTAAATTTATAAGAGTAATGGCAACAGGACCGATAAAGGGAATACTAGGGATACTAGGCCTATTCTATAATGACGGCAGAGAAGGAAGTAGGTAGCCTGCTAACTTACGAAGTTTTCCTAACCTAGAGGATGCGGTACTGGACTTAACTCCTATAACGTCTAGAACTAATAACCTTTAGTAAAGAGAGGACAAGAACTAAAAGGTTAACTTATTTATCCTAGGAGAAACTGCTAGTCTATTACCTTATAATAAACCACTAATAGAATAAAATAAGGTATATGTTATGGCCTAGCCTATACCGGCTCTAGGGACTCTAAGGACTCCTTACTTTACGGGATAAAACGTGTTATAATTTATTAAACAATACGAGCGACTATATATTCGACACCGTATTACAGACGACAAGAAGTATTAAGGACTTTTAGAATATTACGACTATTAGATAGGGACCTAGATCCAAAGTCTACCTAAGTTTATTATTAGCAGATAGATAAAACTTATAAAAAAGCTTTAGACAAACTACTAAGGAAGTAACTACTTTTAATAAGTTGAGACGGTAGAATTCTTAGAAGTGTATATACTGTAGTATAGAAATAACCTACCTAGTAGTATACGTGAGTACTACAGACAATTTATACTAATTTCTTAGAAGGTTACTAAAGCTAGTAATTTAGAAAACTATAAATAAGGATACTGGTTTATAAAAGGACTTCTATTTAAATATTAAAAATATACTATAATTAAGACAGGAGCTAACCTGGATAGATGAAAGTCTTTTAACTTCTACCTACTAAAAAGGGCTATAGAAGATAGGCTTAATTTGCATAAGGGCATAGACCGCTTATTAATAATAAACCTTAAGGAGTAAGATCTCCGTTAACTGGTTAGACAATTCCGTAAGCAGTAGCCGGCTATATTAAACTAGAGAGATGCTGCTCTTTAGCTACCTATAGTCTCTTAGCTAAATAAGTTAGTAAGTGCCCGTTATATAACCTAAGAGATAGACCTTAAGCTAGAGAGCCTTACTAGTTAACTCCGGAAGCTTAATCTTAGGATGGTTAAATTAGTAAGCGTTGCATCTTTAATGCCATTCCTTAATAGAATTCACTAAGACCTAATATAGTATATGCAGCTTCTAAATAAGGCGTTAGCGCGTTAAGAATAAGTAGGTTTATAACTAGTAACGAATAATAACGGACTGCTGCCGTCCTATAAAGGGGCGCTATAAAAGCGATATAAACTAGGTCTAAGAAGGTATAGAGGACTAGAAAACCCTAGTATATACTAGGTATAAGATGAGACGTATTATAAATGTAGAGGCCCTTATTATTTTATTAACTAATACCTAGAGCTCTAAGAACTAGTTAGCTAGGGGTTTTTGTATATAAATAAGAACAACCAAATCTATACTGGAATACGTTAGCGCCTAATAAATCTACTCCTATATTTACCAAGCAGCTATTAAATTTAGTTCCTTAAAGACTGGCTAAGGCAGAATGCGAATATTAATCCCAATGTAACGGCGATAGGTATCCAGTTAAATGCGTCCTTAGTAGAGCTTATAGAAAGTAATAGCGCTAAAAGTAAAGAAGAGCTTAGTAAGTCCTAGGAAGATATATACTAAGTAAAGTCGGTATACGTTAATTTAGTAGGAACAGCAACCCAGTTATAGCCTATAATACGGTCATACGATCTTAGAAAGCTAAGAGGAGACATTAGGGTGATAAAACTACCTCTAAAACTAACTAGTTTGCAACTAGTAATAGTTTAAAATATATAACTAGGAGGACATATCTAAATCGCACCACAACTATAGCGGTAGGCCCCCTATTTACTAGTAAACAATAAGAAGACTAATAAAATAGACTATACTAAATAGCTAAGAAGAGAAGTAGAGTAAGGAACAGAAGTAATTGCGACTGCTAAAGCACTGTAACTAAAGCCGGTTAGGATAATAGATATATTAAAAGGGAACGTCCCGAGCCCAACTATAATAGCAAACAAGATCTTATTAAAAACTATTAAAGTTACTATTAGTGACTGCCTTATGTATATACCTAAAGTCACAAGGTTATTCTTTAAGCCGCTCCCGCTACCTCTTATAGAACCTTACTAACAAAAGTAAGAGGGCGTTAAGGTATCTACGTTATCGGCGTACCTAACGTTTTATACTAATTAAGCTGGCCTAATAACTATAGAGGTAGACCAGATTAAATAGGAAGCAGGATTTACCTAGTTTTAATAATAATGTCTAAAGGTAGAAGCACAGATAGGAGATAAAAGGGTTAAGTGCTTAATTAACTCTAGAGCGGAGCTTAACCTTATTAAGGAAAGTGTAGCTCTATAATATAGCTTGCTAATATTAAGTCTACCCCTATAGTTATAGGGCGTACGTCTAACATCTGCAAATGGGACTTAGTTTAAGTTTATTAGATTAGTGTATATAGCCGCTATAGTTATAGGGGACGTCTTAATATCCACGACTTTTATTACTGTAGGAGAAATGTTATATAAGGTAATACTTGGTAAGCTGTAGTTGGTAAGGGCTAGGCTAGCAATGTAGCGAACTATAATAGGCTAGGTATCTTATATTATTTAATTAAAAGATAGCGGAGTTAAAATAAAGTTTTTAATATCCTATAAGGACGTAATATTCCTTAAACTAAATAAAGGAATTAGTATAGGTAGTAGTTTAGAAAACGTGTAACTAGTATAACTGCTAGGATTGTATTTAGGGTTACTTATAACCTAGCGTATTAGGATAAAAAGGACGCTAAGGACGGAGAGGAGGGAAATAAGGTGCGACTTTAATAAGGACGTTTACTATTTTGGATATCCGCTAAATAGGGTAATTAACGGGAAGAAGAGCACAACGTTAGATGGAGAAAGCTTAATAGCGAAACGTTAAAGGAAGTCCTAAAGAAGTACTTAGGAGGAAGGTAGAAGCTAGTGTTTAAAGCGAAGGCTAAATCCCTTATATATTAAATATTAAAGATAACGGATCTATTTATAATGTAAATAAAAGGCTATAGGAGTAAGGCCTGATAGAACGCTATAAGTATAGTAACTGCGTATAAATAAAAGGTAGAGAAGGTCCGCCTAGTTAATTTATTAGCACTATATAGAACGGTTATAGGAGGAATAATAGAGTGGTAAGAAGTAGCCTTACGTCGGCAAAAGGCGTCTATTTAAGAGTTGCCCCTTAGTCTATATAATTATTTCCTTAAGCCGCGGTATACTAAGCTGGCCTATAGTATATAGCTAAAGCTAGAATAATTAGAGCGCGTAATTATAGGGGACCTCTAGCTAAGAAAATAAGAAATCTTTAAGGCTATATTATTTAACTAAGAAGAGGCTTTAGTATGGGAGTTCTTTAAAATAGGTTATATTAACAAAGACGTAACTCCACTATTAAAGATTAAGACTATACCGTATAAAGTATAGTAAGTGCCGAACTTCTCTATACTAAGAGCTCTGCGAGGGGAAGTAATAAATATATTACGAGAATAACTAGCTTAAGGGACTCTGGAATATTGCGAAAGCCTATATAGGAATTTATAGTTTCTTATAAGTAAAAAGGAACATAAGAAGTACCGGCTAATTAACGCGACGATAAATATTAACTAAGTGACTATTAGGGACGCAAATCTGCCGCTATGTGCTAATAAGTTTTCTAAGGAGTTTATAGGGTGTAAAGTTATATCTCTAGTGGACTTCTTCTCTAGATATAACTAATTAGAGCTAGATATAGAAAGCAGAAACCTAACGGCCTTTATAATACCTCTGGGACTTTTATAATAAATAACGGTACCTATAAAAGGAATAAATTCGGTAGCCTAGTTTGTAAGGATAATTACTAAGATTTTAGAGCGACATATTCTATACTATACCTTACCGTTTCTGGATAATATTATAGTAAAAGGACTATAGATAATGTATGATGGAGAAGAGAGCCTTCTAGGCGTGCGCAGATATATTCTAAAATATATTATGTGGCTAGACGGAGTACTTATAGATTTAAAATAAGCTAAGTATATAATCTTAGGCGCAAAGTCTTATTTCTATAAGGACGAGATTATAGTAGTTAGTTACTGCTATAATAGAAAGGGGCAATATCTAGAAGAGTTAAAAGTTGCAAAGATTATTTACTAGAAAGACTGTGAAGATATTATATCTGCCCGAGCCTTTATAGGAGTTATTATATATTACTAAATATAGATAGAAGACTTCGTAATAAAGGCAGAGCCAATCTTCCAACTGCTATAAGTAAACGTTTTATTTATATAGGGTATAGAGCAGATAACTGCTATAAAGACTCTAAAGTATGTAATTACTACTATACCCGCGTTAGTTTAACTGGATTATAGTAAGGGGGCTAGGCTGATTGTTTTTGCCGTTAATAGATATAAGAATAGGTAGGGATGCGGTCTTATATAACTAGATATATAAGGTCGTTGCTACCTATATTAATATAAGAGCGGTATCTAGTCTTAAACAGAGCAGAAGTATAATTTAGAAAAGCTTAAATGTTGGGCATTGCTGTATATATTAAAGAAGTGTTAAGTGTACCTATACGGCGTTTGCTTTATAGTTGAGACGGATATAAATACCTTAGTTACGCAACTAAATTGTACTGCTACCGATTTACTAGGAGCCTTAATAACACGATAGCTAGTATAGATTTAGTTGTGGGACTTTAATATTAGGTATATTCTAGGGAAAAAGAATAGCCTAGCTGATAGACTATTATAATAACTACTAGATAGCGAACGACCTAATAAGCCGACTGAAGATATTAAAGAGTTTATTAACTATAAACTAAGTGCTTTAGAATATACGGCTAGCCTAGTTAAAATAAAGGTAGATCTGCTACTAGAAGACTCGTATTTTAGGGAGTCTTAGAAGATTATAAAATAGCTAGTGACCTTATAACGTCTAGAAGAAATAAATACTAAAAAATTTAAAAAGTTTAAATAATATACGCTGAAATTCCTAGTGCGTAATTAATAGCTCTTTTGCTAATAATCGAAAAATATATTAATGTGAAGGGTAGTTAATAACAAGGACGCTTAGTAAGAGATTATTAAAAGCCTTTATAATTAAAGCGGATATTATAGATAAGAAGGAACGTATTAAAGGATCTTAAATTAATATTAGTGGCTAGGGCTATTGTTAGGAATAAAGGCAAATGGTCACCATATAAGGCATATTGCCGTCATATATAGCAAGTTGCCATCACGTGCCGCCGCGGCACTAGCGTGGTAAGGAACCTTAAGTTCCTCACCCCTTTCTTCAATCAATTAAAAAGAATCAACCATCGTATCAACCAGCACAGACTATTTGACTACGATCCTGGCCTATTCGAATAGGTATCCCTAGTAATACCAACACTAATTAGTGGTTGACTTTACTGTTATACTACAGAACAGCTAGGTATTACTAAGAAGAGACGAGCCACTGTACCAGTGCTACTCGTGCTAGAGGAAGCTGTCTTTTAAGGTTAAAACTGGTCCTAAATCTTAAATAGAACTCTTCCATAAATCTAAGGATCTAAAAGGCCAGAACTGGTCCTAAGCCTTTCTAAGATTACGGATTCTTGCGTCCATCACGCAAAATAATACGCTTTACGAGTCTTCGCGATTTAAGGCTAGAACTAGTCCTAAGCCCCATAATTATAAATACACATCTAAACGCGTACTAAACGACAATCCCTATACCAATAACACTTCCCTCCCTCTAAAAATATGGCTACGCCTACTTTAAATAACTAGAAAGACTCCTTACCACTAGGGGTAGCTAAGCACGCGAAACTTATTAATAAAGATTAGGATGAATTCGCCTTTAATATAATAACTTATACCACAAAACAAGTTAACGGCTTTCTCCTATACTATATTATATTCTACCGAAATAGATACTACGCTGATTTATAACTATGGGAGTATTTTAGAGAGGATTTTATAGGATGGACTGCTGATACCTAGGCACTTAGCAACGTTAATATTATTTAGGATTTTTAAGACTTCCTCCGTAGGAATAGGGTATACGTTACTAAGAACGGTAACCTAATTACTAGCAATATTTAGGCCGTTATTACTAGTATAGAAGAACTAATATAGACGGAAGCTAAGATTATACATTAACTACGAAAACCTAAAAACAACCCATATTCTTTAGAAGGCAACTTTAATTCGTATTAAAACCCCTAGAACGCTA
>Ga0307515_10013525_pt1 | contig 15236 bp, 14 predicted proteins | sample 17_EM_MG_FD_194513 | JGI IMG/M metagenome (GOLD analysis project Ga0307515, IMG submission 194513) | Populus trichocarpa ectomycorrhiza microbial communities from riparian zone in the Pacific Northwest, United States - 17_EM | ecosystem: Host-associated > Plants > Roots > Unclassified | place... | reverse complement strand
GGGGTCAGCCAGCGCTGCGCCGGGCAGTTCCGGGCGGCCGACGGTCAATACGAGGTGCCCCGAGTGACGCTGCTCGGCGTCGAACCCGGGCAGCGCGACGCCGGCTCGAGCGCACCGGCCCGGATGGTCAGCCAGCACAGCCGGCAGGCCTACGTCGGCGACGCCGGACTGCTCGTGCAACTGCGCTGGCTGCTCGGCTTCCTGCTGGTGCTGCTCTGCGGGCTCGGCAGCGCGGCCCTGACCGGGACGCACCGGCTCCCGACCGCCACCTACCGCCGGGCCGCGCTGATCCTGAGCCTGACCGGCCCACTCCTACTGCTGGCCGGCTTCCTGTTCGTCGCCTACTAGTTCACGCGCACAAGCACATAGACCAGCCCGCGTGCACGAGCGCATAGCCCGCGTACACGAATCGCAGACCCCGCGCTAGCTCGCGTGCACGAGCGCATAGACCTCGCGCTTGCGCAGCCCGTACTCGTCGGCCACCGCCTGGATGGCATCGCGCCGCGAGTCGCCCGCGGCCTCGCGCTCGGCGACGGCCGCGCGTAGCTCCTCGTCCGCCGGACGCTCCCCCGCGCGCACCGGAGCGCCCGCCACGACGACGGTGATCTCGCCGCGCGGCCGGTTCGCCGCCGCCCAGTCCGCCAATTCCGCGCAACCGCCCCGGCGGATCTCCTCGTAGGTCTTGGTCAGTTCGCGGCAGACCGCGGCGGACCGCTCGGCGCCGAACGTCGCGGCCAGGTCGGCGAGCGTGTCCGCGATCCGGTGCGGCGCCTCGAAGAAGACCAGCGTGCGCGGTTCCGCGGCCAGCTCGCGCAGCCGGGACCGGCGGCCCGAGCCGGTGCGCGGCAGGAATCCCTCGAAGGCGAATCGGTCGCTGGGCAGCCCGGAAAGCGCCAGCGCGGTGGTTACCGCGCTCGGACCGGGCGCGGCGGTGACCGGAAAGCCGGCGTCCAGGGCCGCCCGGACCAGCCGGTAGCCCGGGTCGGAGACGCTGGGCATGCCGCCGTCGGTCACCACCGCTACCACGGCTCCGCCGCGCAGGGCCTCGACCAGATCCGGCGTACGCCGCTCCTCGTTGCCCTCGAAATAGCTGACGATCCGCCCGCGCACGGTGACGTCGAGGTCGCGGGCGAGCCGGGCCAGTCGCCGGGTGTCCTCGGCGGCGACCACGTCGGCCGTCTCGAGAATCTCGCGCAGCCGGGTGGACGCGTCGCCGATGTTGCCGAGCGGTGCGCCGACGAGCACGACCCGTCCAGTTGGTTGGTCATTCACTGCATCACGCACCGCGAAAGTCCACCACACCGGGCGCCGGGCGCTGGCTCCTGGACCGGCGTCCTACGATCGCGGGGTGACTTCGGCGACGGCTGAGACAGAGATCACCGCTCCTACCACCGCAGCGGAGGGAGCGGACGACACCGGCGTGCGTCGGGTGCCTGACGCGGTGCGGCGCCGCTTAGCGACGCTTGAAAACTGGCTCAACCCGTACTCGTGGCTGGTCACCGGCGTGATCGTGGCGATCGCCGCGATCCTGCGGCTGGTCGGCATCGCCCGCCCGAGGGGCTACATCTTCGACGAGGTCTACTACCCGACCGACGCGTGGGACATGCTCCAGCACGGCGTCGAGTGGGACGAGAAGACCAACGGCCCGGCGTACGTGGTGCACCCGCCGCTGGGTAAATGGCTGATCGCGCTCGGCGAAAAGATTTTCGGCAACAACGAGCTGGGCTGGCGTTTCCCGGCCGCGATCGCCGGCACGCTGATGATTCTGATTCTGATTCGGATCGCGTACCGGATGTTCCACTCGATCTTGCTGGCCGGCACCGCGGGCCTGCTGATGACCCTGGACGGCTTCCAGCTCGTGCTGTCCCGTACGTCGCTGCTCGACATCTTCCTCGGCCTGTTCGTCGAGGCCAGCTTCGCGGCGCTGCTGCTGGACCGGGATCAGTACCGCAAGCGTTGGCTGCGCGCGCTCGAGGACGGCTATGAGCCCGATACCGCCCGCAGGCTGCCGCGCATCGTGCCGTGGTGGCTGCTGGTCGCGGGCATCCTGTTCGGGCTCGCCTGCGGGGTGAAGTGGAGCGCGCTGTTCTTCGCGCCGTTCTTCGCGCTGCTGGTCGTCCTGTGGCGCGTGGGTGCGCGGCGCTCGGCGGGCGTACGCCGGCCGATCCTGCCGGGTGTCTTCGGCGACCTGGGCTGGTTGGTGCTCAGCTTCGTGCTGACGGTGATCTTCTACCTGGCCACCTGGACCGGCTGGTTCGTCACGAACACCGGCTACTTCCGGCACTACCGGCAGGCGAACGGGCTCAGCGAGCCGCCGGTGCTGGGCGCACTGCTCAACCTGATCCACTACCACCAGGAGGCGTACAAGTTCCACAGCGGCCTCACCGACCGGCACATCTACCAGTCCTGGCCGTGGCAGTGGCTGCTGCTGGGCCGGCCGGTGGCGTTCTACTGGAGCGGCAACAGCGGCTGCGGTGCGACCAGCTGCGCGGCCGAGATCCTGCTGCTGGGCACGCCGATCCTGTGGTGGTCGTTCGTCCCGGCGATTGCGGCGCTGGTCTGGTTCGGCATCGCCCGGCGCGACTGGCGGGCGGTCACGATCGGTACGGGCCTGGTCGGCGGCCTGCTGCCCTGGTTCTACTACGCGATCACCGACGGCCGGACGATGTTCTCGTTCTACGTACTGCCGGCGCTGCCGTTCCTGATCTTGGCGGTGGTCTATGCGCTTGGTGCCATCATGACGCCGCCGGGCGGCCTAGTGACCGGGGCGGCGCGGACCGACCGGCAACTAGTCGGCACGATCGTCGCCGGACTCTATGTCCTCGTTGTGGCGCTGTGCTTCGCCTACTTCCACCCGATCTTCGTGGGGCAGACGATCCCTTACGAGAGTTGGTCGGCGCGGATGTGGCTCGGCAGCCGGTGGATTTGAAGGCCGTGAACCGGCGGGACACTCACGCCGGGGAAAAATAGGTGCGCGCCCCGATCGCCTGCCACGGGGGAAGCGGGCGATAGGAGCGCGCATGGAGAAGCTTAACGGCGCCCTTCGACGGACACAACGGGTGGCTCTACTCAAGTTCGGGGAATCTTGGCGCACCTATTGGCCACTTGTGACCGATTAACTACGGAACGCACTCCTGTGACAATTGGGACATAACGGTCTTCATTGCTTAAGTCGCCGTGCGAATTGTTCGCGAATTCGGCTCGGATAACCGATCCGAAAAGCAACACCGAATAGGTCCGGAAAACGCGTAACCGCTCGATCTCGGCAATTTTCGCGCAGGTCCGCCAAGCCGCACATTTGGCTATGCACATGCCTGCCGTCTGGCCAAACGCCGGCCTTCACCGATTCGGTTAATGGTCGGCGCCGGGTCGGCGTCCATCGCACGAGTGACCCCGGTGAACGGCGTCCACATTCTTCTTAAGCTCGCCAGGTGACTACGCCGCGGCCGAAGCCCACGGCATCCGCCGATTCCGATGGTCGCGGTGTATCCGGTGAGACGCGTCGGCCCCGCACCCGCCCGAACTGCAGCCGGGCTGGGTGCGGGGCCGGCCGCCGCTACGCGTGGATCAGAACGCGTTCCGGGTCATGCTCCGCGAACGGGAACACGACGTGCAGGGAAGTACCGTCGCCCGGCCGGTCGGAGAGCGCCACGGTGGCGTGGTGCGCGTCCAGAATCCGCTTCGCCACCGCCAGGCCCCGGTCGGGTCCCGGCAGATCGGACGGGTTCGCGATGGCGCCGTAGTACAGGTGCGGGAAGAGATCCGGCCGCATCCCGTCGGGCATGTCCATGTCGTCCAGCCGCACCGTCGGCCCCGACTCGCGCTCGGTGCCGACTCGCACCCGGCCACCCGGCGGCGTGTATTTCACCGCCGCGAACAGCAAGTGCATAAGGACCTGTTCCAGGCGTACGGGATCGGCAACGATCGGCAGCGCCGGGCCGCCGGCTTGGTTGAGGATCCAGATCTGTTTCGTCGCGGCGATCGGCCGGATGGCCTCGACCGCCCGCTGGGTCAGCCGGGTCAGATCGATCTGGCGCATGTGCAGGCTTTCGTTGCCGAGGCCGGCGTCCGCCATCGAGTTCAGGTCCTCGATCAGCTCGGTGAACTCGCGAACGTGCGCGGCGGTGGCCCGGCCGACCAACTCGGCCAGTTCATGGTCGTGAAAGCCGGTCCGGCCGAGTTCGGCCAGATACTGCCCGACCAGCCGCAGCGGCGCCCGCAGCTTCCCGCCGACCAGGCCGGCCAGGTCGTCCTTGCGGCGTTCCAGTTCCTGCAGCCGGGCGGTCGTGTTGGCCAACGCGAGCGAGTAGCGGCGCAGCTCCAGTTGGGAGGTGACTTGCCGGGCGAGCGCGCGCAACGCTTGCAGCTGCGCCACGTCCGGATGGCGCGGCTCGGTGTCCCAGACGCAGAGTGTGCCGAGCGCATAGCCTTCGGTCGTGATCAGCGGCGCACCGGCATAGAACCGGACCCCGCCAGCAACGCTCACGACCGGATTGTCGGCGAACCGGACGTCTTGGCTGGCGTCGGGCACGACGAGCAGATCCTTGCCGAGGATGGCGTGCGCGCAGAACGAGAGCTCGCGCGGCATCTCGGTCAGGTCGGTGCCGACCCGGGCCATGAACCACTGCCGGTCGGCGTCGACCAGGCTGACCAGCGCCATTGGCGCGGTGCAGACGCTCGCGGCCAGGGCCACGATGTCGTCGAAGTCCGTCTCCGGCTGACTGTCCAGCACGTCGAGCGAGTACAGGGCCGACAGTCGATCAATTTCGTTCGCAGGCAGGGGTGCTTGCATGGCGTTCACCTCCGAGGCTGCTTCAAGAGATACCACGCAAAAGTAGCGAGACTCGCATTTCGGGCCTACCCGGTCGCACAGGTTTTTTCCGGGGCAGGCTCCGGGACGGCTGCCTCGAACCGCGCGGCCGGCCCGCACCCCATCGACAACGTGCCTGGTAGATCGGGGACATCGAGGAAACCCCACCCGGCCCGCCGACAGACATGGATACCGATCGTGCGGACGCCGATACGCCGGGGCACACTTACCGCATGCTCGGACGGACCTCAAGGCACTGGTGGGGCGTCGTCATCGACGCGCCCGACCCACACGCGCTAGCCCGCTTCTACGCCGATCTGATGGACTGGAAGATCGTCAAGGACGAGCCGAACTTCGTGGGCGTGGCCCCGATGGGCGAGCACGTCGAGTACCTCGCTTTCCAGCGCTCACCCGAATACGTCCCGCCGCAATGGCCGCCCGCGGACGGCAAGCAGCAGATGATGCTGCACCTCGACCTCGAGGTCCCGGACCTGCCGGCGGCGGTCGAGGGCGCGGTGCGGGCGGGCGCCCGCGAGGCCGAATTCCAACCCCAAGCAGACGTACGCGTCATGCTCGACCCGGCCGGCCACCCGTTCTGCCTCTACATCGACACCGCGAGCTGAACACGCGGTAGCTCGGCGCGCAAAGAAGCCCGCTCGGCGCACGAGATCATCAAAGTGTCGTACGCCGGCGATACGGTCGTTGTACTGGCCCGACGAGGCCCGGAGGGAGCAACGATGATCGATCATGTGCTGCTCGGGGTGCACCACCTCGACGAGAGCCGGTTCTTCTACGAGCATGCGCTAGCCCCGCTAGGCATCAAGATCGTGGTGGACGAGCCCCAACTACTAGGCCTCGGCGAGGAGGCCGGCCGCCCGTTCTTCTGGCTAGCCGTGCGCGAGCCCTCCCACCGGGTCCACGTGGCGTTCACAGCCGCCAACCGAGCCGCCGTCGACGCATTCCACGCGGCCGCCCTCCGAGCCGGCGGAGTCGACAACGGACAACCAGGCCCCCGCCCAGACCGCCACGAAAACTACTACGCAGCATTCGCCTTTGACGCCGACGGCAACAACATAGAAGCCGTCTGCCACCACCCCACCCAGCCTTGACCGTTCCGATATCGAGCAGATCAGCGATGTAGGGATACCGGCATTCGCAGCCGGCCCTCCAGCAGGTCCTTGATAGCAGTCTCGAACTGCGCGTGGACCAGCGCAGCCTGGATCAGCGGCGCGGATCTGCACGCCGGGCGGCCACAGTGACCCATGTCACAGCATCTGGTGAACCCGTACAAAATCGGCGTGCGTCTTGCTGGTTGTGAAACGAAGCCTAAACGCGGCTGACGAGGAGGAACTCGTGCGCCGCACCGCCGCCGGGGACCGGCGCGCGTTCGACGAGTTGTACCGGCGTACGTCGCCGTGGCTGCTCGCCCGGTTGCGGCGGCGGTGTTCCGACGATGACGTGGTCGCCGACGTGATGCAGGAGACCTACCTGGCCGTGTGGCGGGCGGCGGGCAGTTTCGCCGGGGTCAGCGCGTCGGGCAGCGCGGTCGGCTGGCTGTGGACCATCGCCGCGCATCGGCTCGTCGACGCGTTCCGGCGGCGGGCCCGTCAGAACCAGGTGCCGGCGGTGCCGCTCGTCGAGTCGGCCGCCCCGGCCGCCGAGGACGAGGTCATGTCCGTACGGGTCGGCCAGGAACTGGAGCAGGCGCTGCTTGAGCTCCCGCCGGAGATGCGGCAGGTCCTGCGCGCGATGGTGCTGGACGGGTTCTCCGTGCGGGAGACCTCCCTGCTGCTGGGGGTGCCGGAGAACACGGTGAAGTCCCGGGCCCGGCGGGCTCGGATCGCTCTGCGGGAGGCGCTGTCATGACCACGCATATCAGCACAGCGATGATCGCCCGCTACGCCGGTCGGGGATCGGACCTCGACGAGGTCACGGTGTGGTCGATCGAGGTGCATCTGGAGGACTGCGCGGCCTGCCGTGCCCTGCTGGCCGGAGCCACGACGGACGACACCGAGGCTCTGCTCGCCCTGGTCGCCGCCGAGGTGAACGAGAAGATCGCCGCCGGGCCGGCTCCTGCCCCTCGCCGTCGCCGGTCGGCGGTGCCCGACCGCTGGCTGGTCTGGCACCTGGTGCCATGGCTGACAATGACCGTGGCGATGCTGGGCTGCGCCGTCCTGCTGCAGGCGGTGCAGCCGAGCCTGCCGTCGCTGGTGACACTACTGGCCCCGGTGGCGCCGCTGCCCGGGGTGGCGATCGCGTGGAGCAGGCGCACCGACCCGGCCTGGGAGCTGATTGCGTGCACCCCCGCGGCCGGGCTGGCGATCCTGCTGCGGCGTACGGCCGCGGTCCTGACCGTGGTCGTGCCGGCACTCGCCGTGGCGACCAGCCGCACCAGCGCCTCGCTGGCCTTGACGCTGCTGCCGTGCCTGGCCTTCACCGCCGCGACCATCGCACTAGGCGCCTTCGTCGGCGTTCGTCTCGCCGCCATCGGACTCGGCGCCGGCTGGGCCTTGGCCGTGGTGCTGCCCGCCGTTCTCACCACCGACCTACCGGCGGTGCTGCAACCGGGCAGTTCACTCGTGTGGGCGCTGCTCATTCTCCTGCTCGCCGGAATCACCGCGACGCAGAGCGACAAATTCCGCCGGCTCTCCAGCCACAACTAAGTTCGAAAGGATTCAAATATGCGTACGGTGAGCGCGGCAGAGACTGCCCCCACCACCTATCCCTGGGCCATCCATGCCGAGGGCCTGCGGGTGCGCGCTGGCCGGCACCTGGCCATCGACGGGCTCGACCTGGCGATGGGCATCGGTGTCCACGGGCTGCTCGGGCCGAACGGCGCTGGCAAGACCACCCTGATGCGGTCGCTGGCCACGGTGCTGAAGCCGGCCGACGGTCGGCTCACCCTGCTCGGCGAGTCGGTCGACGGGCGGGCCGACCTGCGGAAGGTGCGCCGCCGGCTGGGCTATCTGCCGCAGCAGTTCGGGTTCTATCCCCGTTTCACTGTGCGGGAGTTCGTCGAGTACATGGCGTGGCTCAAGGAGATGCCGAAGACCGCCGTGCCCGGCGCGGCACAGCGGGCGATCGAACGGGTCGGCCTCGCGGCCAAGGCCGAGGCGCGCATGAAGACGCTGTCCGGTGGCATGCTGCGCCGGGCCGGTATCGCGCAGGCGATCGTGAACGACCCAGCGGTGCTGCTGCTCGACGAGCCGACCGTCGGCCTCGACCCGGAGCAGCGCCTCGACTTCCGTGGACTACTGCGCGACATGGGCGTCGACAGTTGTGTCCTGGTCTCCACCCACCTGGTCGAAGACGTGGTGGCCGCCTGCACGGACGTAGTCATGGTCAATGAGGGTCGGCTCGTCTACCAGGGCACCCCGGACGGCCTGGTCGCACAGGGCGGCGAAGGCGACCCCGGCGACAGCCCCGCCGAGCGGGGCTACTCCGCGCTGCTGCGCCACTACCGGGCGGGAGCCGGCAAATGACCCGCATCCTGAATATCGAGCTGCGCCGTTCCGCGGCTCTGGGAACGGCCCTGATCCTGTTCGTGACCGGCGTGCTGCTGCTCGCCACCGACCGGGCGATATTCACCACGGGATGGATACAGCTGGCCATGACCCAGCGGCTCTATCTAGCCGTGCTCTGGCCGTTGGCGTTGGCCGCCGGCGCCTGGCAGGCGAGCCGCGAGCACCGGTCGAAGGTGGCCGAGCTGTTCGCCAGCACTCCGCGCCCCCAGGCGCACCGGGTGCTCCCGACGCTCATCGCGATGGCGGTCGCGGTGCTCAGCGGATACCTGACGATGGGCATCGCCGGCGGCCTGTGGATCATCGGCACCGCCGAGTACCTGCCCGTCGCGGCCTTCGCCGTCACGGCAGTTGGCGTGCTCGCCTTGATCGCGGCGGTCTGGTTCGGCCTCGCGATCGGCCGCCTGCTGCCCTGGCGGGTGACCGCGCCGGCGCTGGGCATCGCGGGCATGGGGCTGTTGCTGCTCATCCCCGGCGCGACCCGGCCGCATGGATGGCTGGCCCTGGTGTTCTCCCCGATCTACGAGATGAACATGCCGGGCGCCTACGCGGCCGTGCCCGGCCGGGCCAGCATCGCCCAGACCCTGTGGCTTGCCGCACTGGCGGTCACCGCGTTGGTGCTGCTCGCCTCCAGCGGCTGGCGCACCCGGATGGCGGCGCTGCTGCCTGTAGCGCTGGGCGCCGCACTGGCGATCACGGTCATGCCCCACCAGAACAGATTCGTCAACGACGCGATCGACCCGGTGGCCAGGGAACTGACGTGCACCGAGGACGCGCCGCGCGTATGTGTCAGCCGGATTCATTCGGGGCTGCTGACCGAGGTGACCGCGCCGGCCCGGGAAGGCCTGGCGGTACTGGCGAAACTGCCGAATGCCCCGACCACGGTGCACGAGGACACCACCATCTACTTTCCCGACAGCTATCCGCCGCGGCGCGCCGACACTGTATTGCTCGACGTCGAGACCGGCGACGACGCGCACCTCGCGGACCGAACCGATGTGTGGATGAAAGTGGTGGCCGGCGCGTTCGCCAGCCCACCGGATTGCGAAATGAGCGTCGACCCGGCCGACCGGATCGCGGCCGCGCACTGGCTGATCGGAAGCGAGCCGGCGAAGGCCAGTGAGGATTTCGAGCCGGAAGACAGCGAGCGGGCCGTGCAGCTGTGGAACGACCTGCGGCGACTACCCGCCGACAAAGCGAAGGCCCGCGTGGTCGCACTGCGCCAGGCCGCAGTGAACTGCACGGCCGACATCGGGCTCTTCTCCAAGAGCACGCCATGAGGTGGCTGACGTTGTACCTACGCTCCCGGCGTGTCCCGATCGCGCTGGCCACGGCAGGCGGCTGCACGGCGCTGATGTGGTCGCTGTGGTCAGCGTTCTCTGACGACCGCACCGTCGCCATACCGATGGTCGTCCTGACACTCCTGCTGATGACCGCGGCCCTGACCGCCACCCTCAGCGGCCCCGACGACGCCTTGGACAAGACAGCCGCGTTCTCCTGGCTGCCGCGACGCATCGCCCACCTGCTGGCGGCCTTCCTGATCGTGACGGTGGTGCTGCTGGCCACGAGGGCGACCGGGGCCCGTTTCGGCCCCGCCTGGCTGGTGCTGCGCGACGCGGCCGGGCTCCTGGGGCTGACCGCACTGTGCGCCGCCACGATGGGCACCGCCCGGGCATGGTTCCTGCCGTTGGGCTGGACGCTGGTCGCGATCATCACCCCGCTGCCGGATCGGCTCGCGGGACGGGTCCTGACATGGCAGGCACAGGCTCCGGACAACACCGCCGCCGCAATGACGGCCGTGCTGCTCGCGTTCGGCGGGCTCATCGCCTACGCCGTGGCCGGGCCCGCCCGGAGCGCGCCCGCCGAAGCCGCCCAGCACTGACCTTCCCTCGCCTCAACCGCATGAAGCCCGCACCCCCGGGTGAGGGCTTCATGCGGTTCGAAAGAGTCCCGGGGGCGGTAGTGGCTGGTCATCCTCGCCGCCGTGATCTCACCGGTCACGCTCCTTGTGCTCGCCGCCACCGATACGGTTCCCACCGCCCGATCGTGGGCGCACTGGATGCCCTCATGCTGGTCGGGCCTGGCCGGATGGAGCATCCACGATGGGCTCCGCTCCCGGAGTGCTCCCGAAATTGGACATCTAACGGCAGAAGGCCCGGCCGCTGTGTGCGGCTGGGCCGTCTGCCGTGCAATTTCTTGGGTGGAGCTGTGGGGATTTGAACCCCAGACCCCCTCTTACCGAACGTCACGGTCCCGGGCTTGTCACTGATCGTCAAAAACCGTCACTGACCTGCACCGACGTGGTGGTCAACCCATCCTCGCTTGTCACTGAAAGTCGAGGCTTTGCAAGGGTTTTCGGGAGGTAACCGGGGGCATCGTTGACTGCTGCCGGGACGTCCGCGCGGTCCACCAGGCGCCCGTGTCCGGCCGTCCCCCTCGCCGCCAACGTCGCGCGTGCCAGGCAAATTGCTGATCTTGTGAACCGGCTTCGCCACCAATGCCAGCGGACGCGACACAGTACGCACTTCAGCCGTCCAAGCGACGGACGTCCTGGATACGGTCAAGACCGATCTGCGCGGCGGCCCCGACGTACTAACCCGCTCGCAAGCCCGGACGGCACCCGTCAAGAAATCTGGGCCCCGCTCTGCCTCTTCCAAGCCCTCGCCGACCTCGTCGGTGACGCAGCCCGACACCACTGCGTCGACCCCGACCGGATCAGTTTCCTGCGCGCCCCTAATACCGCCCGCTGCCCCGTACCCCGGATCCTCACTTCGGCGAACGATGCGCGACAGTCGATGGATCTTCCTGCTGATGGAGCACTGCCCGCGCCCAGCGACAAGCAAGCCGCCCACCCGATGATCCACAAAATGTAGCCAATCGTAACATAATCCCGAATATTGGGACAGTAGTCCATGATCCCAAAAATGGCATCGACCAGTACGTTTTCCCGAGCGGACTCCACGTGAGCACGATCTCCAGACAAGTTACCCAAGGATTACGAAGAGTGACATTCTTGATGTATGCCTTCGTGGAGGTTTTACTTCCTTGGGCGGCCAACTGGGAAACGTCGATGGTTGACGAGATCGGGTTCCGACGTCATGGGAGTGTCATGAACTTGCCGAATATGGTCGCGACATCAGTTGACGGAATATCCGGAGTGGTCGACCCCGAGTCCCATTTTCGAAAACCTATGAGCCGCGCTTTAGCGCACGGTGCTGCGATCACGGAAGTTCTGGTTACCGATGGTGTACGCCGGTCCGATAGCGAATTCGTCATCTATCTTCGGTGGCCGCGGGATCATCCGGTGTACGCCCTCGTGAAAACGGTAATGCGGACCCGACCCTCGTTGTCGAAAGCATCCGACAGTCCATTTTTTACATTTACCATCAATTTCTTCGAATTCCGCTGGATCGGCATCTTGCCGGCCGTTATTTAATATTTGACCTCGCAAATCTTCGCCCGTCGTGCGCGACCGCCAAGATGACCATGATCGCGGTGGGTGGCCCCCGCTACCCATCTGCTCCGCAGCGTCGGGGCGATCGACCAGCGAGCTGTGCCTGCGCTCGCTGACGATGACTTGCGACGCGTTTCCGGGTAAGCATTCAGGGCCGCTCCATCGCGTAGCCGTTGGTGGCAGTGTGTGATGGGTGGTGGCGGTTGTTGCTTGCGGCGGGCTAGCCGGGTGCCCACGCGGGTGGTCTCCATGGCCGGCCGAGGATCGCGTCGCGGATCGCGGTCATGACATCCGCGCCGTGTTTGGTCACGGTGGAGATGTAGCCGCGGATCGCGTACCGGTGTTCGGTGACGGTGTCGCTGGTGAGCCTGCCGGAGATCTTCTGCTGGGTTTTCGCCGGTCGCAGGTCGCGTTCGGCCTGGTTCGACGTGGGCGGGATCCGCAGGTCGGTGGTGAACCGCAGGATGTCGTCCTCACGCTCGCGCAGATCTTCCAACAGTGCCCGGTGTTTCGGCTGTTTACGGCCGGGCACCCGAGGGAGGTCTTTGAGTCCGATGCGGACCCCGTGGCGATAGGCGTCGATCAGCGGGTCCGCGAGGTGCGCCGGGATCGCCGGCAGGTTCTGCTCGCGGGCGAGGTTCGCGGCGTGGATCAGTGCTTGCAGGGCTTGGCGGATCTGGATCGGCCAGTGCGCGTCGGGGTAGGTTTCCGCCGCATCCTGGCAGTCGCGGATCAGGTGCTGCACGCAAAGTTGATGGACCAGGTGGCCGAAGATCTTCGCGTCATAGTTCTGGTACCGGTCGTGGACGATGACGCCGGTCAGGTCGGGCAGCACGAACGCTTCGAACGTGTCCAGGCTGCGGTCGCCGAGCAGGTACCAGGTGTAGATGCGGGTGCAGGCCACCAGCAGGTGTTTCTTGACCTTGCGGGCGCCGACCCGGATCGGGGTTTCGTCGCAGGACACCACGTGCGCCGCGGTGATCAGGGTGCGGATCATCCGGTTCGTCTCGGCCACCGCGGCAGCGGCCCGGCCCAGAAGCGAGTGGACGAACCCGTCCGACGGGCGGGTCCCAGTCAACGCTTGGACCAGATCGGCGCACCGGGCGACCGGGATCGCGTGGGCGACCATCAGATACACGCACCAGGACACCAGATTCGGCCCGAACGACACTGACGTGTCCGCAACATCGGCGGGGCGATCAGCGACGTGCATCTTCCCGCACCCGCAGCGCACCGCATGCCGGTCGTGCTGGGTCACCGTCGCTGTCATCAACGGGACGTCGATCTGCTGATGTGCGGCGTAAACGCCGAGATCCGTGGCTGCGGCCAGCTCCGACCCGCACCCGCACACCCCTTGCGGGAAGTGGTCGAGGGTCTCGTTCGGATCCGGTGACCAGGCCAGATGCGCTCCTGGCGCACCTTTGCGCTTGCCCCGCTTGCGCGGCAGCCCGCCACCGGAGGCCTCGGGCTCATCAGCCGGCGGCGTCCGGCCCAGATCATCGTCCTTCGACGGCGGTGTCCCCGAGTTCCCGCTGTTACGCGAGACGATACGTTCCAGCCGTGCCACCCGATCCGTCAACGCCGCGTTCGCCGCGACCAGGTCCGCGTTGACCCGGGTCAAATCCTGCACCTCGCCGAACAACCGCCCGACGAGCGCGATCAGCTCACCACGCGACAAATCGTCGATCTCCGGCACCCGAAGATCCCAACACACCGACGTGCCCACCCACACCACCGCTAACCGGCGTGTCGCAACCCTTGACCATCGACTACACCCGGTGCGCGTACCGCCGCCCACGGCGAATGCCCTGAATGTTTACGTTTCCGGAACTCGATCGGCTCACGATGATGGAAGCCGAACCGGACGAGCGCCACCGACAGGGCGCAGCGGAGTCGGGACGACGACCGCGACACAGGACGGGCGCGGGATCGCCAGCGCCCAGGTGGTGTGGGCGGTAACGCGCTGATCCACGGGAACCACTGGCCGGCCCGACGTCGCGAAACTCGCCGTCGGATAAGCGCACCCCGCGTAAAGAACCCTGATCGATCCCTTCGACCCGAGGAGTCATCCATGTCCATGAATCGCGCGTCGATCTTCACCGCATTGCCGAACTCGCCATTCACCGAGGATCCCGTGGTGCAGTTGTCCTGCAACCCCCCGCTTCTACCGTCGCCGCTCGATCAGGATTTTGCCGCGCTGGCCGCTGACTTCGACAACCTCGCCGACGACCAGTGGCTGAAGTCGGCGTACGTTTTCCGGCAGCGTCGGTTCGGCCGGTTCATGGTCGACCTCACCGACGACCGCACGGAGCCGCTGGAGGACGAGCCCTTCTTCCAGACGACCGACGTGAATCGCTACGCGGGCGGTGTCGAAAGGCGTTTCGAATCGCTGGAGAAGCGCACCCGGGAGAACGCGTTCCTGGCCGCGCTGATGCACTCGGTACTCAATCTGCTGCCCGCCGAGCAGCGTGCGCGTTCCACGAGATGGGAACTCGGCGTGCATCTCATGCGCATTATCGCGCGCCCCGGGCAACCGGGCTACCCGGCGCCGGAGGGAATTCATCAGGACGGCCACGCGTTCACGTCGCTCACCCTCATGCGCCGCACCGATGTCGATGGAGCAGTTAGCAAGTTCGCCACACCCGACGGAGAGATCTACCGCGAGTTGAGCATGAGCGTGCCCGGGGACACCGTCGTCTTCCAGGATCCGCGATGCAAGCATGACGTCACACCGATCGAGATTCAGCAGGGTGCATCCGTCGGCGTACGCGACATCTGTGGATTCTCCCTCAACCCGTCCGATGCGTGAAGCGGAGCGCGCCATGTACCCGGCCGAGATGGCGGCGCGCAGCCCGGCCGTCGATCGTCTGCCGATCCGACCGGCGACGTGGGACGACAGTCACGTCATCATTGACGGCGCAGACCGGTACGTGGGCAATCATCTGCTCATCGATTTGTCCGGCGCACAGCGCACGGATGACATTCGTCATGTCGATGCCGCCCTGCGCCAGTGCGTTGCGGCCGCATCGGCGACGTTGCTGAACATCTATCTGCACCACTTCACCCCGAACGGCGGCATCTCCGGTGTGGTAGTGCTCGCCGAGTCCCACATCAGTATTCACAGCTGGCCGGAGCGTGAGTTCGCCGCCATCGACATGTTCATGTGCGGCTCGGCTCAACCCCGCAACGCGATTCCTATTCTTCAGGAAGCGTTCATGCCAAACAGCATTGCGATACACGAGTACAAACGCGGACTAGGATGGGTGTGAAAATGACCAGTGCGACACGTGCTGCAATGATCGAAGCGTACGTCCAGGTCTGGATCGGCGACCTGTGGAACAACGGGAATGCCTCCGGTGGCCGGGTGCTTGCCCGAGATTTCCACGACCATCGTCCGATCGAAAAATTTCCCAACACCCGCGAAGGCCATATCGCCATGGCCATCGACTGG
>Ga0307515_10013524_pt1 | contig 15236 bp, 20 predicted proteins | sample 17_EM_MG_FD_194513 | JGI IMG/M metagenome (GOLD analysis project Ga0307515, IMG submission 194513) | Populus trichocarpa ectomycorrhiza microbial communities from riparian zone in the Pacific Northwest, United States - 17_EM | ecosystem: Host-associated > Plants > Roots > Unclassified | place... | reverse complement strand
GTGGAGCCGCTTGTCAAATTGCGACATTGTTATCCCCGCGGTGTTTTGAAACCCCCCGTTTTCCCCGCCGGAACTCGACTTGACCGTTTCTACCGAAAGAAACCGTGCAAGCCACCTGAGAGGGACAAACGTTGGCTTAGTGTTAGGGTGGTGAGTGTCGGGGGTACAACTTCTCACCGAGCATCATTTTCCCACGTTTGCTCGTTTTCTCGGCTTTAGTCGTGGTTCCAGTGATCCAAATACAATTCCTCGGACCCACCCCAACAGTTGACAACCACCGGTAACCCACAATGATCCGCCCACCTAGATGTGCTGCTCACACGGGTTGCTCACCAGAAACCCAACGATCAAGAATAAACAAATGGTGTCACATTGCCAACAATAACGCTATACGATTAGACAGACAGGGGCGAGTGGATACAGATACAGGAGGGGTAAGAGATCAAAGGAGTGTCACTTGAAGAGAGAAAAAAATGGAATCCCGTAACCAAGGAAATATACGTCGAACCTTTACGCACTACCATCACATCTACAGGAACAGGGAATCGAAAAAGAGGCTGAAAAGCTAGTGGACACAAAGTTACAAGAAAAACTAGAGCGAGAGAGAATGCCGTCCCATAAGCCAAGCTATGATGACTTAAACGCCTTAAAGAGGGAAGGAAGGCATGGAGAGGGAGAGAAAACGACACATAAAAGCGACGATATGGGTAATCTTTCCGACGAGACAACTACTCACCGACACCGGCCGCACCAAACGAAACCGTCCTACTTAAAGCAGGACTGCCGATCCCCGACCAAGCGACGGGTGGTGTGTGCTGATTCTGATGCAACCAAGCTTCCAACCTCCTCCCTAACTCCCCTCCGATCCCACCACAAATATCACCTCCAGGCCCAAGCTGTTTCTCCTTAGCCTTCTCCTCCTCAACGACCTTTGTCGCGAGCTTCTTCCTCCCGATCCCGTGTGGTTTGAGCTTTCCGTCCGGGACCTGCCCGGTTTTCGAGGAAGCCGAGGTGGAACTTCCCGTATCTTCGGATTTCCCATCGCTTTCGTTGTTGTTTCCATTGGAGCGACAGTTTTCTGCGCCTTCTCGGGCGTCACCTCTGTGGCCTCCACCGAGGGTGATCCTAGAGGCGATCGCGTCGAGCCCGTCCATGTCAGGATTACCCATGGAAGGGCTATCCAAGGTCGGTTCTTCCCATTCCATGAACCAATCATCCTCCTGATCCTCTGGTCCGAGGATACTCTCGACTAGCCCTTCCTCCCATCCATCCCACTCTATGCATCGATGTGCCATCCTCAGTCTCGCCCCGCTCTCCTCGTAGAATAGCCACTCCTTTGCGAGTGAGGCAACATCTGCCGAGGAGGAGCTATGGGTGAGTGGGACAAAGTATCCTCGTTGTGGTTGTCGAGAGGGAGGGGTCGCAGGAGGTTTGTTTGCGAGCTTCACAACCGCCTGTCGGTAAAGCCGAGCGGTGAAGGGGCTGTTGTTGAGAAAGGCTGGGACGTGCGCGCATGCCCAGAGAGGACGGGTTGTCGTAGACTCCCAATCGATGATGCAGGTCTATGTCGTAGCTTCTTATCAGTGTTCGTGCGAACGAACCGCATCGCTGGTGACTCACGATCGTTGTGTTATCCTTCTCGTCTACGAAAATGTTATCCAAGTTCAAATCATGGCAGTCCAACGCAAAAGTCTCGGTAACCGTGGGTACCCCCTCGAGCTTCTTGACGCCCAACCTCTCCATGATCCTCATAAACCTGCTCATCTCCTCCCTAACCCGGTTCTCCCTCTCGCGCAAATGCGCGATCAAAAACGTGCTTCTCTGCATCCTCCGATAATCGCTGTACATCGCGTCTCCGGCTCCCCCATCCCATTCTTCCTCGCTTTCTTCCAAGTCGTACTCATCACTGTCGTCGCTCTGGTCCCCAGGGACCGCTCGCAAGTGATGATGCCTCGACGTTTCGATTTCGTCCGGATCCAAATGCAATCTATGCGGGGCGGATTTTCCCTCGTTCTCGAGGATGACACCGTTGACCTCACGTTCGGCGCACGAAAGTAGGTAATCGTATGAACTGGCCCACGGTCCTCGGTTGACCTCTTCAGGGTGCTGCAACTCGCCTCTGTTGGAGCCAAAGAAGGGCCAGGAGACGATTTGACCCATATGGAACTCCTGCAGAGGGCGGGGAGTCATGAACGAACTAGGTGTGGGTGGAGTGAGACTCGACGCGAGTTCGTGTAGTGTGTAAGCTGATGGCGCACGGGGAGTTGGGACTGCGGAATCGTGACTCGGACCCTTGTAAATGGAGCCGAGTTGTGAAAATCTGAAGCCAAAGAGAGGAATGAGGAGCGCGGCGGCATTGTCCAAGAGTTTTACGAGGTTATTATATGACATGGACTGGTAAACCCTGGAAAGAGGAATCCCAGTTGCCTACACAAAATCGAACTCCCTTGAGATCGCGCAAAGGCAACTGGGAGAGTAGATGATATCGTTACCTTGGACATGAGGATATACTCTCCACCGAGGCGGTTGAACGGGTTGGGGTCGTAGTGAAAGACAGAGGGAACGGGAAAGTTTGTGTACTTTCGCATAAATTCCATGGTCGCTACTTCAGATTCGGTCTTGATCCGGGGCATGAATCTGCGAGCAACTCTCGCAACGAGTTGAAACCCATCGACGAGAGTGACCAGATAAGCCTGGACGGAAATCAATTACGTGATCCTTGGCGGGGCTAGAGCGTAGATATACCTTGTGGAACGTGCCTGCGGAAGTGATAAAGATAATGGGGATGGGGAATGAGTTACGTTGATTTGTGGGACGCACCAGAGCTTAAGAAACCGATCCGAGCGACATCGACTTTGAACTTTTCCTTTACAACGTCCTTGAGAACCCTGCGGTCGACGAGGAATGGTTGGGCGTGGTGGATAGCTCTGTCGGCTTTGACTTCCTTGGCTCTATCCTGGTGCTCGAGATCCCAGTCCCATTCGAGTTTCTTTGAAGGTGGTTGCCCTTGATCCCGAACTCCGCCAGACATGAGCGGCGGATGCACAAAAGGCGGGATCGCTGGGGTTGGTATGGGAAAGATACAGAGGCTGATACCAGATCAGAATGTGTATGCGTGATCGCACAGATGATATCTAGGGGACGAAGATCCCGCTGCAATGACTTGGTCGATGTTCGGGAACAAGGTTGCACGAGGCCTCTTTTGTTCCCCTTCTCTCGGGGCGGATCATTTAGCCTATTTATAAAACCCCGCATCCCCCGACCCAAGCTGGCCGGGCCGGTTTTCCATCGGTACCACCGCCTACATTATCTAGATCATCCAACACCTCCCACCCATCCCTCAGCTGACCGAATATCACGTATTTCCCATCAAGTTTGGCCAATTGCGCCTCGTCGTCGGTGAGAACGACAAAGAACTGGGACGAGTTTGTGTTCTTTCCCGAGTTTGCCATAGCCAGGGATCCCTTTTTGAACTTGGTTTTTAACCCGGCCTTGTCGTCGTTGAACTTGCCTCCGTAGATGGACTGCAGTGTGGAAGTGAGTCGGTTAACCGAACGTTCTTGCCAAGGGACGAACCTCTCCCCCGCTTCCATCTCCCCGTGTAACGTCCCCTCCCTGGGCAACAAATCCCTTGACAATCCGATGTATAGGACAATCAAGATAATGCAGCTTTTTATTCCGCGCGTTTTTGCACATCCCCTTCTCCCCGGTGCACAACGCAGCAAAGTTCTTCACCGTCTTCGATAACCCGTACGACGGATCTAGTTCAAATACCAGCCGTCCAGCCAACAACGGCTTGGGCGCAGTGAACAACATGTCCAGCGACTTCTGCATCGACCCGGTCAACACCAAGATGAGATGTCGAGAGAGATAGAGTGAAGCAGTACATCCACTTCTTTCAATGTTTCCCGCTGCTCCACCGATAATTGTTCAGGATCATCGGGAAAACCGTAGATTACGGCATTCTTCTTCACCATTTCCTTCGTTTTCTTGTACCGCTCCTCCTCTTTCTTGTGTTCCTCTCGATTTCCGATGTAGATGTCCAGATAAGCCGTCGTCGCACTTGCAGACATGATGAACGGCTCAGTCGGGAGATCGTGGTAAAAGACTATCCGGTTGTCACACGGTGGTTGCTGACTCTTGCACGTCGTCCACCATGGCTACTGCATACTACGAATTTTACAGAGGCTCGTCGTATGTCTAATGACCCACAAACCATGGTCTTTTCTCCCGTAGCTCAGCTAGCTTAACAGAATCGGGATGGCTCTTACCGACTCCCTGGACGAACTCATTACCAGTGGCGCGATTACGCCCCAGTTGGCCATGAAGGTCCTCCAGCAGGTCCGCGAGCCCACGTTCCACATCATGCCGGACACAGCCGTTGACTTCTCCTTGTAGTTTGACAAGTCTTTGGCGGATACCATGGTTAAGCAGGTCAAGACCAAGACCACTCTCAAGGTATGTGGTAACCACCAAACCTCTCCTTCACCGTCCATACCAACCCTTCGCCTTCCAGGGCCACCTGAAAACGTACCGCCTATGTGATGATGTCTGGACTTTCATAGTCAAGAACCCCTCTTTCAAGATGGAATCAAATGAGATGGTCCAGGCCCAGAAGATTAAGATCATCGCCTGCAAGAACGGCGAGGCTATCGAGCCATCCAAGAAATAGACGGTGGACGATTCACCCCGCTCCTTACCTTTCCATCCCTCGTTGTATCCCTTACACAACATCCCTTTTTTCATAAGTAACGTACTTTGCATGTAAATTATAATCCCTTTTTTTTTTTTGCCCCGCCTTTGAAACGAGGAGCAATAAAATAAAATAAAAACGAAGTGTACGACCCCGGCCCGTTGTCCGCCAACGAGATTGTGCGGACGCGCTTCAAGCACAACCGCCTCACTGCCTCTCACTGCCACTCCACTTCTTCCTCTTCACCCAACATCACCCCGGTCGACGTCCAGTAGCATCAGGATGCAGCGTCCCGAACCTCCGACGGCCGGTTCTCGTGCGGAAGCCCAAGCTCAGATAGAATCCAACAGGAAGAAGATACAATCCCTGTCCGAAACAATTGCCTCGACGGAAGAGAAGCTCGCCCAGATGATCAACGAATATCGCTGCGCTATCCGCGTCCTCCACAACACCAAACAGGAGCTCGAGGACGAAGTCTCCCTCACTTTAGCTTACATCTCGCCGATCAGGACCTTGCCTCACGAGCTGCTCAGACACATTTTTCTGCTCAATTTCGAGGACCAGCCATGTTGTGCTTGGGGTTTAGCCGCTGTGTGTTCCTTGTGGCGGAGATTGGTCCTTGGTATGCCGAGGATGTGGTCAAAGGTGCGTTTCGGCACCCGGCCACGTTCGGGGTTTCATATCCCTGTATTCATCCTATGCTTAGATTCGGCTTGTGACCACTCCATACGCAAACGCTGACACCATCAGGTTGTGGTTGGAACGGTCAGGGTCGACTATTCCCCTCGACATCGAAATCTTCCTTCAGGTGCACACCGCTTCAAGCAAGGCGGCCAGGAGGCGTTCACTTTCCCCCATTCGCCACACCCTACTACCCCCAATCGGTGCACAGTATGTACATATTCCGCCTCCCCCGCCCATCATACCACCCCAGAATCCCTTCTTGACTCCGCCTTCGCCAACGTTGAATCCGACCGACAGTCCCCCACCTACCCCGTCCAGTCACTCCCCGGTAAACCCGACCGCGGGCACTTTCTCGAGGACGAGTCTCCACTGGGGGCATATCGCGTTTTATTATCTGGTCGAGCAAATCCATCGATGGGAGCGCTTCATCTTCCGATTCGATAAACAATTCGCCTCTGCCACTGCCCTCAAATCCGTCATAGGTATGATTTCTACAGTGTCATCCTTTACGCGGGTGAGAAAGCGTTTGCTTATCGCTTCTCTAGGCGACGCCCCCCACCTCAAAGAATTCGAGATATCCTGCGCGGAACCGGCGTTTTACTCCGAGTGGAATTGGTTGCCAAGCGCAAAAGCAACCACGGCCATCGCCCTCCCGAATCTCGACTCCCTCACTCTACAGTATATGCCGTTCAAGTGGTCTTCACCGTTGTTCAAGACAGACCTTCACTCCCTCACTCTTCGCTCCCTACCCACATCCCACTTGCCCTTGGACAGGATCCTTCACATTATCGCGTCGAACCCGAACCTAGAATCGATGGATCTTCACTTCACCACCGTCCATCCAGCGATCCTTCCTCTCAACCCCCTCACCCTCGAAAGCCTGACCAAGATGAGCCTGGGCGGGCACTATCTTCTTTCTCAGTTGGTCGACAACATTACCCTCCCATCCATCACCCACCTCACATATGACATCGAGGCACGTGAACCCATCGAGGAGACGATTACGAACCTCATGTCGCGTTCGAATAATCCGCCTTTGGCGACCCTGTCGATCGCGTATAATCCTGGAACGGCGTTTTACTATGGCGCCGCTGCGGGAATTATGAATTGGGGGTTCTTGATGGACGCGCCGGAGTTGAGGACACTCAAGGTTGGCGGAACGGCTTTCGAGCCGTTACTCGTCGCGTTGTCAGGGCCGGAGGATGGGGCAGGACAATGGTATTGCCCAAAACTCACTGGGTTATACATGAAAGGCTGTCACGCTCACGGAGATGGCGTCTCAAAGCTCGTCCAAATGGTAGAAGTGCGGAATCCGACCCCAACTTCCTTCGCCCAAGCCACCAACGCGGGAGGTGGTGGCACACTGGGTGGAGGACCGGTTGACAAGTTGAAACACCTCGAGTTGCACGAATGCGCGGTGTTGGGACCGGACGTCGTGCAGTGGATGAAGAGTAGGGTTTTGGAAGTGGTTTGCGTGGAGTTGGCCTACGATAGGTGGGTCCCCTCTTGTTCTTTGGACTCGGTCACCGAGTGGGGCGGATTTGAATAACATCGCTAGGCGTAGACCTCCCAGGAGCCCGTCTTATCCGTATGTTTGATTCACGGTCGGTGTATTGTCGGGGAGAAGGTTCTTGGGTATGTAGGTTTGCTGAAGGGTTACATGAGCGTGCAGGTGTACACATCATACAAGTATCTTGGTTGTTTGCTTGGTTTCTTTCGAATCGTGTATTATATGAATCGTTGCCTTTAGTTTCGTGTATCCATTTGCATTTGAATGTATCTCGCCCTTTTTCTTTCTTCCTGTAAACGTTGGGCTCTCGAATCTCCTTTCAGGTTTTCGGCCTAGATGTGTGTTTGAATTGTATAAAGTCGACAGAATGCATTGCGGGGGGTCTATGGATACATGGGCTGCACGAACAGAAAACACAACAGAACCGAGAGTCCATCAAGATCAGAAAGAAAACACACACAGTCACACCACTATCCCCCTCCAGCCTTCAGCTCAAATCACCTGCTTGCTCCTCCTGCTCTTACTAAACGTGCCCGACCTCTCAACCGCATTCTTAATACTCCTCACATTCTGCACGATCTCGCTCGCAACTTTCGGACTCTCCGCCTCGAAATCGTACCTCTTCGTGCCCCCGTCCCTATGGACGACGAGCTTGAAGGATGAGGAGGATTTGGCTGATTGTTGGCAGGCGACGACGGAACGGATGTGGTACGAAGAGGTTCGACCGTTTTCGAACATCCCTGTGGCTCGCTTGGCTGATGGCATGATCTGTGTGGTTGTTTTTTGTGAGTGTGGGATGTTTGAGTTTGAAAGAAGGTGTACTTACGTGGAGGTAAACCCCGTCGATCGCCAAAATCCTCTCGTGTCTTCCCACAAGCATGGGCAACTTCCTGGTGATAACGTATTTCTACGCAAATAATCGAGGTCAGACCCTCCGCGATGCCCTAAAACCATTAGCAATCGTACCTTGTAAGCACCCGTGTAATCAGTCGCAGAGTTTTGCTCTCCAGGAGTTTCCGACATACTCTTGAAGATCGAAGCTGCGAAGGAGGAGCACGCGTCAACCGAGAAAAGGAACCTTCGGGGGAAAAAAAAAAGACTCACCATTCGGATCCGTGGTCCTCATAGACTTCCCGGTATCCACGATCCCATATCTCGGCAACATCGACCTCTTCACCAACACCAAATCGCTCTTCCCTTCCAAACTGGCTACGGTCCTATCCAACAAGATCAAAACGCTCATGTCCCTCACGAGCAACGCGTACTCGTTCGGATTCAGTTTTCGTTTCTTGCACACGGCTTCGAGAGCTTCTTGCATGTACATTCCCGAGGTCCTACAAAAAAACGCAACGACCAAAGACCCCGTAGTAAGGATCAAGGGAGAGACAAATCCAAGGGAGGAGCTTACACAGGGATGGTGGTCGAGATATGCACCGCATCGGCCGTCTCCGCCACCCTAATCCTCAAGAACATCTGAGGACCCTGCCCAGACATCAACGATCCAAACGCGGGAGAGATTCCCAGCGGTGACGCAGCCGCGCTCGTTCCCAGTGCAAGCGAAGAATTGACATTGAGCAAGCTACTGTCGGGACCTTGCTTCTTCTTCTTCCCCATGATACGTGATGGCCGGCGTTGGATCTTGGATTCGAGCGTCTTGTTCAGTTGAACTGCAATGGCGGCGCGACCAGTCAACCAAGTGGCAGTCGGGTTATACGAATGGGACTTACTTTGTGCGGGCGAAGCTTCCAAAACCGCATAAGCATCGAAATTGAACTTGGATATCTTTCCCGTCCTGTCCGGCGGCGGGAAGTCCTCATCAACCTCGCCATCTTCCTCCGCAATCCTCAAAATCCACCCGATGGCCGAACAAATCGTACCCCACTTAGGATCTTCCTCACCCTCCAATCCTTCATCAATCTTTGGTTGCCATCCTTCCTCCCAGTACCTGTACAGCGCGTGTCCCAGGACCTCTTCCACCGTTGCGTCCTTCCTGACGTTCAGCTCCATCACTTGACCCATAGGTTTTGTGGCCTTGGGGAAATACACAGCGACCGCCTTTGACTCCCCTTCCGCACGACCAGTTATAGCGGCGTAGTATTCCTCGAAGGGGTTCATCGAACTCGAAGTCTTGGCTAGCATCGCCGTCAGGGCTGATTTTACGGATTTGATCGGAGGAACCTTCTTCCGAGGGAATGTCAACTCGTCAGGTTTCGGTCCTGAAGAAGTGTGGTGGGCGGTGGGGGAATGGTGTTGTCGAGAACCTGGAGCGGAAGTGTCACCTGTACCCCCTCCGGTACTGTGTTTGTGAGGATGGTCCGAGTGGTGAGCATGATGAGAGCCGGTGATGGATGACCCAGAGTTTCGATGATGATATCTTGACCCGTTCTTATCACTGTTAGAACGAGAGCGACGCGCAGCAACCTTGGTCCTATGTTCCGAAACAGGACTGAGCCTGGTACCTCTCTTCCCCGACATCCCGGAGGGATTATGCATCGACCCATTCGGAGTCGACATGAGCGAATGAGACATCGACAACATCGATACGATGTCCGATCCACTTCCAAGGTTGACACCTCCACGCGTCGCGGAAAACTCCCTAAACCCAAAACAAGAGGTCAACGTAAATCCCCCCACCCGCAGGCGAAATGAAAAGGGCATGGAGTTTAATATGAAAAGGACTTACGGATCGAACTCGTGGGCGAGATCTACACTCCCATCAATCACGGGCGCGCTATCGAACCCATCCTCCTCCGCACTATCTTCGCCAGCAGCCAAGGCGTCAGAATCGGTATCGACAGCCAAGTGGCCGCTGATATCTTCGTCGCTGGTTTGAGCTTTATCCCCCTCGATATCACTAGGGGGCTCAGGTTCTGAAGCGGACGATGAAGAGGTATCGATATCACGTAACGAGAGGGGTTGGGTGGGTTGAGCGCCACCTCTCATACCCATACCGAACCCTCCTAGCCCACCTCGTCCACGAGCTTGAAGCCGAAGCCGCCGACGGGCTTCCATCTCGGCGGCGCCTTTAAAGTTTGGAATAAAACCCACGATCTTTGGAGGAGTGGCCGTCGCAGCACCAGAAGTGCTCCCGGCAGAAGACGAAGAGATTGTCTTCGAGAGTGCACCAGTGGCCTGAGTTTGGTCGTGAGAGTGAGAGTGTCGGTTATGTGAAGGGCTCGAGTTCATGGCAGTCAGGTTCGGATTAGCGCCGCTGGGAGGGTTAGTAAATTCCCTAGGGATAGCACCGACGTTTGGTGGGGGTGGGGTAGACTTTGGCATGACGGAAATGTCACCCCCATTGCTTGGTCCGACAATGTTGACACCCACCGCGCCCAGTCCACTCTCCTCACTTCCATCGCTTCTACCTCCCTCGCGATCCTCGTCACTAGCCTCCAATACACTAGCTTCCTCAAGCCTCCCTCCAACGCCCATCTCATCGCTCAACCTCCTCCTCCTACTCTCAAATCTCGTGCTAGCCCTCCTCGCAGCCTTCTCAACGTCGCTCGCCTTCTTAATTCCACTCCCACTTACGCGCAAACCAAACGCTCCAGCCCTATTCCCCCCCATGATCGTAGTGGTGTAGCTGAGTCCGGTCGCACCAGGGAACCCACTCGGCCTACCTCGTCCTCCATCTCCATCCTTGGCAACGTCTTGACCGTTCCGTTCGTGGTGGTGACTGACATTTGCCAACCCACTAGGTCTCTGTGGTGTAGCGCCTCGAGGGGACCGTCCATCCACGCCTCTTTCATCCTCATCGTCAGAGGGAGCTGGGCTGGATGGTGCGGCAAGTTCTGGCCATCGTTCAATGTCTGCAAGGTTTGAGGCGAGGATGTAGGGGTTCGAAGTGTAAGATGGGCTGAGCGAGATTAAGCGTGGTCCATATGGATCCTCGACGTTCCGAAGGTAGCTCAGGCGGAGGTTATGAATAAGAAAGCTGATTTAGACGTCAGTATGCATAGAGAAGAGGGGACAGGCAAAACGGGGAGCAAAAGGTTGGAGGGCAGATACCGCGGTTTTAGTAAACCAGATAAACAAGCGGACGGCGCGGAACGAGAAATCGCAGAAGGCGAGATCGCCGACGGGACCGGAGAAGTTGGCCTCAGTCGTCGGATATACACCACGGTGGTTTCGAGCAAGGACTCACTCTGGATCGCTAAGTAGCGACATTCGACATCGAGGCTCAAGGCGAAGTTGGACAGAGACGGCGCTTGATGATCGACCGATCACCGTGAGCGACACCAAGCAGTGGTTGGTGTCGGGGACCATCTTGTGACGTCCGGTCGGTACCTGTTGGGCACAGAACCTCACCGCCGGTTTGTATCATCTTATATATGGGCAGGAAAGGCCCGTGCAGTGCCCTCAACGGGTTGTGGCCTTCAGTAGACCCTTAACCATCCGGAAGTTACGGTCCGCGACAACGCCAACTCCTAACCACGGCCAGGTAAAACCTTTCATTGTTGTGGACTCGGTCATGAAAGAAAAATGGAAATTAAGGACAGAGAATTAGGAAACGGTAAACGATGAAGGGTATGTACTAAATGCGATGACTATGGAATATGCGGTACTACTATGTGTCCATGCGTGCAACGGGAAAAGCAATTGTTGGTATACAAGGGAATAATTCAAGTGTCCAAAAAACGACGATGATGGTAGGGTGACGCTGGGGAAACAAAAAAAGGACAGTAATCCCTTAGACCAGAAGATGAAAAAGCCGCTATTAAAGGTGTGGTATGCAAGAATGGTGAAAAGCATGCAGTTAAAGTGTTACACGAGTGAGGATGGAGAGAGGGTGAGTAGTAAATGAGCGTCCAATGAAAAAGGAGCGGTTAATATATACAGAGGAAAAGGTGTATGAAGGGAAGTTAAAGGAAGAGTCCAAAGAATAGAACACGAGAAAGAAAGGTTTGTCCCAACGCCAAGCGACGATGGGTGGAGTCTTAATTGGGATGTACTTCCGATTCGGTGTCCGCGTCTACCATACTCGTGCTGTCTCGTAACCCACTGACCACCTATAAGAGTGACAAACAAAGTCAGACTCGGTACCCAATTGAGGGGATATACGAAACACTTACGCCTAAGCCTATTCGCCTGGAGTGATCGCGATCGTCCGACAAACTCTCCGGATGATTGGGATTCAGAAGGCCCTCTCTGCCGGACAGGACACTGATACTGCTTGCTGCAGGTGAAGGATCCGGTTCGTTCACAAAGGGAAGGCCGAGGTAGACGCCTACAGGATGGGATCGCTGGAGAGTCTGAAGAGTTGGTACTTGGGTCGCAGACGGAGGTCTCAGAAGAGAAGAAGGCGGGTTCGGCGGGGGTGTGTGAACTGGTCCTGGACGCGGGAACGCATCAGTTCGAGAAACTTCTGATGACTGTCGTCGAGGGTATATCGGCGTCTGCTTTGAAGCATCGTGGAGGATGAAAGGTTCAGAGCTGGCCCTGTGATACGAGAGGGTGGACGCATCATCAACACTCCCCCTTCGCGTTGGGGCCTCCGACCTGGAAGCATGCCAAGCAACGGGTTGGGGAACTCTGTCCGGACTCAAGGAGAATCTTGTGCGGTTCGGACCTTGCCGAGAAAGTGTGGGGGAGGTGTTTCGAACGGTAGTATTGACTTGGGTGAGAGATGAGTCGCGGGTATTGGTGGTACCATGCCCGTGGGATGAGTGACCGCCAGCGCTTGATGCTGCTGTTGTGTATATGGCGAGGTATCCACTTTCATAGTCAACTTGTTGTTCCGGACTCTCTCCGGGGCCGACAACGCGGGAGACTGCAGAAACAAGAGCGCCGTGACCCGTGGAAGAGGAGCGCATTCCGTGGCCGACGGATGATTGATTTTCGATATCAGGGTCATCATCAACGATCCCGGAACGACCGCGGACTGGTGGCACGTTACCCGCAGATGCACTCCGCCTCACCGCACCGACCACAGTTTGGTCAACAGTTTGGTCTTTGAGTTCCCTCGATCTGTGGCGTTTGGCTGTAAACCAGGCAAGAGCGATTAGACCGGCCACGACCACACAAATACCGACGATGAGACCGGCAAGGGCACCCGGGTTTCGCGTTCTGTTTCCAGATGATTTCGTTAGTCATTAGGATCGAGCGAGGTTTGTCGAAGTTTGCGTACAAGGGGTTGGAATTGGGACCCGGAGCGGGAACAAGGGTCACCGATGACGAGGGCGTGTCGGGGTTGGAATGAATCGTAGTCGTAACCGTTCCAAATAGGGATGATGTCAAGGTGGTCGTGGTCGTAGTGGTGGTCGTGGATATGGAAGATGGAAGGGTAATAGTTGTTGCGGGACCTGAAAAGAGAGGATTAGGTGAATATATGCGTCGTGACTTGAGAGAAACAAGGCACAAACCGGTGATGGTGACCGTGTCGAGAACGGTGACGGTAACAACGGGGTTAGGATTGTTAGGGTCAAAGACGAGGGAGGAAGTGAAAGGACCCTGGGCGGCGACGACCAGACATAGAGCAAGGAGGAAAAGGAGGGATAGCCGTGTGGGCATGGTTGAAGGAGAGGAGGGGCGGTCGGGGCGGTCGGGTCAGTGGAGGGAAAACATTTGTTGGGAAGAAAAGCCGCGGCAAAGGACAAGAACCGTACATGACTTGAAGGTGTCAATGCCCCTGGGGCAGATGGAATGTTCACGGAAACGGACTTTAGTCGCCCAAACAAATTCCCGGCGGTATCCCCGCCAAGTTTTTCATCCGGGCTGGTCCAACAAACCCCAGCCAATCTTTCGTCGTTTTTCTTGTCTTGTAAGAGAGCAGGGTGGTTTCTCTTTACAATCCCAGTTGGCAGAGGATACATCGACTTGCTTGTTTCGGTTTTGAAATTCATTTCACCCACGCGTAAGTGTCACGTGACCTGCGCGTTTAAGTCCTTCCTTTTATGGCATAAATTTTTTTTTTCTTTTCTTCAACTCATTTCCAGGACTCGCTTTGTTGTCCCCTTGCGAGCTCAACCCCTTTGTTATTCGTAAGAGCCTACCGCGTTTCCTAGAGCATACAACTCTACATCTCCAGCTGGAGCGTACATCGTTTGAACTTGCGTTCTATGGTCTACGAGTTCCTTACCAGAGATGTGACATCTTTCTGCCCGTACATGTCCATCGTTCCCATCTTGATAGCTGTGCGTGAACCGCCGGATCACCCAGAATACAAATCTTTTTTTTCGCCTCTGGTGCCTTTCAAGTAGGAGCAGTGTGATTGTTTCAGTTCCGAATTCCCATGACACTGGGTCAAAGCCGGCGGAAGGGTGAGGATCACGTCCATCTCCCCTATGCGAAGACCCGCTCAATGTCCCGGAACCATCATACATCATGCATCATGTTCCTCCCTGACCCCACTTAGACACAGAGTGATCGACGGAACGATCAGACACAGACGCAACAGTTTGAACACCCCCATCATGTCTATGAACATTCGTCCGATAAAAGTATGGTCGCATGTCCGGTTTGTTCGCTCGCGTGACTGAAACGATCAAACAGGTCGACGACTTGCTTGGAATGCAGGCTTGCAATCTCCAGAATCTCCCCGAAAACTACACGATGAGATACTGTGCGAACCAACAGATCCCTCCATCTGTTGAACCTGGCCGGATTGACAATAGTCAGGAAAAACAGATCTATACCATGCTTTGACATGGCCCTCGCTGTCGTACGTTGCCGAAGATCCTAAAGGAAGGATTGTAGGTTACATCTTGGCGAAAATGTACGTCACTTCTGTTCGACGTTTCTTTTTCTTCGATGCCGTCTACAGCTGTCTACTGTTTTGTTTTGTTTTTCAGGGAAGAAGATGTTGGGCCTGATGATCAGCCCCACGGCCACGTCACTTCTATCTCCGTATTGAGGTCTTACCGCCGGTTGGGACTGGCGAAAAAGCTCATGGTCCAGTCTCGTAAGTAACAAACGGGTTTAACCGGGAGGTCGTAATCATTTTGCGCATTTCAAGAGGAGGCGATGTCGACGATATACCGAGCCGCATACGTCTCGTTGCACGTCAGGCGATCAAATCGGGCCGCATTGAGTCTGTATCGAGACACGCTGGGATTTACGGTCAAAGACATTGAAAAGAAGTACTGTGAGTCTGTCCGAGATCCGTCCCAGCCATCAGCCATGTGCTCACCCCCAATTTTCGCCTGCGCAGACGCGGACGGAGAAGATGCGTATGCTATGAAGTTATCCCTGATTCAATAGTGGCCGACGTAGAAACCGGCCCCTATTGCCGGTTTCGAAATAGTTGGCACATGAACTCCGCCGCGTTGAAAAAAATAGCCTCGTTTGTACAGTGAGAGTATTGCGCGGGTTTTCCCTCAGCGATGATAGCTCCCCATCGTCCCGTCGCAT
>Ga0307515_10013522_pt1 | contig 15237 bp, 20 predicted proteins | sample 17_EM_MG_FD_194513 | JGI IMG/M metagenome (GOLD analysis project Ga0307515, IMG submission 194513) | Populus trichocarpa ectomycorrhiza microbial communities from riparian zone in the Pacific Northwest, United States - 17_EM | ecosystem: Host-associated > Plants > Roots > Unclassified | place... | reverse complement strand
TCAATGCCCCGAGGTAGTCTTTATTGATCGAATGGGCGGCGACGGCGTAGAGAACCGCCGCATCAGACCCAGGCGTGATCATCATAGGCAATTTCCCTTCAACCCAATGCCTCTTTGCGTGTAACTCTGGGATTTTTGGAGAGCACACAAACACTGGTGGGGCGGTATCGACAATGGAGCTGTAGAGCTCGAGTACTTTGGCAGAGTCGCCGCGATTGAGATGGTACCGAAGAGCTGAGTTAATGGCCCAAGATCTCCGCGAGCATAGTTTCACGGCGACTGATTCTGCAAGAGACCGCGTGGCGTCAGGTGGGGCATCTCTCAAGAACTCGGAGAGGAAGTCGGAAAGGTTCTCGCGATCCCCTGTCGGCAATTCATCTGGATCAAGTGCAAGGACTTCATTTGAGGACTCGAGGATGGTGCGTATATTTTTTTGGATGAGCTCTTTGCGAAGCTTGCTAACCGCCGGATGAACAGGGCCTTCACCAGTAAACACGGTAGGAGCTGGAGGCCTTCCCCTGTTCGGGTATGGCGAAGGTGGGAATTGGGTATGGGCTTTCTTGAGGGGCCGGGTCGTATATCGAAGCGTGTCGAGTTCTTGCTTCAACACCAGCGGAGAGGCATTGAGAAGCCCGGTTGGCCATTTATGCTCTTCCTTCGTTTTTCTGGTTGGTGTGGCCCTGTTCTTTGATGCAGCGACGGTCGCTACGTGTCGAACGCGGATGGAAGGAACGAGAAAATCCGGCAGAAGGCCAGCAGGTAATGACGAAGGTCGAGACATAGACCTACATACCCGCGAGTAGGTCAGAAATGTAAAAAGGACGTAAATTAGTCTCTCACTGCTTCCGCCAAAGCAGTTGGTTCCCAAAGAAGGACAAAGCGACTTTTTCGAACCCAGCCACTCCGTGATGTCTGTTCAATTGTCACAAGAGATTGAAGGAGTCCAGACAGAACTTCTTATTCAACGATATGCTGATCGATTAATGGTCATCGTAACTCAGCTAGGCAAGGTCGGCATGTTGGTGAGATATAATAGTGCTCTAAGGCTTGAAAATGGACAATAACTGAAGAATAACAGATACAAGCAACCATGCCTGCCACAGCACCGCTTATGCCAATCGCATCCGACTCAGAGGATGCGCAACCCGAAAGCGAGATCGACGCGCCTTCCCCTCTTCCACAGCCACCCGCCTCTATCGTCCTAACTCCGCTCCTTGGTACCACCACAAACGCACATATGCACACACTCACCAATCTCTACGCGTCTCAAATTGCCACCCTTGCCTGGCATAGTGACCCCTCCACGCGCGATCCGGTCGTCGTCGGTCTGGCGTTGAAGAGAGGAGGTAGCGAAAGCGACGATCCCACTCTTACTGAAGAGGAAAGGCGGGCCTATTTCTCCATAATGGCCTTGGTGAAGGGTGGCTTGGATCAGCTACAACCACGCCGCCCTTGAGGGTGGAGCAGCAGGGCCGACGCATTCTACTTCACGTGGGGGACAGCTACATCCCATGGGCCCCTTATTTCGCTGGAGACAACAGGTCAATACCGACTGGGGGTAGGCAAATAAACAATATCACCGACTTCTTGTATCTCTGTGCCCATACAAGGAGGGCAGGGCATAAGATATTAATGAATATAATAGTCCAAGTGACAATATATGAAACTACGCTTGAATGGTGCTGGATGAGAAAGATAGCAAGTCCAGCGAGCACACAAGTAATCAAGACCCTCACGGCCGGATGCGCCAACTACGGATACTGTTAGTAATTAGCTTAGCTACGTCTGGTTTTCAGCCCACCTGAAGCTTGCGACGGAGAATCGGGAAAAGGGCAAAGCACTGGACCGCGAACAGCACGAGTGCGAAAACAGCAAGGTTGCTATCCAGACGAGAGGCCAAAACAACACTGGACGATATGGCCGCGTTCATTGAGAGAACCGAGGTTAGGCTTCATTCTTTCTGTGAGCACCTGGCCAACACAACAGAGAAATGTTCCTTCCATACCGTTCTTTCGTCTCTTGAGGGCTCGGCGAGGTGTAGTCTGCAAGGAGAGTGTGTAGGAGGAATAGGAATGCTGCAAGTGCCCATATGGAATCCGAAGCGGTCGCTTCCGTCAAAGTTCGAAGAACAGGCGATAGAGCCAACAGCGCGAGGAAGACTAGAATTGACGATTTGATCACTCTGGTACCTATGAATCGTATTTTTAATACTCGAAATTGCTGGAAATATATGGCTACGCACGAGTTCGTTGCTCTTGTGGCGGCGACAACACCTCCCAGGAAATGTACCCAATCAAGAAGGTAAGAACAACCATCCAAATGAGCATGCGTGGGTCCAAAGATTGCTCTTTTATGCGTATGAAGACAGAAATGAATACGAATATCGTTGCAATGTGCTGGGGAATCGCCAATGCCGCAATAACGAGGCGACCATAATGAGGACGTTCGAAGTTGTCTATAGAGGTACGGAAATACACAATGAGATACCCGCCAGATCACCAATATGTTTCAACTGCACCATTTGTTTTGAGAAATTCAAGGAATCTGGTTCTTGGGACGTAATTGTCTGGATATGGTTTCTTCTTCCATAATACACGTTCCCACTCCTGCTCCCACTGTGACGTTGTGTTTGGAAATGTCTGGGCCATCTACGATATGACACGGCGGACAAGTTAGGAAACAAAGCAGGTGCACCTTGCCTCCTCCGGCTCCCGTTGAGGCCGGAATACAGGAGTGTCTCATTTCGGTTCTCAGGTTGGCTTTTGTGACATTGAAACCGGCAGTCAACGACTCGGTATTGAATTCTGTCATACGAAACGACCATAAAGTTGCATACCATACGAAAAAGGGTGCATGTGGAATACCAAGATTGGAATTTTCTCTCAGCCGTCAAACCCCCCAGCCAGTCCTACGTGATTAAAAACGCCACGGATACCGCGTTCTCCTTCTACCAAAAAAATGAATTAGTTACGACCGCCTTGCAGTTGGAATTGAGGTGCTGCAATATTAATCGGGTTAGGCAAGTCGGATCCACTACCCATTATCCCAGACTGGGGAATATATTCACCTGTGAAACCATGGCTACCTCCACTCGACGAGCTGGCCGAGCTGCCGCTGCTCATCCAACTAGACGTACTTTGGCGGCCCATCATTGGAGGGGCATGCATCGGTGCAAAGTCTGTTCATCACAATAAGCAAACACCCACGCCTGTAGAGCTGTACCACGTACCACTGGTCGACATCGCATAGTTGGGTTGAGGTTGGACCAGCTCATCCTCCTTCAAGCCTTCTAACGCTGTCATCGCTGCGTGGATTCATTAATAACCGGACACTATTGAAGCACACTTGCTCACATCGGACCGTACCAGTCCATCGCGAAGGTGTGTACATGCTTGGACGGCTCCCAGGCGGAGAATGCACTTCGACAAAAGGAGACATTTGCAGTCGTGGAGAGTTGTAACACGGCTGGAACGTCCCGCGTGCCCTCGTACCGGTGGTGAACTCCCTTTGTGAGGGAAGCCGGACTGGGAGAGTGTGCAGGGGCTTTGTTAAAATGGAATCCTACCGCGGTGGTCAGTATTCAGCCTCACTGCGTTTGTAGTTCTACCTGACTCACCACTGTACGGAGGAGTGACAAATAACGTCGTGCCAGGCGATCTAGGTCGATTTCGTCGAGAGGCCGACCTTGTGATGCTATGCAGAGGTGGATATTCAAGTCGCGGTTGAACCTGGAGTGAGATGGTTAGTAGGTATCCCAGGATATTGCAATGCTGGCTGCCTACCCCTGCAGGACTTCACCGCAGGTCTTTCCCTGATATTCGCCAAGATGCATGGCTGGAACCGCGATGAATTCACCAGAAACGATCATGTATGCGCTGGCAATAGCCATAGACGCGCGTCGTAAAATTGAGAGCTTGTCACATGCGTGCCAGGCATTGTGGTCCTCCAATGCCCGCTGCACTTCCTCCATCTCAGATCTCTGTATGCTCTTTTTACCGAGGGCTTTCTTTACCGTCTTGAAGAGAGCCATGGCCAGCCAGTGGGTGGTACGAAGCGCGGGGGAAGAACCGCGTCGTCCACACGCAAACCGTGCCATTTTATCGAGCCTAAGAATCGGGTGACTTTAGCTACCGTCAGCAACCGGATCTTTGAGGTTAATCGGTGATCAGAGAATCTTGTTCTGGCAGAGATTCCCTTCGGCCATGAGGCTGACCCTTGGCCCCCCGTTCGCCGCCCTCGCTCCGCTGGGGCTTAATTGGTGTTTCGGGTGTAGGTTCAACATGGCCTTGTTGTTGCTGTAGATGCCCATCGAGTCTACGGTTTTGTGCCACGCGATGACCCAATCAATGAAATAGACGGCGGAAAATAAAACTATCTTCCTGTATCTACTTCTACGCTTCTACGATGGATTACTATACAGTAAAAATAGCCAAGCCACACATGAAACTAGTGTCAGAATGTATGGAAATAATAGGTCTGCAGCCCTGCATATGACCGATGCCCGCCAGGAACCATAGGGAAAACAAACCATACCTATTATGACGAGAACACTGATATTCCGACAATAGATATTTCTGAGAGGGAACCTGAGCGGTCAGGGCAATAAATATGTGGAATTTTGATATTTGGGGGCACCCCTAGTCTAGTGCTTCTGCGGGTGTGGTGAAAAGCACACTTTCACCTCAATGCTGGGAGGACACTAGCAATCTTGATTTGCTTTTTGTGAGAGAAAAAGAGGTAGCCAAATTGATAAATGTGTGCGCGATTGCGAGCGGCACTCGCGCTGAGGGCCTTTCAATGTAGAAATGGAGGTGCCTAACGCATTCCAGATCGTGCATTCAGGATCGTAGAGCGGGGCATTCCGGTGTGCCACACCTTCGAGTGGGGTTTGGTTTGGGGACCTGTCATGTCTGACGTGCCTCTGCCTCTAGATTGAAAGCGACCAGCCTCCAGGCGTGCAGCACGGCGTTTTTGTTCTGTTTGCGTTCGGTAACGTGTCGAACAGATTCGAAAATCTGTACAAGTACTTACAGCGTGTAAAATAAGGAATACGATATGTCAGTATATCAGCATACCAGCATATCAAGATGTCAACTGAGGCCCTGAGGTCGTCTCCAGTGCGTCTGCGTCTGCATACATCTTGGCGCCCACAACCGATGCTCGTTGGACCCACGCGTTGTGTGCTGTTCTAGCTTCTTCACGGAGCTGGTGTACTAGCTCGTGCACCACGCCGTATTAGCCTTCTTTTCACCTAGAGCTTCATTTTCACTTGTCATACCCCTCCCGTCGTTGCGCCCTACGCCTTGAGCCGCAGCCCCGCACCGGGATCGATGCGAAATGGATCACCCTGATCTGGACTCGAATCCCCGTCGATCTTTTGTTGATGAGCCACTCCGTTTATCCGTCGGACCGGTCCTCCCATTCCTCCCGGACCCCCTGGCTACGATGCTCCCACTGGATACTCACCCAGTGGAAGAAGGTGACGACATCTATAGAGGATTCCAGTCCCCTGTATCACCAGGGCATGGTATGAACAGTGTTCAATTTCCCAGACCATCATCCCTATCCAACTCTTCCTCTTCATCATCCTCTTCGTCATCTGGAGGCCTACCATTCAGCAATATGGTACAGACCATAGAAAGGGCTATAAGAAGATGGGCCCGAGGTGGCCGTACGGATGGTAACAGCTCTTCCTCAAACTCCAGTTCGAGTTCCAGCAGCTCGAGTGGATCCTCTACTACCAGTCGTTCTCCCATTAGACGACGAGGACGAAAGCGTTCCTCCTCCATTCAGTCCCGTACCACCTCCCTCATGACTCGGCGACAGTTGCGCGAGGCTTCACGAATTGTAACCCGCGAATTTGTGCTATTTCTGCCCCCAGAATATAGCACGACCTCACGTCCACTCTCCTCCGCTCTCGGTGGGGTGACACACTCTAACGAACGAGACCAAGTCCTTCGTACCCCTTCCCTCAAACTCGTTCTCGCCCAACTTGGGACGGCCCTGAAGCGGAATGCCAAAACGCAACGGCCTCCTCGTCCAACATCCACTGCTCCGCGAAACGGAACTATAAACCATACCCCCGTATCATTGCCGTCCACCAGAGGGAAGCGTTCGGCCATACCAAATGATGTCCCTCGCGTAGCCTTTGACGTTGACCCCAGTGCAACCCGTCCTCCACGAGACAGGGGACCCGCTATAGGTCACAGGAAGGCCAAAGGAAAGCAGTCGGAGGCACCACGGCAGATCTTCTGGCAGGAGCAACCGCATGTAGCAGCTGGTGCAAGTGGATCGCAGCGTGCGTGGTGGTTGGACGTTGCCAGTCCAACTTGGGACGATATGCGATCATTGGGGAAGGTGAGGAATCCAACACAAATTCTGCGCTCTGTCAATGACGGCGAGGTCCAATTTGGGTAGCTTCTGCACCTCCACCCGCTCACGCTCGAAGATATCCTACAGAAAGAACAGCGAGAGAAGTTCGAATTGTTCCCAAGACTCGGGTACTACTTTGTCGTCTTCCGGGCGATTGAACGAACGACCACAGATCCCACAGCCGCTCTACTGGACGACGCGTCCTCGATTGGTAAGACAACAGTTCAGGAGGTTGTGGATGTGGTCGAGGCTACGAATATCTACCTCGTGGTTTTCAAGGAAGGTATCTGCACATTTCATTTCGAGGACATATCCGCCCATACGGAGACGGTGAGAAAACGACTTTTGGACCTCGAAGAGACTTTCCGGGGCTCTTCGGGTAAGTACCTAATTGCAAGGCCAGAACTCTGTTGATTTTTGCGGTCCGCAGATTGGATAGCCCATGGTATTATCGACTCGGTCGTCGATTCGTTTTTCCCTGTGCTCAAAGGGGTCACGCGTGAAGTCGAGGAGATAGAGGGAATGGTAGCTGGATTGGACGACGATCCCACGGTCGATTACAACCCGCAGAACAGCGCCGAAGAAGTAGACGGGACACAAGTGGAAACCGCGATCAACTCAAATACCTCAACCCTGGCTTCAGACGAGCAGGAAATGTTAGATGAGAAATTACAGCGCGTGGCCAAGGGCGGAACGGCCCAACACACCGATACTCGGTTCTCTAGGTGGAAGGATACGATCCGGAGAATCGCTGGAATGTGCTGGCCACCGTTCCGACGTCCACACAAGCACCAACCTACGCCGCGGTCGAGGAGGCTACACCAGTTGGTGAAGATGGTTACCACAAGAAGATTGTTAACGACCCTCGCGCGCTTGCTCCACACGAAGTACGAGGTCGTAGCCCAGGTTCGAAAGCGTCTTGGAGGACAAGGCGAGGTCGCTATATATCTGGACGATGTGCAAGGTACCTACCTCTGCCACAATTGACACGGGAATCGAATTAGGACTGATCATACCTGGCTTCTGTAGACCATATCATCACTCTTCAGCAGTCCTTGGAGCATTGTGAACGGGCGTTGTCTCATTCGCAGCCGGCCTACCTCACATACCTCCGTATCCAAACCGAAGTGACCAAAAACACCATGGACAAGGCTCTTGTCGTGTTGTCCGTCATCGCCATCTCAGATATCGCCATGAACCTCACCAGAGGCCTTGCCAGCATGAACGTCAACGTCCCAGCCAGCGAGGACTTTAGTGCCTTTGGAATTATGTTTGCCCTTACGATCACTGTCGGTTGTACAATTGCCGGACTCGCTCGTTTCTGGTGGGTGAAGTCGCACCGTCGCCGAGGACGTTTGCAGGTCGCTGGTTAGGTAGATGCCTCACTGTCTTGCCTGGTCTCCGGGAAATGTATCACACATCTCGCACAGCTCATACTACAGTATCATCATAGTGGAACTTACCCGTTTCCGAGTTCATGTGTAAGGGATGATACGCAAGCGAAACTAGTATGACGGCTTCTTTTTGCGTGTTTAGTACTGTATCAGCGCGTGCCGGTCTGCTGAACCACTCGATTCTGCTCTCTTGATATTCTTATCGAATGGGCAAAAGACGTTCGTTGTTCGTTTTAACCGTACCAATATAGGGAGATCCAATACTGGTATGGTTTAATGGTTCGGGTAGGTACGAAACCACGCTTTCCTACCTTGGCTGAGGAAATTGGGTTGATCCGGTGAATATAGACGCGCGACGCGTGACGCGCGCGCGACCCAAGTTCCTTTCTCTTTCCTCCGCGACCACGACGGTTCACATACGGGGATGAGCGTTTACTCCCCCAAACGCGCCCACTTTGCACGCCTTACAACTCCGTCTTCGCAATATGACTCAAGCGCGAAATACCGCCCCAGAGCCATCTGGCGGTGGCTGAAGCCACGGCGGATGCGCAGAAAACTGGCGCTGCTCTTGTCCATAGTGGTCACTATTGTCCTCATTACTCGTTGGATGCGGCAACCAGAGTACGACTGGCGGTTCTTGGAGGATGAGAGCGAAGAGATCCTCGGTCTTCCTACAAAGTATGGCTATCATCCCGGCAATACAATGGAAACCGAGTCCTTCCAAGACGAATATGGCTCTAGGAAGAAAGCGAGGGCCATCAAAAATGCAATAGAACCTATGGCTAGGGGTCATGACGGCCTCACACGCGTGGGCGATTGGGTAGGCCGGCACCCGCTCTTCGAAATTATCCAAAGGGCGGAAGACGAGTTTAGAAAGGAGACTGCGTCTCGTCCTGCTACGGTCCGTCTCTGACGACGCCTTCAAAACAAACCACAGAATATTGACACGCCGTCCTTACTAGCTAGCGGACGCATATCATGCATATGTCAAGGACAGAGGTCGACGACCGCCTGCGTCCTATCCTTCCTTCTTTGAACGCCTGCCTCCCACTTGCCCATTCCCTTCGATTGCACCACTCAGCCTATATTCGCCACTGTCGGCTTCTTTTCTCCGTAAACGCCAGACTGGTCTTGAGGGATCTCCTGGGACTGTGACCCTCGGTATCCGCAATGGCCGTGTTGGCGTTGGCCTCGCCAATAGTGATGCAGAGGTGGATGTTTTGCGGGACGCCGCCAAGAAGCTTGTGGACGTCCTTGGGGAGATTACACCATATCTGTACGTAATGTGGTGCACTGTACCTGATATTTCCTGCCAATAACGGAGACCCTTGCAGACCCGATCTACGCTTCACCCTGACTCCAACACGCCCCCGTAACCCGGTTCCGCTCCAACTCCGACGCAACATGGAGGACCTGCGTCGAATAGGCGAGTCATTTGATGAAGATTCTGGAGACTGGGATGAGGATGGCGATGGTGATGGCGTATATAGGTTCCGCGGTTGGCCGGATGCATGCACTCGCATCAGCGTTCTTGCAGGTGGCGATATCATCCCTGAAGACCCCAGTACGTGTTTTTGGTCTACCTAGGTCTCTGCTCACTAGGATCCGATTCTTGCAGAAAAGCCTCACAGATTCATCCACTCCGCGACCCCGTTATCGCCTTGCGATCACCCTTCACTCCTTAATCAATCCGATTTCTACGCTATGCAGCCACCCCCCGTCGGTATCCTCACTCCTCTCTTCGGCTATTCGCGAACAGTCATCCACGGAGACATCCTCCTTCCACGACCTAATAAGATGTACTCTGCTCCTACCACTCCTTGGGATCAAAGGATTCCGAAATTATACTGGGTCCGTACCCCGCTCTCGACAATGTGATAATGTCTGTGGTCGCTGAAACATTTGACAGCGAGGAGTAGCAGGAGAAGTGGAAGTGGACGAAGAACTCGCCTGCCCAACCAATCGCCTGATTTACCTCGTAACGCGTGGCTCGGCCCACCGAGCCCAACGACCCATTCTGGTCCCTCAGGGCTCGGGGTTCACCCAATCCATTCGCAAAATAGGAGAGCTCCTCGCCGAGCTCACAGACGTCGCATTCAGCGGGTGCGACTGGGACCACGACTGTGCAGACATGGTTGAGAGGTACCGATTCGACACCCCAAGCAACTCGACGGACGACCTGAGCGCGGAGCCCGAACCGGTACCCGGGGACGAGAAGTGGTCAGCATTCAAGTATGTCCTCGACGTCGACTCGCACCACGGTCCTTCGACCCACTTCCGCGATCTCCTCCTTTCTGGCTCGCTGGTGCTTCGGACGAGCGTATATGAGGACTACTGGACAGCACAAGCGCGACCGTGGGTGCATTACGTGCCCGTCCAGTCGGACTTTTCGGACCTGGCGAGCATACTCCTTTTCTTCAGGGAGCATGATGGGTTCGCGATGAAGATTGCCCTGGCAGGGCAAAGCCTTGCAAAAGAGTGCTTCGGACAGGGTGGAGTCGAGGCTGGGCTGTTGCTTACACTGGGCGAGTATGGTCGGATGTGGAATACGCAAAGGAAAGGTGCGGATATGGAGGCACCTTGAACGTTTGATCGCGAGCGTTTGCGACTTTCTTGGCATTATTTGGGTTCAAATGGACTTGTATTCACTGTAGTTCGAGTTCTGCCCCGTTTGTCACCATTCCTGTTGTCACCTTGTCCCTTCTTGAATACCTTTGTAGCATTAATTATACCTCACGGGTAATAGTGGTCGATTCACACTTGATTACCAAACTACACATTTGACAATTCGAAAACCCAGAGAGTCTAATCTTGAAGCCCATAACACTCTTTGCAGAATTTGAGTGGATGAAAGTGAAAGAGGTGACCCCTCTCGCGCCTGAGGTAAACTGTGTAGGTGATGGCCGCAAGCAAGACGCAGATGAAGGACACGAGTGCGGCCCAGTGGAATTGAGAAGGCGTGGAGAGGGCCATTGCCACGATGTACCTGAAGGATCATGTGGTCAGCGATCTTGTGGAGCATAAAGGCGTACTTGACCAGATCAGCGATGTTTTGCATCGAATGTTGGAGGGCGGCCCTGCAGAGTGACAATTAGCACACCAATTGCTACAATCGAGTCAGGTCACATACAGAGCATTTCGACGTGGGTGGCCCGCAAGGGTTTCCTGCAATTGCTTCACTTGAATTAAATCGAAGGACCAGAGACCGACGCGAGAGGCAGCCATTCCTATTTAGGATAGAATAAAAAAGGTTGGTAAGCCCAATGGGGTTATCATACCGCCAAAGAGTAGCGTCGCATGCAACGCCGAGTTTGTGGAAGTTTTGGAGAGAACGGGGAGCACGAGGGATAACACCACAGGCACGAGACAAACTACTTCGGACCTGAAATACTTGTGAGAATTTACAACGCACTTCATAGTACACGCACCAAATACACCAACTTCCTGCACGAACTGAACCTAGCTTGGCTTCAAGCCACGGAGCGACGACAGTACCGAAGAGACCCGTAAGGACGCAGATACTCCGCATCGTGGCCAGCAATGTGTCATCGAACATTTGCGTCTTGAGGTACCCTAGCATATTTCCATCAAATCTGCAGAACGGTATGAGTGTGATTGATAACCGCGTAAACAGGAAAACGTACGAGAGTACAGTTATATAGAGCAAGGAGACAGAGATAGATGAGAGGAATACAGACATCCTCGTGAACTCTGACCAATCGCGCACTTGAAGTCGGAGAGCTTTCCCCCAGGACGAGGGATAGGACGGAGTCATGGTTTCCTGCTCGATGCGGCGCTCTTGAGTCTTGAGGTTATCATCCCGCTGTAGCTGAGGGAACTTCTCATAAACCGTGCCGATCCAGTAGAGCTCGAATATACATGATATAGCGGTGATCCCAGCGAGTACCCCAACGGATGTTCTGTAGGACAGTGCGAGTAGGACATATGTGATAAAAAGAGGGGATAGGAGGTTACAGAGTAGGTCGACTCGGCGAAGAGAAATATTGAGCGTGGTGAGTCGTCCTTCGATACCTTCAGATATGCTGATTACCCAATCCTTCTCGATGGCGATTTGAATGCAGACGGTTGAGACACGCAGCACACAACCTGAGACCACAATCCCGAGGAACAATAGTAGCGAGGGGATGTTGCTGAGTGATGCGGGTGTAGGGTAATCCTTAAGTAAGAAGAAGAACGATATGTACGCGCCAAAGCTGGACAACTTTTGCGAGAGGATACAGCACCGAACGAGGAAGAGTTTGGGTTGTTGGTCGACTTGCTTGCCTGTCCATGTTGAGAGGATGATAGCAGTTACTGCAAGATGCACGGATGAGCATTGTGTTCTGAACGGGTATAAGAGGAGCATACAAGTTGTAGAAAACCCGAACAAGGCCGACGGTAAAAGCGTCTTTTGAAAACAAACGATGAGGAGGAGATAAAAGGCGAATTCCGCAGTTCTATCGCCCCCAGCACTCGTCTAGGAGTCATTCAATGTGTTGTTGGAAATATAGACTCTGAGATACCTTGATACATGCTGGAGGAGCAATGACCAGTAGCCACTTCGATCTAGCTCAGTAGACTCGGGCTCAGAAGGTATCCATCCTTCTCGCCCTTCGTGAAATAGTCTGACTGTTTCGGCCGTCAAGGCATCGAAATCGTGACTCTCGGTGCTCTCGGTCGCGGTCGACATTACAGTTCCAGATTTAACCTCACTGGCAAACAAAGTGAATAATGATTCGTAGGTAGATGATCTTTGTTAGACAAAATGTTAGAGGATATAATTAGTACTGTTCTGGAGTCCTACACTTCACAATTCGTGGCCAGACGATTCCTCGACTCGACGAACTAGAGCTTGGCCTTGACCGCCTTCATTTTGGCCATTCCATCAATAATCGCCTCCGCCTCTACTTCGATCCTGTTCAATAGGTCTTCGCAAGTTGGGATGTCCTTGATCAATCCAATGGCAATTCCTGCACTCCAGATGCCAAAGTCCTTGTCTCCATTCTCGTAGACAACCTTCCCTCTCACTCCACTAACCAGTCCTCGGACATCCTCGAACTTCGCACCTCCAGGGCGTCGCTCGATCCGAACGACTTCCTGTGAGACCTTATTCTTGAACACTCTCGCGGTATTGTTCAATGTACGGAAGATGTGAACCGTATCGGTTTCAGATGAGTCGACGATGGTCTGCTTGATGTTCTGGTGTATCGGGGCCTCGACTGTCGCCATAAAGCGGGTACCCATGTTGATGCCCTGAGCACCTAGTGCGAGTGCTGCGGTCAACCCCCGGCCGTCAGCGAATCCACCCGATGCAATGTAGGGAACCTTGAGTTCTTGCGCTGCCCGCGCAAGAAGGACAAGGCCACCAATATCCTCTTCACCAGGATGACCGGCGCCTACAGAGATTTGTCAGACCGCTTCGGAGCTTCAGCCTCTCTGCTGCTTACACTCGAAGCCGTCAATGGAAAGGACGTCAACGCCCATACGCTCTGCAGACTAAGAAAAGAATGTAATACTGTCCATATATCGGAGTTAATGAAGTACCTTGGCGTGTCGAACGGTCGTGCATTTATGGATCACGATGCAACCATTCCGTTTGAAGTATTGAATAAGCTCCTTGGCTGCGAAAGAAACGAAATTCAATCAAGAGTTGAGGCACCGTGGGTACTACTGACGATTATTCCCTGCTGTCTCGAATATTTTAACGCCCTCCTCAACCGCGACGCGAGAGTACCCAGCGTAATCAGGAGGGTTGATTGTCGGAAGAAGTGTAATATTTACTCCAAAGGGTTTATTTGTCATTTTCCGAGTTTCTCGGATCGCTTGTCGTAGAGCCTCAGGACTGGGTTGTGAAAGAGCGGTGAGGATACCCTACGAGGAATCGCAAAAAAATTAGAGGAGGTTCGGTAACAGCTAAAGTAAATAATTTGCGTACCAGACCACCAGCGTTTGATACTGCGGCGACTAGGGGCGGCAAGCCAACCTGAGGGAGGTCAATCCAGAACAGAGACAGACGCTAATGGGCGCACCCATTGCATACCGCCTTGTACGACGGGTACTCGAATACCGAGTAGGCGAGTGAGTTCGGTAACAATCATCTTGAAGATTGAGGGAGAGTTGGTGGTCAAGTTGCGGGCCGCAAAGATGCCGGGCGAGAAAGAACCCGCCCGTGAACCATGTGAAATTCAAGGCATCGAAATACAAAACGGAATACTCAACCTCCCATGAGATATGGACAATGAAATATGGATATCACAGCTCGTACCCCGCTCTGACGACATTCACGGTCGTGAGCTTGGTTGGATCTTTGATATCCTGAACCAGAATATTTCCGAAGCTTAGGTTTCTCTCTCTGATCTTGAACAAACACAAAGCAGTCGTAGTTTCAGCACTGAACATGCGTCGGATGGTGGATCAAGAAGCGGTTGAGAAGCTTGCAGGAGCCCCCATACAACCACATGACTCACAATTAGGGCGCCACTCGAACGATCCAGCCACCACCCAATACCAGAATATTGTAATTATAGCCAGGCAAACGCGAAATCTTACGCGAACCACCCTTGAAACCCTCAATCTACTCTACGCCAGATAGATGAAACTAGAGCACTTCATACCTCGCTCACCAAGTAGCTGGACCATCGATCCCAGTGTCATCCTCGGGGGTGCGGCGTAGGACCCTCCGCGAACGTGTACCAGAGGGACGATGAAAGCTTTGAATATTTTTCATGTTCAATCTCTACTTGAGATGTGACCGTAGCTTGTTAATACTGTTGTTCTACTGACACTGCTAATCGATTATGTATCCTCATGAGGATATTCCTGCTCTGACCCCACCCGAATGGACGTCACCATATCACCCTGCGTGTTCGTATGGGACTGGTTTGATCTGAGCCATTGCCCAAACCTTTTTCAATTCCTTGCTCATCTCGTTTTCCTTTTTGCCTTTCTTCACCCTCCCATACTTGTTCAAGATCGGTTCGGGGAGGAAGCAAATAACTGTCTTTTCTTCCTCTCCCCCAATGGCGCCGAGCCTTCCCACCCGACCAGAGAAGTGCAAGTAATCCACGGGCTCCTCCGGGACTCCGACAATAAATACGTGGGAGGCGGCCGGGAGATCGATACCTCGTACAGCAGTCTGGTTTGCCACTACAAGTGTTGGCGAGTTGGAGAGAGGGCCAAGGACAGCCGCCGAGTCTCCCCGCTCCGACTCATCGCTCAACTGTAATTTTTCTTTATGTTTCCTGTAGGAGGATGCCGAGAATGGCTGAAGGAGCTTAGCCCCATCCCGGGTTGTGAGGTAGCTGTCCAAATGAACTGCTTTGATCTCCAACTCTTGGAAGGCCACGACTGTCTTGGCTGCGGACACCGGATTCGGGAGGATAAGAAGCGCTTGGAATGGCACGTCCAAAGCGAATGTAGAAGCAACCGCATCGATTAACTGCGGTGGGAGAGATTTACCACCCCATAAGAC
>Ga0307515_10013521_pt1 | contig 15238 bp, 15 predicted proteins | sample 17_EM_MG_FD_194513 | JGI IMG/M metagenome (GOLD analysis project Ga0307515, IMG submission 194513) | Populus trichocarpa ectomycorrhiza microbial communities from riparian zone in the Pacific Northwest, United States - 17_EM | ecosystem: Host-associated > Plants > Roots > Unclassified | place... | reverse complement strand
CACATATGGCATAAACTGGATTAACTTTTATGATGTTATCAATGGTGATGATTTTGAAAGGGCATGGATGGCTATCATTTATGAATTAAATAAACCTAGCCAATTAATTAGAAAGGGTTTAACCTTAGCTTTTTCAAAAGACACAATTATTATTTGTAAGTTTCAAAGAGTGATGGCGATGAGCATATTGAAGGTTGCAACTGCCGATTTCATGTTTGAAAGTATGGTTGCGGTTATTTTTTAAAATACTTTTTATGTTAAAATGCATCAAAATAATTTTTTTTTATTTTTAAAAATTATTTTTGAAATTAACGCATCAAAACGATTCAAAACACACAAAAAAAATTAATTTTTAATATAAAAAAATTAATCTTTTTAAAAACACAAGTTAACTTGTAGATTGACCCGTGTTTCCAAACGGTGTTGTTCTATTGGGATTTATAAGGGGTGGCAATACTGAAGAGGGATTTGTCATGGGTTGTGACGTGGAGGATATGTTTTCTGAAGGAGCAACGTGTGCAATTATGCAATAGGCTTAAATAGTAATTGTAGAACGAGATGAAGAGAACAAAAATAAAGATTACTACTGCAAATCAGTTTTGTTATCTAGCGTAGCATCTAATAATATATATTGATCCATGCAACAAATAATTAAGAGGAAAAAGAAAAGGCCAAGAGAGTGCTTGCATGATTTGGAAATCACCACCCACCATTGCCACAGTACACAATAGTTAAGATACATAATCAGAAGAGAAAGATGGACTGCATACGCATCGGCTCATTAGAATGATCACCAACCGAAACTATTCAATACTTAGTTGCTAGATCAGTAACCAGTGGTTTTTTCTAGAATAAAAATAGGAAATCCAATGGAAAAAGAAGAAAGAAAGTAGCTAAAAAAAGATAATCCAAAAGTAGGTGTAACGAAATACATAACAGCTCATCTTTTCTGTCCATCTTAGATTTGCATCACATGCTGCTGTTTGCATGGATGAAAGTGAATGCATGTTGAACTGAGCTTGCTATGTCTTCTGCTGTGAACCTAGATTCACTTTCAATCTGAACAAAAGAAGAAAGTTACTGTATATTCAAGATTGATTCGTTTTAAAAATAAGGCTGTTAAATGAACAAACAGCAGCTGATTTTATACCTTGACATTAAATGAATAGAGAACAGTTTGATCAATGGTGGTAATGTTGGTGTCGTGTATGTTAAGCTGCAAATCTTCCAGTGCTGCAATGGTCTTACTCAGCTGACCTGGCCTTCTCCTAGAGAGGATCTTGATCATTGCATCAAACCCTACAAGCTTCACTTCAACATCAGCCAAGCAAGACTTGTTCTCAGCGGTTTCTTCACGGAGATCCAGAGTCTTCATTTGATCATTTGGTAGAGGCATAGGAGGAAAGAATGGAGGATGAGGTTGTTGGATTGCAACAGCGGAATCCTCCATTAGTCTTCGCCGCTTCTGGGATTCTAGGCATTGAAGTAGTTGCTCCAATTCTCTAACGAACTCTATCGCTCCACCAATTATTGAAGCTTGATCTCCCTGCATATCCACAAAAACCAATATGATCTTGTTATAGAATTCCCTCAAAGCATAATGGTTTCCAATTTTTTTGGTTGTTGATCTAAAAAATCAAGATCTGTTTAATGAAAACAAGCAATTTTTTTTTTTCTCTTTTCTTGAATGGAACGCATAAAATCTGATGCTTTTTCATTTTTTTTATTGAACAGAACTTAAAATTTGATACCCTTTGTACATAAGATCCTGGCATGAAAGACCTCAAGACTCGAAGATGTTCATTCATTTGCTTTCTTCGATTTCTTTCAACTGCAATATGAGTCATTCTTTGGCTCTCCACTTCCTCACTTGTCTTGATAGTCCTTGGTCTTTTTCGCTTGTTCTTCGATCCTGGTTTAGAGTTCTTGTTTTGAAGATCTTGATCTCCAAGCAACTGAAGTTGCACCGAGTTATTATCCGAAAGCCTAGCTTCTTCATCTTCCCTAACACCCCCCTCTTCCCCCGCCATGCCTTCCCTGTTTTCATCACTACTCACTCCTGTAAACCTCTCATCATTTTCTCTACCTAGTTGAGGGACCATTAGAGATTGTTCCTCAATCTTGTCGTTCAAAACCGGAAACTTTAGGAAGTAAACTGGATCGATCCCAATTTCTTCCTCAGATATCTTGGTTTGATTTAAGGCCAACTTAGGCCCAAAGTCTGCAAATTGCATCACATCAGCTAAGCTCAATTTATCGAAAGAAGTAGAAGTACAAAACCCAGATGACATTTGTGGTTGATGCTGATGAGGATTATTGAGCATATAATAAATCATCCCATTGTTGCTGTCATCATCACCAGAAGTTTCACCTATCCGCGGCTTCGTGAGTTCGTGGTGGTGTTGTTGTTGATGAAGATGATGGTCTAGAGAGTAATCTAGCCCAGCAAAACTTGCCTGCAAGTAGTCAAGCTCAGAGCAAAATAACATCGTGGTGAATTGATTTATCAACAAAAACATACAAATAATACTACTAATGAGAGCTAAGATACCGAGTAGTTCTCGTCTTTATCCATTGCTATATAGATGTGAATGCCTTTAATCGACAACCCTCATGCAAGGACAAGCTAGCCCTAGCTAGCTAGTCAAATTTCCTTAACTTGGTCCACCTGAAAAGAAAAGAAAAGAAAAACAAAACAAAACAAAAACATGACTCCATCAAATTAACAGCAAGTAAATATTGTAGTAATAACACTAGCTAGTGTGTGTGTGTGTGTGTGTGTGTGTGTGTGTGTAGGTTTTGATTAGAGTACAAAAAAATATGAAACAAAGTTGCATGGAAGTGATTGGAATAGAAGCTGCCACAATAACCTGATTGGAGAGAGACCACACAGTGAGAGTATAATAAGACAATGGTGAAAATTAAGTGGGGTTATGTTATTTTGAAGAGCAGAAGAAGCATGGGGTACCACCATGGAAGTTGATTTTATATCAACTGAAAATTTCTTGGATTGGGGTGGTGAGTGTTGTCTTTACATAATGAGCCAAGATTGCCTGGAAGAGCTGGCTTGACTTGAAGACTTGAAGAAAGAGAGAGGGAGAGGGAGGATCCTTTTGGATTAATGCCCACCTCACAGTTTCACCTCACTTTCACCTCCCATTATTTATGTGTTTCACAGGCCAACAACGCTCTTTTCATTGCTTTTACCACCTCTTTTCATGACTCTAATTAAAGATGGAAGGCTGCAGATTTGGTGTTTTCAACTTTGACCTTTGAAAATTAGATGATATATGGATTATCATGGAATTAATTTCAATACTAGAAATTTAATAAATACCAATAAATACCAATAAAAAAAATTTATCATTAGATTATAGTGACTTTTACTGACAGAATAGTCTTTCACTGTATTCATTAGTGAATATCAATAGAAATATTCTTTCAGTATATACCAAGAGAATTACAGTGGGAAAAGAAACAATGAAAAAAATAGTCAGAAGTACAATGACTTGTTATTTTCACAAACAGATTGACTTTCTGGCGGATTTGAATTTATGGATTAAATTTGTTGCTAAATGCATCTATAATATCTAATGTATGACCTGACAATTTAAATTTATAGTGAAAATTTTGTGTGTGTGTTATGCATCTATAACACACACACACAAAAACACAATTTTATCACAAATCAACCTCTCACTACAAATCCAGTCACCCTAACACTCAGTTTGTCAATATTTATATTCTGATTTAAATTTTATTGAGGATTCCCCACTTCAAATAAGCAAAACTATCCATTTTTTATTTAACTCAATTTTAAAATGTTAATTTTTATTGTATATTTTTATTGTATATGTATTTTGTTTAATTTGGTGTTTACTCGTTTTTTAATTTTTTCTCGTAGAAATTTGTTATATGAATATATGATTTGTACATAATAGGGTTTGTTTGAGATTTTATAAAATTATATTTGTTTGAAAATTGAAGAAATTTAATTTGAATTTGTGACTTAGGTGTTTTGTGATAAAATAAATAATAGTTTATTTAACGAGTCCATTTTATATTTTGTCAATTTTATATTTCTATTTTGATACAAATTTTATTGAGGATTCCCCATAATTTGATCAATTTCAGCCCCTACAATCACGTGTCTTTTTCAGTTTGGTCATTGGTTTTGAATTTCTTCAATCAATTTTCTAATTGTCCATCAAACTTCAATATCTATGCAATTAAGCCCCTGATTTGACCAGACTTTAATTTCTTCCAATTAAAGCCTAAATTGACTTCAAATATCAATGCAATTAACTCTGCAATAAAATTAATTAAGCCTTCTAAAATTATCATTGAGTCCTTACCTATCCAAATTTATATTTCTTTACCCCAAATAAAACTATTTTCACCAAATAGGCCTTTTGTCAATCAAAATTAATTAAGACCACTTGATCTTGGTAGATGGGGTGCACACCTTTCATTTGGATCCAACCTTACACAGTTTGGAGGTCTGTAGCTCCACATTTATTCGTTTGAAAGTGTTAACCCGATCAGCTTAGAATTTGAAAATACAGTGATGATTGATCGGGGACAAGATGTTGTTGAGTTCGTTAAAAAAAATAGGATGTAAACGTTTGATGAGAGTAACTAATCTTTGTAGAGGGGTTATTTCTCAATTGAATGGTGGTGGTTACAGACTTACAGCCCTAGAGATGATCGGAAATACCACATTCATTCGTCTGAAGTACCTACTCGATCAACCAAAATTGTCAAAGAAGAACCTAAATAGTAGTTGAACAACATGTCATCTAGGTTAAACCCTAAAGTTAGGGTTTTTATTTTGGGATCTGACATATTTCATTTTAGTCCATATTCTTCCAATTGTTTTTAATTTCACTCGTAATTGTCTCTCAAACTCTTAATTTCATGCAATTTCACCCTTATCAAACTCAATCATCAGCTCTAAAGTTTAGTGTCGTTTTCATCTTAGTCCTTAGTTTTTGATTTGTGCACTTTAACCCTTAATTGACCATCAAACTTTTAATTTTCTTCAATTTGCCTTTGATTTTGTCAATTTTAGCCCCTACAATCACGCGTTTTTTTCAGTTTGGTTCTTGGTTTTTTATTTCTTTAATTAAGTGTCTGATTGCCCATCAAACTTTAATATTTATGCAATTAAATCCCTGATTTGAACAAATTAACTCTTTAAAATTGCAAATTGACTTCCAGACTTTAATTTTTTCCAATCAAAGCCTAAATTGACTTCAAATATCATTGCAATTAAGTATTCAATAAAATTAATTAAACCTTTCAAAATTCTTATTGAGTTCTTAGTTATCCAAATTTGTATTTCTTTACCCTAAATAAAAATATTTTCACCAAATGAGCTCATTGTCAATCAGAATTGGGCTGCTAATTTTGTCAATCATGTACATGTTAGTCCTCCAGCTTTTCCACTTGTTATTTTGGTTTTTCATCACCAACTTGGACAATCTTCTTGGCTTTCTTCATGTATATCCTCTTGTATTTTAGATTTTCTTTTTCTATTTTTTTTCTTTTCATGATTTTTTTTTTTGGTTCAAAAGTGGATAACAACACTAACTATTAGATCGGGCTAAAACTTTTCTAGGAGGTTCTAGAACCCATGTTCCTTTATGGTTAAATTCTTGTAGTCATCAGAGATCGATAAGGCCCCTAAATTAGGACCAAAAGTGTTCGAGATTTATCATATTTTCCTAGTTAATTTAAGTTTTTTTTATTTTTGTAGAACTTTTTTATTATTTTTAATGTTTTATTTAGGATTTTTTTGCATTACTTAAGCACTGTAGGGGAGCTATAATATTGAGTTTTGATTATTAAGAATAAAATTTAAATATTTTTTTTATTATGAGAAATTATTGTTATTGTTTCTGTATGCATAAGGATCACCAGTCAAACCACTAGGTTGTTAGTACTATAATATAAATTTTATTACTACATATGAAGCATAATAAATTGTGTTAAGTGCAATTTTAAGAGTTAAAGGTACCAAGTTCAAGTCCTACAAACTATAATTTTTCTTTTCTTTTTCAATTGGGTTAATGTTTCTTTTTCAATTGGGTCAATGTTTGACCGATAGGTCCACTTTAAAGGGTTCGGCTATATTCGACTCGGTTTTTTGCATATTTAATCAAGTTTTATATTGAACCAACCAGTCCAGTCTAGTTTTAATAAAAGTGTAAGGCCACTAGTTTTTTTTTTTTTCCTTTTTCGAACTGAAGGACCAAATTTGAGTATGAAAATTGTTTCGAGATCCCATTTGATGGATATCGAGCATCAACTTAAAGGTCCTGATCTTGTATATTCTAGTTACAAGAAAATGTTCTGTCGAAGCATAATATCTCCATAGTTTTGAGTCAAAACTTTTGACATGACAGAATCTGCTTCTTCGAAATTCTATATATGTGCAATCGAGTCTAGAATCATATTTGTGGGCATATGATCGTGGGGGGGCACAATTTTGAAAAGAATTAACTTTAGGCTAAAGGGGCAGCAGTCTTTTCCCACTACTCTTTGTAATACATGTATTTTGAAGCTTGAATTTTCGCTCGAGATCTCAAGACCAAACTCCGCATGGACCAAAAATAATTCTCACTTTCTAGTTAGGCTCTACTCCATGAAGCAGAGTTTTTGTTGCTAAGCTCTTGTAAACTAAATTCCTAGGAGATGCTTTTGCTGTGAACCACAGCAAAAGGGCAATGCATACTAAAAGAGAAGTCCATTCGATCCATTGAAGGCTAAAAGACGTGAATCGATGCTGTTTGTCACCCTACATGAAATTGACATGGTTCACATGATACAAATGAATGTTTTTCTCCCTTCTCGATGAGCTTTGGGTCCAAGGAGACACAACATTACAAATCACAAGAATTGCACACGAAATGCCGCCTGCACCTGGTTATGAGAGAGATTTTAGCTACCAAGGTAGATGTCCCAAACGAAGGTTACTGTGATCAAATATAATTTCCACTGAAAATGGAAAAAGGAAAATCAAAAATTTTCTTTCAAACAACAAATAGGGAAAAAAAAAAAAGAGATGCACTGAGATCAAATATAACTTGCATTGGAAACAGGAAAGACGGTCTAAGTTGATTTTAAACTCGTAGATAAATAGGAGAAACAATATGATCTAAAGTTTTCACTTCAAAGATTGGAGAGGCACACAGGGCACAGTAACTCGTCCTAAATAATGGGAGAAACTTGGACTTGTTCAGCACCAGATTCTAGCAGAAATAAATTCTTGATTGGGAATTAAATTCTAACTGCCGCATTCTCCTTCCCCAGCCCCTCAAAACATTGAAATATATGAAGAAATAAAGAAGTTTACAGACCGAACTCCTGAGCAGAGACCACATGAGAAATTACCAGAATTACGAGGTGTACTCAAAAGGCTGTGGAGGCTGGGGTTCCTCATCAACTGCCATGGCTGATGCTGAACCTTGCTGTCCTGTGGCTGAACCGCTAGCGGGTGATGCTGTAGATGAAGGTGTATCTGTAAGAGAAAGCACTTCGGGCTCAGTTGGTTGCAGGTCTCTCAAGAGAACAAACCCTGAAGGTGCTGACTTCACCGGCACATATCTGCTATCCTCCATAAATTTAATAAATTTCTCCTGGGTAGGAACAACCCTGGCTGGGTTTGTCAAAATCTCATGAGAAGGCTCGGGCTCTGCTTTCTTCTCTGGTTGCCCATCAACCTGTCAAAACAGGCAACCAACACAGTAAATAATCCAATCCAAAACAGGTGATATGCCAATCTTAAAAACTGGAGAAAGCATCAGAATAAAATGATGATGGACTGATATATTTTAGCAGTTCTGTTTCTCCATTCAAAATGAAAATGCAATTGCACATCAACACAAGGTAAAGAAACATTAATAATTGATATTTACCTGCATAGCATCCCCATCCTTCTCATTAGATGCTTTTCCTTTTCCAGCAGTTGTTGCTGCAGGTGAAGACTCAGCTCCTGCCGCCTTTTCTAAACTAGCTTTCTGCTCTGCTTCTTTCTTGGCCCTAGCTTTGGCCTTCACTGATGTTGACAGAACTGCAGTAGGAAGTTTGACAGCAGACGCCATGGTAGGCACGGTAGTAGGTTTTGGATACTCAAACAGAGAAGGCTTTGCATTTGATATAAACTCAAATTTTGGAACTTTCAAGTCATAGTTGAGTCCAATAAAAGCTGTGGGTGAGAATGCCAGGCTTATGAAATAGATAAGAGGATACCAGTACCAAAACTGGCTAAAAACAGCAAGGCCAACAACAGCAGTGATTTTATCATGCTTTGTCTTGGAAAGCAATCTTATAGTCACATTCCTACCACCAGCATCAAGTATTCCAGAAGCAAGGATTGCTCCCATCTTGCTCATTGTGTCTTCATGCTTGTCAAGAATTATTTTTTCCAATTGCCGTCTGCAACAACAGGTTCACAGAAGCGAGGTTAGGCTTTGTAAAAGGGGCAGGATGATTAAAATGCACTAAATGTTAGACTTAGTTAAGTAAATCAGATGGAAAAATACAACATTATATTGCAATACCTGAATGTTCCAACACGAGAATCACTGGCTTCATTCATCTGGACCATGACCATAGCCATTGCAATCAGGGCACCTTGACGAACAAAATCAACAACATCTGACGTCAAAGGTTCTAGCAATGATATAGCCTCACTCAAGCCAGTGCCTGCACAGGAGATGCCAACTGCAAGAGCCGCACCATATCGTACATGTGGGTTATATGACTCTGAAAGCAAGGAGACAATTCGAGGAGTCTGCAGTTTAACAGTGCAGAAAGTTATAACATAATCAGAAAACAGAATATAAATGCACATCCATGTGTTTGTGTAATGAACATAAAAAAAAGTCAACTACAAAGGAACCAAGCAAGAGCTTGAAAACATCAACAGATGATTTAATCCAAAACGATGTCAAGCATTTATACTGGAAAGACAACAGCAACAACAACCATGGGCCATGGAGCGCAAAAAGAAAATGAAAAACACAAGAAAGAACCTACCTGCTCTGGCTCAGAGTACAAGACAAATCCAAGTGCAAGAACAGCAGTCCTCCTGACATCATCACTCACATCTGATACAGCAAAGTGCAGCAACTGGCGAATGGCCTTGTTGTTTGCTGTACCACTGTAGGCCAATGCCAATGCATACATGCCACCATAACGAAGTATAGGATCTTGATCCCGTGTCATCTGCTCGATTAGCGTGTCTGCTTCTTCTTCTCTTCCATAAACTGTAAGGGCTATTCCCAATGCTAATCCCCTGCAGCATATGCAGAATATATAAGCAAAAAAGCAGAATATAAAAGCCGAGGGCTCAGCCAATAACCAAAAATGAACCCCATACTTACCTGATGATTTTCTCATGTTGTGTATCATGCGCATATGCAAGCATCTCACTAGCTTTTTCGCTTGCAGTCCCAACCATGAGCAAGCCCATGCTGATACCAGCAGCTTCACCAGCAACAGCGCTATCAGTATATAATGCACTTTTGAAGTCGTCATAGATATCTTCATCAGCGGTTCCCAGAGCTGCCAAACCAAGACCTAAGCATGCACCATGTTGAATAACCTGAACAAAACATTTCAGTGTGAATTCCATAATTAACTACATTTCTTTATTCTTATAGAAAGCAATAGAAAATTGGAACAGTTAGCACACCTCCACACTGGTGCTACGTATGCTTTCACGAAGGAATTGTTTTATGCCCTCGCCATGGTTGGCATGAATGAGTCCCAAAGCATAGAGAGCGCCACCTTCTGAGTATGGACTACCTCCACCACCAGCACCAGCACCACCTTGAGGCAAGTAAGGGGCCATCAGTGACCTGCCCTGCTGCAAGTGACCTCTGTGGATGACACCAAGACCTGCTGTTGCACTAAATTTGGCCCAATTTGTCGCCCTGCTTAACCAGTCCTGACATGATATATAAGCCAAAAATAGTTGAGCATAAATTATGAGGATGCACAAAAATCTGCAAACAGACGTGCATAGACCAAAGCATAAAAAAATAATAAAATAAAAGATAAAACAAAGATGTGTGACTCACTAGATTTTCTCTGAGAAATGTATCCACAGTTGTTCCAGCATGCATAATTGCATTAGCATAAATAGTTGCACTATGACAGACACTGTTTCTCATCTCAACAGACTGCTTGATTGTCTTCAATATAAGGAGGTCGGACCTATAAGCAAATAACAAGTATTATTAACTAAGAAGGCATATAGGAAGCTAAGACAGTTAATAAAAAAATGACAGGACTTTTTAGCATTACTTATTATGACTGTATAGGAATTGCAAAGTCAGCTGTATTGACATCTCTCCTGACAAAATTCCCTTGATTTTTGTCAGCCTCTCAGCATACACTACTTCACTTGGATCTGGTTCATGCACGGTAGAAGATGAGGTTCCTTCTGTCATTTGAACATCTTCTGGAGCACTAGAATTTTCATTTTGAGATGAATCTGGAACCAAGGATTTTGGCTGTTCTGGCTCTGAAATTTGAGACTTTGGAGGTGGAAGGCGGTTTCTAACATTTAAAAGAAAAGCCTGATGCTCATTCTCCACAAGATCAAAAGCTATTTGAAATGCCAACAGAGCTTCATCCTTGTTTCCTGAGCGTAGAAGTTTTTCCAATATGCTAGCTACACCTTCAGGCTCATCCAAGAACATCAAACACTGACAAATGCTCAAATAATCAGGAGAAGGCAGCTTTTGATATACATTAACAAGAAGCTGGAGGACCTGCAGGGAAAAAAAAAAGAACAAAACAAAAAACAGCAAACAGTCATCAACTTGTATCACAAATCTTCTTCAATAGAAATAAATAGACCATTCAACAACTTTCCATATAGGGTGATTTTTAATAAAAGAAGCCAAACAGCAAGAAAATCTATGAAATTCAGAATCCATTACCACATTCATAACTAACCAGAGATTATGCAACATGGCACGCAGTATGGACAAGTGATCAGAAAAAATAAAGGAACTGGAAAGAGTGAGGAAACACAAACACACACTCACAGAAAAACACTAAGTGTTAATTCCCGAAAACCATCCAATATTTTACAACAAAAAAATTGCATTGCCGTTCATGATTTCATGTATTAAGACCAGTAGACAAAATAAAGAATTTAAGTATTACCCAATGCAATTGGAAAACTGTGATAAAGATAGAAATGCCATAAAATTCATAACAAATGTCAACCTATCCAACCAAAGACAATGTTATCAATTGTAACAGTGGACAATCAACAAACAATACACATAACAGCTTGTATGCAGTGTTGAACATACTCCCACATGATCACTTCCATGCAATGGCAATAACATGGGACAATATTAGTTAGGAAAGCTAGAATGCAAACAAACTAACCTCAAGCCGATACTCTCTGCGATTAACGAATGAATGGGAAACATTAATACAATAGGACAGAGTTCCATGGACATTATCACTCTTCATGATAGCTTCCTCAAGTTTATCTAATCTTCGGCATTCAATTGCAATTCCCATAGCTTGCTGGTACTTTCCATCCATGATGCACCTAATGGAGAAACAATAAGATAACTAGTAGTACAAAGACGCATAAAAAATAAATGAATTTAAGTTACTTGTCTAGCAATCTCTCCACAATTGCTTCCAGCCTAGGGTCCACATCAGCTCCATCAGAATTTGATTCAGCTGCCTTGGACTTTAGGCTAGCATACTCATCAATAGCCTTAGCTGGAGATAGGAACAAAGACAAAATATAAGTAGACCAGGAAAGTATCCTTATAACATCCCTGAAACACTTCACAAAATATATGACAAAACAATAGAAGCTTGAACTATACAGTGTTGACAACTTCATGCATGCTATGACAAATTGTCATAACATCTCATCCTATTTAAAGGTAATTGTGGGGCATGCTAAAATTAGGTGTCCTTACAGTAATTTCACTGGTTTGTAGGTAAAGAAAATAGTGCAAGTTGATGAGCAACGTACCAAGAAGAGTATGAACATAGTCAGAATCCTCTGAAACATCAAAGAGGGATCCAGCTCCAAGGGCATACGACAGTGAGTCATTAAGTTCACCCAAGTAATAGAAAACCTGAAGATGAAACACTAATTCATTTTAATACAGGACTAAGGTGGTCATTGTCCAAAAACTCAAATGCCTACTTTAATCAGTTTTAAACAAGGGTTTATCAGTTTATTTGCCTACTTTAATCTAGGCATTTTTATTTGAGGCATTTTTGTTTTTAAATGTTGCAAACAAGGGTTCCTAATAAGATACAAGTATACAACTTCCTAAAATATGTACGGATAAGGAGGTGGACTTTGGATGGTTTGACATTGTTAAATTCTACAATCCATTCTCTTCTTTTTCCTCTTCTTTCTATGTGACATACAGGGGAAGGACTGAGAGATGGAGAAGGAACACAAGGAAAAAGAAAGTCAATACCTTAGAAACAAGCAATGCGGCAAGTTGCCTCTGATGCAGATCAAACTCATCATCTTCATACAAACTCTCTCTGAATAACAACAAAAAATTACAGAAAACTCATATCCACAATCACATTATAAATACAAAACAACAAGCTATAACACACGAATCTTAACTTCAGAATTCAAGTCAATCCCAGCAAATAATAAAACCTTGAAATCTTCTCAATCTCATAAGCCCCAAATCCTAATTACCCAACACTAAAACCCCATCTCTGAAACCACCAAAAAAAGTCCTATACTTCAGGAATCTCTTATTCACTAGAAAACCCCAAGAATTCAAACTTTGAAGCTAAATTAACACAAGATTACTCATAAAACACATCACTTTATTTTCAACATTGAACAGTCTTATTTATTCAAAGTGTTGTTCAAAAACAGATCGAAATCCAGTAAAAAAGAGACCTGTTAACCCTAGCCAAAGAAAACCCAAAAAAGATTCAATCTTTACAATAGAGACTTACATTATAGGCACGCTAGTAGAGATCTCCGGCCAAAATTGATCGACAAAGTTATTGAGATTGTAGAGAGCGTGTTGTTTTAACAAAGGGTGGCTCTCATTAAGCATAGCCAGCAGTCCACCCGCAGAGCTAACCATAGTTTCCGGCATTGATTGAGATTTCAGAAACCCTAGCTCGTTAATTGAACTGGGTTTGCGTCAACTATATTGATTCGGTTTGATTTGAGGGCTTCGAAATTGGGGATTTTGAAACCCTAGATTGCTTGAGAGAAAGAGAGAGAGAGTGGAGGGGTTAAGTGGAGAAAGTTGTTTCCTTTTTATTTCATGTAAACTTACTCGACAAGTCAAGAAATACAAAAACAGGAAAACAAAAAAAAAACGATTATTCGGAATTTGATTTGAAAATAATAGTCGTTTGATAAGGATCATTCAAATGGTTAAGTTTTGGATTAAGAAATTCAATAGAATTAATTTTTTATTTAATTTTAAACTAAATAAAATTAAAAAAATCAAACTAATATATTCAATTGATTTGATTTTATTTTTATTAAAACTGAATAAATCTAAATAAGTCAAAAAAATAAAAATAAAAAGTAGGTTATTTTTATTAAAGTTTTGACTGTTTTATATAAAAGAATTGGTTATTTATTTAGGTTTAATTATATATAATCTTTTTTTTAATTTTTAGTTTTTTTATTTATCAATTTTATTTTTTATTTGTAATATCTGAAATTAAAGCTAAATCAAATTCAGTTCATAAAAAAAAATAACTAATTTTTTCAGTTTTATTTCTCATGTTGGTTTTTTTTCTATTTTGGATTGATTTTTATACATATTTTGGATAATTTCAGTTATTATGTTTTTATGTCATACTATTTTTATTTTTAGATTTTTTTATCTTTTTCCTCATCAATTCATATTTGATAAATTAAAAAATTATTAAAAAAATGTACTATCATTTGAAAAATAGCAGATTTTTATAGCATTATTTTTACTTTTTACATATTATATTAGGTGGTGTTTTAATTTGAAAATTATTCATTACAAATTTAAATTTCTTTAAGTTTAATTATTTAAAACATATTTATTATTCACATTAAAATTATTTTCCTTTATATTATATTTCAATAGCATTCTTGAATTACCATTTTTTATTATTATTATTTAGGATTAGCTTTTAAAATCTTCATCATTATCATCATCATCATCATCATTATGGATTAGCTTTTATATTTGGTTTATAATATGATTAGATTATGCTAAAAACCGAAAGACATGAGATTCATGGTTCATTGTACATCTCGTCAACTTTTTTTTTAAAAAGTTAATTTTCTAAATTTTTTTCTTTTCAATCAAGCCTTTTTATAGCCTAAATAGAAGATATTAGGATTGGAATTATGGTAAAAATACAACATTTAGAGATAAAGATTGGTCGGTTATCGGAACTTCAAAAATATAATTCTAGCTTTATTATAACAAACAAAATAAATCCGTAGTATGATTATGAAAACCATATCGAACCCAAAGGAAAATTCGTTTAATCTTCCTATAATATACTGAAATAAAAAAAATAGAGGATTTGAATAAAAATAATAAAGAAATATAATTTAAAAATAAAAATAATAAATTGATATCTCGTTAACTCAAGTTTAAAGATCTAGACATCTATTCCTATAAATCTGTTGATTATCGAGGTAAAATAAATATCATTTCAATTTAAGCAAATAAATTCTATGTCCCTTAAAGCTAAGGGAAATTGAGGATATTATAAGTAAATTAATTAGATAAAGCTTTCTAATCAATTTCTTACCATCAAACGAATTTAATATTGAAAAGCAATTTTAATTCACTTGGCAGTAACTTTAGGAGCAAAGTCTGTGAAATTTAGTTTAAGCAACCATTCAAAAGCTTAAGCAATTTAACTTAGCTAATTCCTCCCTAATAAATTAAAGTGATAGTTATAGCAATCAAGTTAAACTCATTTGCTTCACAACAATTATGGATTGAAAGAAACTAGAAAGCATATATATATCATCTAAAAAAAAATCAATAAGCATAAAAAGAAATCAATAGCATAATTCTGAAATATAAATAAGTACTTGAATATGAAAGAATTACAATGATAATGGAGATAGTGTATATTCCTCTTGAACCAAAAGCCAAAGTTTAGTTTATAACTGCTGAAAAATTAACAAAAATAAAGAGAAAAGAATGTTGCAAAGAAGAATAAAAGAGTTGTTTCTGCTGTGATT
>Ga0307515_10013520_pt1 | contig 15238 bp, 14 predicted proteins | sample 17_EM_MG_FD_194513 | JGI IMG/M metagenome (GOLD analysis project Ga0307515, IMG submission 194513) | Populus trichocarpa ectomycorrhiza microbial communities from riparian zone in the Pacific Northwest, United States - 17_EM | ecosystem: Host-associated > Plants > Roots > Unclassified | place... | reverse complement strand
ACTCCAAGCAAGCTCAAACAGGTCAGTGTCCTCAATCTTCTGGTTTCCATTGCCTCTCGCTCACCTAAACTCTGCTCCCGCTCACACCAAGGGCCTTGTCGTTGACTGTGATAGAGGCAGCACGATCAGCTTAGTTTGCACTCGTATAATTCAGATCCGCTGCTCACAAGGTCACCACCTCCCAGATCAGATCGCGAAGATGATCTCGATCTTGAAATTAATGTGAGTTCGCAACTCTGGCCCATTATTCCTGACCTCAGCTCCACTCACAGCGCCAGACCCCTCTTGAGGAAGGCCCGCCACTCACAAAGAGCAAGGGAAAGGCAAGAGCATCTCCGATTCGATCCGATCGCAAGACCGATCGCGAAAGCGATCAAGATCTTGAACCTTCCGTGAATTCACCACCCTAGTCACCACCCTAGCTCCACTCACAGCGCCGGACCCCTCTCAAGGAAGACCCACCGCGCACAAGGGGCAAGGGCAAGGCAAGGGCGCCACTGCTCCAGTACCGCCCCGTCAACAACCAACGAAAGAATCCCCTCAGGCAGTCCCCCCGCAAGCACCGTCCCTTCCAAGGTTTAATTGGACGGCGGTTCTTTTCATTGTTAAGTAGCACATTTTTTGGCTCATTATGTCTCGCACTAATTACAAACACGCAACAGATCATTTTCTTCTTGTCGATTTGCTACATCATGGCTCCATTGTCTTGTCTTTTTCCATCGGACAGTCTACCATACACTTTTCTTGTTGTCACATTTCTGTTGCAGAATTAGCATGTATTATATTTATTATATACAATTTGTTCTATATTCGTAAAACCCAGTCCTCCTGACTGGTTTAAAACCGCTATTCAAGACCGGTTCACCAGCCCTTATGACTGGTAGAACCGGTCCGCCAGAACAGTTACCAGCTCGGGGTGAGAGAACGGGGGCCATTTTGACCTGTCGGGAACCGGTGGTGATCCGGTCTGTCAACCGGTTCCGGTACCCTCCCCACCCGGTGATCACCGGTGCTCTCATCCGGTTCCTCACCAGTTCCCTGACCCGGAATTTGTAACCACAGAGGTTTGGTCGAGCCGACGAAGGCAAGCACATACAATGGAACATTCCACCTGTGCGTCTGGTATCACCGTATGCTCACCTGGCACTGACAAGCTGGCAATAGCATGACAGCCAATGGGAGTACAGATGTGTTCTTCACCTTCACCTTCACAGGTTCTTCGTTTTTGCACCAACCCCTTCACCACGCTTCGCTCACATTGATTCTCTGGCTTGGATCACAGGGACGTCGGTTGAGGTCAGATATATTGCCGTCGACATAGTCAAAACCGGTTTGGTCACCAACACGAATGTCAGTTATTCGATCGACGGCGTACCACGCGGGACTGCTGTTCGAAACGCCGAAAACCGTGATTCCTACGTTTACGATCAATCGCTCTTTAATGTTACGGGGCTAACAAATGGCGAGCACACGCTCTGGGTGGGCTTGTCGCCGTCTTCGGTCTTACTGGTATGATATTGCTTCTGTTCCTCGATGAAGATGCTTACTTGTTGGTTTTTTTGGTCAGTTTGATTACCTGATGTACGAGGGTGAAAGCACGAATACTACGAGAATTCTGAACGCTATCAATAATGCGGACATTCCGGACAACAACAATCCCAACACCAACACCAACATTAATACCAACACCAACACCGTTTCAACCACGTACAGTATTTTTGGCTCCTCCAGTTTTCCCTGTGCTGATGCTCAGAAATTGAATCTCTCCAGATCTCCCCCTCTCGGGCCAATCATTGGTGGGTCTCTGGGTGGCCTCCTTCTCCTTGCGACGATCGCATGGTACTTCTATCGTAGAAGCGACCGCCAGCCAAAAGATGGGTCTCCTCCAGCCGCGCCGACACTCGCGCCGACATTCGCGCCGACAATGAATGTATAGGTACACCAGAACAGAACCTCGTCACACCTGGCACGGGTAACGTCCCTCACAATATGATGCCTTAGTTTGCAGTTAATTCATTCCGGGCTGAGAGTACCATTTGTTAGGTCCATGCTCGTCTGTATTCTGCATAGGAATAAAATATTGTGCCCATCATTTTGGCCATCTACGTTGCTGGCAGGGATCATTAGCCTTTCTTAATAGAGTCCCAAAAATTAGAGTACAAAGTCATTCTTATTGGTAAATAATATGAACGGTGATATATACCTCATTATCAGTCGCACATTTGATTGTTAATGGTACTCAGGCGACCAGTTAAAACGCTCGAGGGCGATATGAACATACAAGAAGCACTACACACATTCTCGAGAACTTCCTATTCGCCCTGTAACACCCCCATCGAGTCTTACAGGACCTCTTTTGGACCCCGCGATAGGGTATTATGTCCAAAGACGAACCGCGTGCGTTACCAGATGCTCCTCCTGCAACAACATCATCTGCAAAGGGTCCAGCATCACCGACATTCCCAAGAAATACCGGATAAGCGCCACGTTGGAACAGAATAACCTTGTGTTTTTGCAAAGTGACCCTTCTATTATATACTTTGCAACACCACGAACAGTGTCAAAAGCCGCGTGCTTAAACGGAATTTTTTAGAAGAATCTACCGCTCCCCAGGAACTGGCTTGCTCACATCTGAACCAGCACGGTCCCGAAGCTGAAATAGTGGGCCGGTCCGAAACGCAGTGTTCGAGGTGGTCACCTGCTGCACGCCCATGAAATTAAAAGAAGTGAACAGAATCGGGGGAGTAGCCTTGTGCAAGGCGGAAGCCGGCCACGTTGGGACTCAAGTTCGAGTACTACACCATGGGGCGCCGAAGACGGCCGCACATTTCGTCAGTTCCACGGATACCTCCGTTCAAGGTGTATGTACGTACCCCATTACCAAGGAATACCTCAGCCAAGTTACCAATGGTCATGGTTTACCCCTTGAGACATGCGCCGTATCGCTCAACACGAGCTCCTTGCCTGGCCGTACACTCCTCCACCCTTCCTCTAATAGCAGCTGTATCAAGTCCCCGATCCACCGTTTCTCCCTGTTCGTCATCAAATACACGCCGTCCAACTCTGCATGGGGCCGCCGCACTGTAGCAAGTTTATATATCCCTGATATCGTCCATTTGTCGCCAGCAGCGCAGGTAAAATAGTTGCTCTTGAGTCAGAGTCGTCGGGTCGACTTTACCCTTCGTGTCGTGAGGGTATGCGGGCAAGCGCGGCGCGTCGAACAACGAATCAGGGAGCTTAGGGTACGACACATTGACCCAGTACGGGTCGATCTTGAAATCCTTGGGACCGACGCGGGTTGGGACCGTAGCGCTATCGCGCGTATATACTCTCAAGGCATTCCAGGAATTCCGTGGCCTTAAAAGTTTGCAATATCCCTCTTAGTCGCCCCTTCAGACATGCACGGCGAGTAGTTATTATGTCTTTGTTTCTTGATTTCCATATAGCCCATATTGTCATAGAAACCAGGACGCGTAGCCTTTCGAAGTCTCTGCTAGCGGTGGTCATCACCAACTGCGAAGGCGGCTGCTTCTCGGATTAGGCCTAACGAAACGCCAGTTTCTTGTCGTAGTTTTCCGCCCGGAGCTTTTAGTTGTCTCCCGAGTTTGTTCTTTTCCATTGTTTTCGCAATCTAACCATAAGTGTTGTTCGCTTTCCAGATCGATGCCTGTTTTCCTTTTGCAAAAGGAACAGAATGCTTTGTCGATGTGTCCTGGGATCGATCCTGCATTTGATTTATCCTATGAACGTGTTCCTCGTGTGGTCCTTGAGGCGTGGAAGGCACGCGGAGGTTGTACCACCTTGCCTTCAACGATTGAGTATAACAATGACGCGCGGGCATTGCAGACGCATGGTACCTCACCGTAAACTCCCGATATCGGTTTGGATTCAGGGGCTGACAGGAGTACAATGCGTCAAGCATGCTATCAGTCAGCAGACAGTCTAGTCACCTCCATCCATCCGGCCAATATAATATGCAATGCTTTCTTTGGTGGCAGTCGTACTTCTACTATCCGCTACAATGAAGCTGGTCCTGTTTTCAACTCCCTCCCTTTTGTACCAAGTTCCAACCCCTCCATCCAATGCAATCCTTCAAGTTCGCGCTTCTGTCGTTCTTGGCCACCGCGTTGGCCGTTTGCGCGGTCAAGAATATCACTGTCGATGACTTTGACCCACGGATTGTATACAGCCCTACTGGCTGGGATCCCAAGAACGTTGGCTGCCCTCCCTACTTCTTTGACTAGTACTGATATATGGGCCCCGTAGCATGGTGGTACACTCGATCGAATTAACCTTACCACGACCGACACCTTAATTAACGTGCTGGCGTCGCTTAAGTTCAACGGCACAGCAGTTTACTTCATTTCTTTTGGGAGAATATCGCCCGAACTAGACAGATACCAAGTCACAGTCGACGGTCAGTCCGAGACAAGGAGCCTGAAGGTCAACAGTGATTCCGAGAGGCCGCAATTTATGGCGTACTCGCGCACGGGGCTTGATGAATCCAGGGAACACCAAATCACTATCAGCAACCCATTCAGCGTTAGCTTGAACATTGATGCCTTCATGTGAGTGGAGATGTGGCCCATCGTCAAGCGGAAGCCTATAATGCGTTTGCAGAGTCACCGTTCCAGATGACAGCACGATGTACGATGGTTTCGGCGGTACACAATCGACACAGCCGACACAATCGACATCCACACAATCGAATGGTGACTCAGGGTTAACCGTAGCTGCCAAAGCGGGAATTGCGGCGGCTCTCATCGGCGGCATTCTTCTTGGACTCCTAGGAGCGCTCGGTATCTGCTATTGGAAAAGGAGAAAAGGAGCAGAAGGCGGCAATCCTGCCCCCCAAGCCTCGGAAACCGGGCAGTGTGAGTCCGAGTCCGAGGCCTAGTAAAACTTTTGCTGGATTACAGAGCCCTGATGGCCCATTTAGCTGAGCATGTGCCTGTGACGACAGCTGGTGGTCTCCAGGCACCAACTCCTGAGACACCGGGTGACACAGATAGGCATGCTACCTACCCCCGAAGTTTCGATGCGGTGGACAGTGCTATCAAAGACTCGTAGACGGGTACACCCGGGCGGAATCCCGTCACACCTGGCACGGGTGACGTGCCTCTCAATTTGATGCCTTAGTTTGCAATTCATTCATTCCGGGCTGAGAGCACCATTTATTAGGTCCGTGCTCGTCTATATTCTGCTTTGGGAATCAAATATTGTACCCATCATTTTGACCGTCTACGTTACTGGCAGGAATCATTATATTAGCCTGTCTTAGAGCCCCCCGAATTGAAGTATAAAGTCATTCCTATCAGTAAATAGTATGAACGGTGATCTGGATACCTCATTATCAGTCACACATTCGACTGTTAGTGGTCCTCGTACTCAGGCGACCAGTTAAACACTCGAGGGCGATATGAACAAAGAGCACTGCATACGTTCTCGAGAACTTCCCATTGGCTGCAAAACACCCCCATCGAGTCTAACGGGGCCTCTTTGGATGCCGCGATATAATAGGGTATTATGTCCATAAGACGAACCGCGTGTATCACTATTATAGATGCTCCTCGTGCAACAATATCGTCTGCAAAAGGTCGATCCAGCATCACCGGCATTCCCAAGAAATACTGGAGAATACCGGACAAGGTTGGCCGGTGACATAAACACCACGTTGGAACAAAATGAGTTTGTGTTTTGCAAGTTATGCTTCAATTATATACTTTCGAACACCGCGAACAGTGGCAAAATCCACGTGCTTAACGGAAATTTTTGTAGAAGAATCTACCTCGTCTATGAATTTTTGAAGAAGAATTCACCGCGCCTAAGGAACTAGCTTGCTCACATCTAAACTAGCACGACCCCGAAGCTGAAATAGTGGGCCGGTCCGAAACCCAGTGTTTGAGGTCGTCACTGTAAGGGTTACTAGGTTCATATTACGTAATCGGGTTATGTGTGTGTCGCGAGTTATATTTGTTTGGCCAGTCATCACTTTACCCTCCTCCAGCTCCACCACCTCAGTACATCTTACAACCTGTACTTCCTGTTTCTCTCGTATAAAGGGATTCGAGGGAACTGAGCTACTAACTAAGACCAACGAGGCAACAAGTACAAGAACTTTGCAGTCACCTGCTGTACGCCCGGCATGAAATAAAAAGAAGTGAATAGTATCGGGGGAGTAACCTTGTGCAAGACGGAAGCCGATCACATTGGAACCTAAGCTCGAGTACTACACCCTAGGACGCCGAAGACGCCCACACGTTTCGTGACCTCCGTTCAAGTCTCTCTCCAAAACATGACAGTGACATTTCATTTCTTAGATATTTCGCAAAACAAGCCCGATAAACGTGCAATAGAATATATTGCCGCTGCTCTTGGGACCATTTCGCTATCTCTCCCTACCAGCTCCACCGATACACTGACACCCACACCCACCGCCGAATTCAACTTCGAACCACCATTGGCACCTTTGAAACCTCCGAAACCCAAACATGTGACCCTTAGCATTGACTACTGCAAGCCCCGATACCCCTCCCTCGAGTTGCTCGCGCAAGCCGTCCCCTCTAGCATATTTCTCTCCGCAACAACCGCATATCGTCTCAGAGTGATGTGGCGCTAGCCGTCGTGATCAAGGACTATCCAGGCGCCATCGGTCAATACAACATCAGCCCAGCGAGTACGCCACCACCGGGTCCGCCGCTTCAAGGGCGACCGCCCGCTATCCCTGGCGCCAGAAACCAGTCCAGATCCTAATATGCGTCATCACCTGCGGTTTCGGTGGTTCGGCAGGCGATAATCAACCAGACTGCTCAAGCGACCATCCAACCTGGAGCCACGACTTACACACCGTACATCTCCCGTGTAAAACGAGGCTCTATGGTGGCTACAATGTCTCAGCAGCCGAGCACGGAGCGCGCCCGTCAGGTGCCGGTGATTTCAACCAGCATTGGTGGAGGGGTTACCACTGCCACTCAACCTGCACCTTTACCGACCTGCGCTTTTACCGAACCCGAATCAGCTGAGCCAGAGGGAAGTTGTTAATGCTGCGCCGAGTGCTGCACTGCTTGACAAGGCCCGTGCATTGAAGACGCTGGATCTGAGAGGAAATGAGCTTAGGGTCAAACCCGGTGCAACGATTGGAGAGCTATTTTGCTGAAAGCATGGTTCGCTAGAATGGCGTTTCGTATATCTCGCAAGTTCTTAAACGGAATCGGACACTCAAGATATTTAACCTTGCGGACCACCGGGTCGGTGTGAAAAAGCTTGTCAGCATCGCCGAAGCCCTGGTGAGGCTGAACTTGATTTAAGTAATCGGTGTCGCTACCTCGTCTATGAATTTTCGAGGAGGAATCCACCGCGCCCAAGGAACTAGCTTGCTCACATCTAAACCAGCACGGCCCCGAAGCTGAAATAATGGGCCAGTCCGAAACACGTGCTTGAGGTGGTCACTGTAGGGGTTCTCGGTTATGTTACTGGGTTCATATTACATAATCAGGTAATGATTCCTTTACCCTCCTCCACCACCTCAGCATATCTTACAACCTGTACTTCCTGTTTCTCTCGTTATAAAGGGATTCGAAGGGGCTGGATTACTAACTGGGCTGAGACCAACGAGGCAACAAGTACAAGAAATTTACAGTCACCTGTTGCACGCCCATGGAATTAAAAGAAGTGAATAGAATCGGGGAAGTAGCCTTATGCAAGACGGATATGATCTCGTAAGGATTTAATAATTTACGCTGCCAGAGTGTCATGCTCATCCTAAATGTGCATGAACAAGCGCGCCATCATAAATGAAGAGGTGGTTCGAATCTGAAATAGAGCGATATACACCCTTCACAACTGACAACCGAACCTGAAAGAAAGTGCGGCGGTTCGGACGGGCAGTGAACCCTCCCGGGCCGGGTTTTCATCGCTGCCAAACCCGCACTGTTCATACTGATCCCGCCTAATTGCAGCGGCAGCGTGCTGACGATCCGCGTCTTTAATAGACAAGGGACAGTTTCATGATATGATTTTGGCCTGACTCGTAGAACTGCCGTATTCTTGCACCTCAACCATGTTCTTAGTTGTTTATAGGCCATGCTTTGACGCTCACTGCAGCGAAGCACCCATCCCAATCCCCCGCATCCCGAAGTACGTCCATCACACACACCGATTCGTTTGAGCGAAATTTCACCACACGATGTTATCCTCATGTTTTGGGATCTCTTTGATTGCGGTTCTTGTTTCCCTTTTTGCTGGAATGCGACTGGTGGACGCGACGAGTATCGTGGTCGATGATGCAAATACCGCCCGGGTCACATACTCAACAGGATGGAAGCACTTCAACGATTGTGCGTGTTTGGTCGAACCGACGAAGACAAGCGCATACAATGGAACATTCCACCCGTGCGTCTGGTATCACTGTGTGCTCACCTGGCACTGACAACCTACCTCTAGCATGACAGCCGATGGTAGTACAGATGTGTTCTTCACCTTCACCTTCACAGGTTCTTCGTTTTTGCACCAACCCCTTCACCACGCTTCGCTCACATTGATTCTCTCGCTTGGATCACAGGGACATCGGTTGAGGTCAGATATATTGCTGTGGACATAGTCAAAACCGGTTTTGTCACCAACACGAATGTCAGTTATTCGATCGACGGTGTACCACGTGGGACTGCTGTTCGAAACGCCGAAAACCGTGATTCCTACATTTACGATCAATCACTCTTCAATGTTACGGGGCTGACAAATGGCGAGCACACGCTCTGGGTGGGCTTGTCGTCGCCTTCAGTCTTAATAGTATGGTATTACTTCCGTTCCTCGATGAAGCCGCTTACTTGTTTGTCTTTTTGGTCAGTTTGATTACCTCGTGTACGAGGGTGAAAGCACGAATACTACGAGAATTCTGAACGCTATCAATAATGCGGACATTTCGGACAACAACAACACCAACACCAACACCAACACCGTTTCAACCACGTACAGTATTTTTGGCTCCTCCAGCTTTCCCTGTGCTGATGCCCAGAAATTGAATATCTCCAGATCTCCCGGGCCCCCTCTCGGGCCAATCATTGGTGGGTCTCTGGGTGGCTTCCTTCTCCTTGCGACAATCGCATGGTACTTCTATCGTAGAAGCGACCGCCAATCAAAAGATGGGACAATCGCTCCGACAATCGCGCCGACATTCGCGCCGACAGTGGGTGTATAGGTACACCGGAGTCACACCTGGCACGGGTAACGTGCCTCGCAATATGATGCCTTAGTTTGCAGTTCATTCATTCCGGGCTAAAAGTACCATTTGTTAGGTCCATGCTCGTCTATATTCTGCATTGGGAATGAAATATTGTACCTAATCTACTTTGCCGACGGCCTCAAAAATTAGAGTATAAAGTCATTCCTATCGGTAAATAATACGAACGGTGATCTAAATACCTTATTATCAGTCACACATTCGACTGTGAATAGTATTCAGGCGACCAGTTCAAACACTCGAGGGCGAAATGAAACTGCCACAATGGGTGGAGGTAGTTATTCCAAATAAATTGGGAATAGCCTGCGAAAAAACCTGCTCCACTGTTGCATAATCCATACTTACTCCGTGCCTATTCCCACAAAGAAACAACCCCACCCGATACCGTGCTTCTTCCATCGAAGGGTTCCATCAAAGGAAGCACAAAGAAATGCCACACCCCAGAGTGGGGTCGTTTCTTTGTGGGAATAGGCACGGAGTAGGGATGGATTATGTTATGGTGGAGCAGGTTTTTTCGTAGGCTATTCGCAATTGATTTACCCCTGGGATAACTACCTCCACCCGTTATGCTGCATACATTCTTGAGAACTTCCCATTGGCCGTGTAACACCCCCATCGAGTCTTACAGGACCTCTTTTGGACGCTGCGATAGGGTATTAGGTCCATAAAACGAACCGCCTGTATCACCAGAAGCTCCTCTTGCAACAGTATCGTCTGCAAAGGGTCCAGTATCACCGACATTCCCAAGAGATACTGGAGAATACCGGATAAGTACCACGTTGGAACAAAATGATCTTGTGGTTTGCAAGTTACGCTTCTATTATATACTTTCCAACAGCACGAACAGTGGCAAAATCCGCGTGCTCAAGCGGAAAATTGTAGAAGAATCTACATCGTCTATGAGTCTTTGAGGAAGAATCCACCCCTCCCAAGGAACTAGCTTGCTCACGTCTAAACCAGCACGACCCCGAAGCTAAAATAGTAGGCCGGTCCGAAACGCATTGCTCGAGGTGGCCACTTGCGGCACGCCCATGAAATTAAAAGGAGTGAATAGAATCGGGGGAGTAGCCTTGTGCAAGACGGAAACCGCCACCGCCGAAGACGGCCACACGTTTCGTCAGTTCCACAGATACTTCCATTCAAGGTACATTTACATACCCCAATACCAAGGAATACCTCAGACCAGTCACCGATGTCTACCCCTTGAGACACAGCCCGCAGCCGTATCGCTCAACACGAGCTCCTTGGCTGATCGTACACTCTTCCACGCGTCCTCTAATAGCAGCTATATCAAGTCCCTGATCCACCGTTTCTCCCCGTATACACGTCCTCCAATTCTGGATGGGCCCGCTGCACTGTAGCAACTTTATCCCTGATATCGTCCATTCGTGGCCGGCAGTGCAGATAAAACAGTTGCTCTTGAGTCAGAGTCGTCGGGTCGATTTTACCCTCCGTGTCGTGAACGCGGTCGAGTACGGCGCGTGGAACAACGAATCAGGGAGCTTGGGGTAATACGAGACACCAGTACGGGTCGGTCTTGAAACCCTTGGGACCGACGCGTGTTGGGACTATTGACTCCGAGGTATTGCCACATGGTGGAGGCAGTGATCCTTGATACAGGTATACTGCTAGTCGGGCAATCGACCCGCCCCTCATATGCTTCTCCTTAGATCTGTTTGTTCTGTTTGTTTGTACGACACGTGTGGCCTTTTGCCACTCTTACTATGTACACAGCGAGTCCAACAGGGGCCGTAGCGTTATCGCGCCTATGTATATTACTCAAGGCATTCCAGGCATTCCAGGGGGTTGGCGGTTGACAGAAGTTTGCAATGTCCCTCATAGTCGCCCCTTCGAACATGCACGGCGACTATTTTATGCAAAACATACGGCGCGGAACCAGTAGCTGCGAAGAGAGTACGTGAAGACCGTGGCACCAACGCGTGCCCTTCTGTCTTTTAGGCTTTCTGTGGAAATGCCTTCTGGTGAGACTATAGATGCCTTGAGAGGTGTCTTCCATGTCCAAGGGTGCTTTGGTGGTATTGTTTGAGTACAAGAGCACTGAGGCTATTTGAAGGCGGAGAAATCCCATTCGCCTCCAAGGTGCTGTGGATCCATGGGCTCCAGTCCCAGTCTTTGCATATAGGCGAAGATTCCCAAGACATCCACTTGGTCAATAGGTGGGTTGAGGTTAGTCACCTGAGTGTCTTGCTGCAGCGTTACCGTCTTGAACTCCAACCACCTCCTTCCGATGTCGACAACAAGCACATTTGCAGAAGCAGAGGTATAGTAACGTGTCTACTACTATCTTAAATTGCAGTGCCACATATGTTCCATTCAGGCAATCGCGAAGAAAGCCAAGATTAAGGAGTTGGCGGGAGATCACAATGCCGCGTTCAAACTATATGTGACTGTAGCACAAGATTTCTTGCATCTCTCGAAGGTGCTTCAAGACGAAAAGGAACGAGCTCAATGCAAGCAGTCCGCATCCACCGTGCTCATGCGAGCAGAGAAGATTAAGGCATTCAAGAGCGATACTTTGAAGCCTATCGCCCGTGGCTTCTTTTCCGAAGGTACAGTATTATCCTGTCTCGGTGATCTCAGCTCGACTAAACGTTTGATTTGGTCAGCGGAGGAGCGAGTCGTCCTGGAAGCAGGTTCCATTTATAGAACGGGGACATATCGCTTCTGGACTGAGCCCAACCCCGAGGAGTTTAACAGTGACCAGATCTTTGTGTACGTGTTCGATTTTGGTCTAAATTCTGCTGACGTCTGCCAAGTGATCCCCATCTGCCAAATGCGCCAGTTGACATCGAGTGGCTGAGACCAGAAATGAACTCCCCGCTCTTTTCACCAAATGTACTCCCCACGGAGATTATCCAAAACGTCATTGCAAACTGCTCCGTTGTCGCGTCGATGGCGGTGTGCTGGAATCATCATTTAAGGCATAATTCATTCGTGAGGAGCAGTAGTACCATATAATATCGTCATGTTTACACAGCGACACAGTTATTACTTTCTTCTCTATTCCCGCTATCGGATTCTGGCTTCCCTACGATCTCGTCCAATCACAAGCATGTCATTCGGATGTTCATCAACGGTATTCGAAGGAGAGTGAGTATCGTATATGTTGCTTTCCCTTGCTCTATCTGAACAACTAGGTCGGTGCGTGTGTCGAATGCACGCGAACTCAAGCCACAATTGAACAGGCCTTCCAGTTATCGATGACTCGTTACCATTTCGAGACGGTTCTCCCTATCATGTTACCGCTCAGGCGGGTGCCTCTATTGGCTTCGCGCTGATCGAAAAAGCCGTAAGGTGGTCGATTTTGGACAGAGAAAGGGAGTGATCACACCATCCAGTATCTGAAGATAAATGGGGGTTACGGTTTTACTGGATCGTAGGTCTTTGGTGATATTCTGTTGGTTCTTCGTTAACCTCTCCCGGTAGAGATCCTGCAGTGGATCTACAGTCCGTCCATGCTGATATTTAGTTAAGCCCGCTGACTCTCTGATAGTACACTGGTGGGGTGGCTCCCAGAGAATGTATCGATGCGAGAGTATGTTGGTCGCTTATAGTTCTCGGAGCATTATTGACGGTGATAATCTAGTCCAGTGTTTGCAGCCGAGCGAACCTGGTCACAAATATGCACAGCATTCAAAAAAGGCAATCAATATTAGTATCTTCTTTTTCCCTGCTTGCTTACCATCCCGCAGGTCAAGTTCTGCTGACGGTGGGCACTGGAGAGCGGGTCTGTGATATAGGAGATCTCAAGCTCTTACCAATTCATAGCTATGCCATCATCGGTATGTGGAATTACATCTGCTCCGCTTCTCCGATAATATTTTCGTGCAGACGTAAAGGATGACGAGGACCGCACTGTAACCGTGGTCAATCCATGGCGCGAACGACAGGATGGTGAGCCTCCAATCGGTAGTTGCGCCTCTAAGTGCTCAGGACAATCCCTCAATAGGACCTGGCGTTTGGAACTTGTCGTGGTCTACTATTTGCGGATTTTTTGACAGTCTTTCAATGGCTTGGGATCCATCACAGTTTGAGCATAACGTAAGCCATCATAGGTAGAGTACATTAACACGTTCCTCCATTTGGTATCAATCTCTCAATAGGTTTTGGCAAAGAAAGGAGAGTACGCAAGAAGGCGTCGCCGAGAGTGAGCACACCTATCATGTTCTCGAGTCACCTAACTTATCAGGGTTCCATAGCTATTAACGCTCACATCCGGATCAATCTTCCTTCGAAAGCGGACGAAGGAAACGCGGAAATCTGGTTCCTTCTAAGTCGGCATGTTCGAGATGACGGCCAACCGCCATTGTATATTTCACTTCATGTTTTTCAAGAGGACGGAGGGTCCGTGAGCTTTGTGCAGCCAGAGTATTTGACCGTGCGGGTAATCCATTCAATCTCGCACAGATGGAATTATACTGATTTGTGTCAACAGGGGGTATACCAGGAGGGTATTCATTACTTGGTATATCCCACTTTCCATATCTTGACCGGTTTGGGTGACCCTGGTGTAGACACGCTTCACTCCCGACGGAGACTCGAAGTCAATATCCGTTATACCATCGCTTTATCTCCCTCTAGGAGTCGATCTCAAATACGACGTAGGATACACCCTTGCTGTCTACGCGAACCGCCCGATTGCGTTCGATACCACAGTAACGACTCCTATGGAAACGAAGACTGTTAGTCTTTGAGCGAATCGAATGCAATGCACTCTCCATGCTGAGGAGCATAATAGTTGCAGATCGAGTTCACCTCAAAGAACAGTGGTGGAACTTATACCTCTCCCACTTTCTTGCAGAATCCGCAATGGAGAGTGAGGGTCGGACCTGTGGTCAACGCTGTTCGACAAAGCGGTGCTGGACCCGGTTCGAAGCCAACATCCGTGCGGTTCAGAGTGCATGCCTCGTCCACCAAGGACTTGCCGATCAACGTGAAGCTGGTTAGAACTACTGGAGGGAGACTTGATGAGAAGTGAGCTACATCTGTACTGAGGGATATTTCGTTGACATACCTGATCCTATAGCTTTGTCGGGACGCAGGTCGTCCTTGATACTGGGATATATAACTATGGCATGGCTTGTGGAGAGGCCACTATACCATGTACGTTTCTGACTACTCTAGGTACGAACCAGGTAACATGATGACGACTTTGTTCTAGGTGGGGATTATGTCCTCGTCGTGTCGGCTTACACTCCGGGACAAACTGGGTTCGTTAAACTATGCATTGCGTCATCTGATGGCCTTCATGCCGAATCGGTTCCCGCTGAAGGCCTCGGCATGCACGTCAAGACCGTAAAGGGCAGCTGGTGAGTGGCGCCGCCATTCGTTTCGATAGCTTTCCCCTACCAGTTTGTACGGGTGTAGTGACAATAATTGACTCTGTACAGGTCTGCGTCCTCAGCGGCAGGTGGACCGTCCTTTGGCAATTACGGAAACAACCCGACCTTCCAGCTAATCCTGCAGTGTTCTACTGATCTGAAGTATGCACTACCCTAAGGGGCCCCGACTAATTCTTACCAACCTTCGTTCCTCCCTCCAGGCTCCATCTCCGAACGGCTATGAGCCGCCGCCAGACCTCTCCAACAAACATTGCACTATTTTCCAAGTCTCCCGACTCAAGTACTCCACGTAGAATACTAGGTGAAGAAGTCCTGTCCAGCGGGCCGTACTCGGATAGCATCTACGGCGTATCGACCCCTCGCAAGCGGATTGGGGCGGGGACGTACATCCTCGTCCCTTCGGCGCATTCGCCTGGTCTGACGGGAGATTTTGAGATCACTATTTGGTCAGAAAGGAAGGTCGAGCTGGGTTCGTGAGGTGACATGACCCTGTTCGTGATTTAGAAATTCCAGGGGAAATGATTCCGAAATGCTGTGGATACTATGAACTCCTCAAATGAAATTGTTCGCATAAAGGAGAAAACAGTGATTTCGCCAAGTGAGAACAACAATAGGGACATGTGCAGTCTACTATCCG
>Ga0307515_10013519_pt1 | contig 15241 bp, 3 predicted proteins | sample 17_EM_MG_FD_194513 | JGI IMG/M metagenome (GOLD analysis project Ga0307515, IMG submission 194513) | Populus trichocarpa ectomycorrhiza microbial communities from riparian zone in the Pacific Northwest, United States - 17_EM | ecosystem: Host-associated > Plants > Roots > Unclassified | place... | reverse complement strand
TTAGGTGGCGTTATATATAGTAAAGAGGTATCTAGCGTTATTATAAATATACTTATTAAGCTAAGATTATAGGTATTTAATTATGCCTTCTCTTTTAGTAACCGTAGCAATTAGTGTAATCTTAGCCTTCTTTAACTATTAGACGTCGCGTTTAGATATACGGAGGTTATCTTTAGTTTCTTAACGTGTGTTATTAGCGAGCGCCTCACAAGCTTGTAGGTCTTAGATAATATTGCGATCTTAAGTAGTACGCATCTTGGCTCGTATAAGCTTTAGATAATAGTTCTATAGAAGGCGGTAGTATTTATTAGGGTCTCGTGCTACCATTTTTATAAACGTCTTAGCGTCTTATATTTTAATTTTAATAGGTAGTAGCCCTTTCGTTTACTTATCCGTAGTTATATAGTTAATAAAAGATAAGATATTATTAGTGTCCGTCTCTTTAGGGGTTAAGGCTAAGGCTAATAAATTGAATTCTCCTAGGATTAATTAGCGTTATAGGTTAGGTATAGGTATTAGATTATTCTTTAGGTTTAATATAGTAGCTAGTAAGGGATATCGTCTTACTATTATAGGTTCCTTAAAAGTATAAAGTGAGGTAATTTATAGACACGCTACTTCTAGCAGCGCCTATAGTATTATAAAGACGTAGAATTAGTTATAGGCTAAGCGTCGGTAGTAAAAAAGGCGTAACGTAATGTTATAGGACGGGGGCAGTAGCTATAAAGCGTATGTATTTGAGGAGTCTACAAGACGTTACGCGATTAATCGTAAGGGTTGAGGGCGTAAGGAGGTGATATACCTACGCGTAGCTAATATAAGCTGTACGTGAGGTATACGCGAGAGCACGGGGCTCTCCTATAGAGGCCCCTGCGGTAGGGTTCCGTAATATTACTAAATTAGCGGCGGGCTATATAGGTAGTGCTATAGGGGTTATTAATTATACTAGGACATTATAGGCCGTTCTTATATTACTTATAGTCTAATTTAAAGGGTTTCTAGCCTTATACTGTTTAGCGCGTGCCTTAATTTAGTAAAGGCCTTAGTTAATAACTAAGCACCAATTTATAAGTTTCTTTAGCGTCTATATAGTAGTAAAAACTAGTAGTATAGCTCGCTATAGGTCTAGGGTAAGTTTATTAAATAGGTCTAGCATTAAATCTTCTTAGGGAATTTAAGCCTAACTGGCTAGTGTTACGGAACCCTACCGCAGGGGCCTCTATAGGAGAGCCCCGTGCTCTTACGCACACCTCACGTACAGCTTATATCAGCTACGCGTAGGTATATCACCTCCTTACGCCCTTGACCCTTACGATTGATCGCGTAACGTCTTGTAGACTCCTTGAATATATACGCTTTATAGCCACTGCCCCCGTCCCGTAATAGCTAGGTATAGAAAGCGGGTCTAAAAAGCTAAGAAGGTCTCTATCATTTTTATATTTAGGCTTTTATAATTAAGTTAGGCGTTTTATACTTTAAAGGGGTCCTTATAGATAGAAGATAGGTAAATAATTATCTCTTTTCTAGAGAGAAAGGGATCTACTAAGTCCTATACGTATTGTGGACGTAAGTACGTTTATATATCCCCGCCGGTATAGCCGAAAACATAAGCCATTTTAGCCTAAGTAGTAGGGAAGTAGTCCGTATTAACTTTAAGCTTATCCTATAATTAAAGTTTCTAATTATTAAATATAGGGTCGGTTCCGTTTATAAGTAATAGGGGGTTTATAACCTTTGCGGACCGTAATAATACTAATACTATATATTAGGCTAGGGTTTTAAGAACTATAGTAAATTTCTAGGTGTCTAATAACTCTTTACTAGGTATAGGGGGTTCTCTAGCTTTATACAGCTCTTAAAGTTATTTAATTTTAGTATTAGCTGCTATAAGCTCTACCTAAGAGTTTAAGTTAGTTGCTATTTTACTATTAGAGGTATTTAAGGGTCCTACAGCTACTTTACCGGCCGCTATAGTTCTTAGCATAGTAGTACGGTTATTAGGGTAACTTTTAGTAGAATTCTATAGGTCTTATTATTCTTTTCTATTCTTTAAGTTCTAGTAATAGTCTTTAGGTCTACTTCTGTATTCTATTTTTACTTATAGTCTATTACGGCACTAACCTGACGCGTTGTTATGACTTAGTGTTATCATGACACGAGCACAGACCTAACCCCTGAGCGACGTGTATATATACCGCCTCACCTCCTACATAGATCCTCACACGACATCGTTTGTTAATAATATACAGTTACCTCGTACCTTGTACCTTGACAGTCGGCACGTACTGTGACATAGTCCTATAGATATATTTAAGTTCCTTCTTAGGAAGAAAAGTAGATAAGCTTTAGATAATATTAGCAACTTAGTTAATTAAGGCATAAGCATAGTAAGAGGAACGCGTAAGCCTATATAATTGGTAGTCTATAAATAAGGATCTAAAGCTAGAGAAAGGAAAGGAGACAGAGGGCGGCGCCGCTTAACGTTATATATAATCCTTTAGTTATATAACAGTAATTGTCTAAAACTATATAAAACTGTCTATAACTGTCCGCTATAATCTACTAGTTTCTACTAGCGCCGTAACAATTTCTTAACGTTATAATTAACGCTCCTTTAATATAACTTATGCATTTCTCTATAATTACTTAGTTTTAAATACCTTTTTTATCTAGCTATATATAAAGTCTTTTTACTTATTATTGTGCCGCTACCTATACTACTTTTAGTACAGCTCTATAAGCGTATATAATCTATCTATAAGGAAATATCTTATTATTGCTATATTGTTATAACCCTTAGTATACTGTTCTTAAATCTAGTTAAAATTTCTAAATCTTCCTCCTATTCTAGTTTATTAAACTACTTTACTCTTAGCGTACCTACTTTAGGCCTATTAGTAATTCTTTATATAGGTACTTTAACCCTTAGTAATCTCTTTATTTTTACTACGCTTTAATTTAATTCCTAAATCCTTTTTAGTCTTCTCCTAGTTTGTATCTAGTTATAGGATCCTCTAGATCTATAAACTTTATTATTCTAGTATTAACTATTTAACTCTAAGGCTAAATATCTTATTTACCTATTACGGGCATCCTTATTTATTTTTTAAAATATTAGTTTTTAGGGATTCCTAATCCTAAGCTAGCTTCTTTCTTAAGCCGTACTCCTACCTTAGTCTAACTAGGCTTTTATTTAACTCTTATCTATTTTTTAAAATCTTAAGTTTCTAGGAATTCTCTCCCTATACTTAATTTTTTTTATACCTTTAATCTAAGCTGCTGCTCTACTCTAGCGATTTTTGTTTATTGTAGGTCCTTAAGCGTATTTTATTTTATCTTAAGAATCTTAAGTATATTTTATCTTATCTTAAGAATATTAAGCCTATAGCCTTTTACCTTTATTAAGTGCTAAAGTGGCTTACTAACCTACTTCTCTTACGTCTTATAAAGCGATAGACATTATATCTAGCGGAGTTTTAATTCCCGCTATTAATCCTTCCTTTATAGTAGATTTAACCTCTACTTCTGTTATAATATCTTTAAGGTTTATATACTCCTAGTAAGCTACCTTTATTGCCTTATTATTACTAATATTTCACCTATATTAAATTTATTATCCTTAATATCCAATCTATAAGATAGTTTATTAGTTCCTTTAAACTTTATTAATTTTAGCTCCTATAGCTAATAGCTTGCGCCGTACTTAGTGTCCTTATAAACTTAATATATGTTATTATAGCAAAACTGTTACGGACGCTTTAAGTACGATGCTACGACTACTTGGAGAGGAGTTGGAAGAAGCTAGTTGGTTAATATAAGCACGGTCTAGGATGGATCCGATAGAACTATGTGACGAGGAATGGTAACCGAGTTACGTGATATAATCTATGTAATCTGTGTGATCTGTGTAATTTGCGTAGCAGAGTAGACGGAGTATATATACCTTATGTATAAGAAGGATTTTATAGGAGTACGGTTGTGTATTTAAGGACCCTTAGTCCCTACCTAGATAGTTCCTTCCTTATAGTGATTCTTAGAATATAACTAGAGTTAATCTATTAGGCAACCACTCCACTAGTCGTTATTACGTTATTAACTTTACGCATTACCTACACACCTAGCCTAATAATAGGACTTACCGTAGTACTTACTATAAGGTTCCGTTATACAATTACTACCTAGTTACGGTGTTGAAAGTCGAATAATATGCCACTAAAAGTAGCCACCACAACGCCATTGACGGCGGCAACTACTTTAAGGTTAGGAGGTGACACCAGTATAGCAGATACTAACTTATAACAACCTATAACAGTTAAACAACTATAGGAAATAGTTAACTAGTTAATAGAAAATAATACGGCACTTAAATAAAGGGTTAATGGGATAGGAGCAGTAAAGGTTAAGTTACTATTAATTAAAAGATTTTTAGGAGAGAGATTAAAGCTTAAAGGATTTCTTACGTAAATGCATTTTAAGGTTGCGCAAGAGGAAGTAAAGCTAGCAACACCTATGGATTAAATAGCGTATGCAGGATTATTTTTGTTAGGAAGAGCACTTAAATAGTTTAAGCCTTACCTTATAGAGATATAAGCAAATAGAATAACAACGATAAACTAAGAAGTACGGTTTATGTTTTTAAGCTAGAATGGATTTATAGAGCGACTTATATAGATATTTAGAGACCTAGAGGTAACGACTACGGTAGAAAGAAAGCTTTAAGATATTACGTAACAAACCTTAGCTATTAAGTATATAACGTAGTTCTAAACGCTAGCAATATAAGTTAAGTGGAATAATAGGGCGCTTATGGCATAGTATAAATAGGGACTTAAGGCTAAAGTCTAGGATGTAATTATTCTAATGGAAGATGCGGACACCCTAAGGGAATTAATAGATTAAGTAATAAAGATTAATAATAGGATCTTCTAAAGGGAATAGACTAAAAGAGGTTAGAATAGAGTTTTATAGTTATATAAGGCGCAGAGTACGTAATAACTAAAGCTAAGTTAGAAACTATGGTATAGCGCAGAGCTAATAGACCTAAGCGGTACTAAGGAAGCCTATAAGAGATAGAGTAAGAAACTATAGAAACCTAGAGGTTAAGGATCTAGTGATTATAGGACTAAGGAGCATAGGCTAAACTAGGGATCTTAGCAGCAGAAGACGTTTAGGCGGACTCTATAGTAAAGTTAATAGTTTAAAGACGGAGCTTGTATAAATTGCGGGAAATAGGGTTATTTCGCAAGGGATTGTAAAAATAGTTAGAGTTACTATATAATAAAGGGAACCTAATTAGTAGAAGACATACACGTATAGAGGGATAATAGTGTACTGCGAGGAACAAAAGAATATTTAATTAGAAGTTTCGCGTTTTGTTATAATAACGCATACCGAATTTATAAAGACGCTAAGTATAGCGCAAGCTATTAGCTATAAGAGCTAAAATCTATAGAGTGTAGAGGAACTAAAGAGTTAGATAAAGAATAAGATTAACTCTATAAGCTGGATTAGGATATTATAGTAATATATAGACAATAATTAGCGACGATAATAATGGAATTAGAGTATTTATTAATTAATAGTAATAAGGATAGTAAAGGAACTAACTAGGGGTATCTAAACCTTAATAACGTAATAGAAGTAGAAACTAAGACCACTATAGAGTAAGGTTTAGTAACGGGTATTATAATACCGTTAGATACGGCATCCATTGCTTTATAAGATAGTAGGAGTAGTATCTAAAAGAGATTAAGCAAGCAGACAACTGCTAGTGCTAGCTTACCACTTAATAAAGGTAAAAGGCTAAAGGCTTAAGATTCTTAAGACGAGATAAGAGAGATCTAAGATTCCGTAGATAGGATAAGGATAGCTTAAGGACCTATAACGGACGAAAACCGATAGAGCAGAGCAGCAGCTTAGTTTAAAGACATATAAATAAGCTTGGGATAGAGTTTCCTACAGGTATTAGATTCTTAAGACGAGATAGATAAGATTTAAGACTCTTAAGATAAGATAAGAATACCACGGACGCCTAGTTAGACTAAGGCGGAAGCTAAGCTTAAGTTAGAAGCGAGCTTAGGATTAAAGAATCTAAGGGACTAAGAATTCGGAGTATAAATAAGGACACCCATAGGCAAGAGGTAAGGAGCTTCTTTATAGATTAGAGAATCTATAATATAAACAGTAGTTAGACTAGGAGATAGACATATAAACCTAAAAGACTTACTAAAGGAATATAGTATTCAGCCTAAAGATCGAAAAGTTAATACCAAGATTAAGAAGTATAAAGACTTTAAGGATCTACTCGCAAGACGCAAAAGAAAAGAAATTATAGAGGAATTTAGAGTAAGAATTACCTTATAGTAAGAACAGAAACTAGATAAGAGATCTAGTATGTTAGAACGTATAAGGGATAGAGCGCTAGTATAAAGAATTACTAATAGGCTGAGAGCAGGCATACTAAGAGCTAAATAGCTTACTAAATTAGAATAAGAAGAGGATCTAGGGATCCTAACTAGGTTTAAAGAACGATATATAAAGGGCTATTACGACGCAGTAATAAGAAGATACTTCTTTATAAATAAGCCGTATATACTTAAAGGATTATACTAAAAGTAGTATAGGTAAAGACATAATAATAAGTAGGAAGATTTCTATATATGGTTAGATAAGAAAGTTATCTAAAACTACCTAATTACGGAAAAGGCTATAACTTATATTAAAGGAGCCTTAATTATAACGTTAAAAGATTTAGAGGAGTAATTAGACGCTATGCCGGGTCTTCTATATTACAGAGGCAAATCCTAAGCCACCACCTAGGATAGAACGTATGCTTTAAAACCACCGAGTTCTAAAGAGATGTGTCTTATAGGGTAAGTTCCTGTATAAGAGAGATGATAAAATAATTAAAAAGTAATAGATGCCCAAATTACCTCTGTTCTATACCATATATTGGAACCGGGCCTATTTTACGGGCCTGTTTTCTTGCTGTGATACTGTCTGTCTTCCGCCAATGTCGCATATAACGCATCTACTACTAAGAGAGACTTAGTTGGTCACTTTAAGTCTATTCCTGGCCTCCTGAAACTGCCCTAGGAGGCCTGTTTGTACTATATATTATGCTACCTTCTTTGCTGACTATGCTTTGTTTAAGATTGCTTTAAAGCTCTGAGGTTGGCTGTTATACGGCCAGACTGCTTTCCTTAGTTCTTTGAAATTGGGATATTTGATTAGGACGTGTCGCCCTATCTATTCGTCCCTGCACGTGCACCTTGGGTTAGGCGCACGCTTAATTCTATGGAGGTAGCTTTTAAGGGCTACCTTACCCGTCTGGATCTGCGTAAGGGTGGTAGAGAGGGCTTTTGGTAAGCCACTGTGCACCCTTAGCCTCTGTTTTAAGATCTTTGGTGCTAGTCTGTACAGTTCTCTCCTAGACTCTCCTTTCTCCCATTTACTTACCCAATAAGCTTCTAGTCTTGCCTTTGTCGTTCTCTTTACTGCAGATAATAGGCTTTGGAGTAATGGAAAGGTAGGGGCCTTTGGTCCTGTCTTTTCCTTTCCCTCTCTCTACCCTGTTGCCATTTTCGCCAGTATATCCGCTTGTTTATTCCCGTTAATGTCTACGTGTGATGGGACCTAGTGTATTGCTGCCTGTATACCCATTATCTGTGCTGCTTGTAACCTCTTACGTACCCCGTGGACTAGGTACTGGCCTAAGTGGTTTTATGGTTTTGCTACTGCCTGGATTGCCGCTTGGTTATCCGTGAATATCGTAAGTCTCCTAATTAGTAGTGAGTGCCTGAGTGCTAGGTTTAGGGCTAGTTGGAGCCCTCTTAGCTCTCCTGCATACACTATGCTGACTTGGTTTGTTCCTATGTAGCTGGCTGCTTTGGCTCCTAGTTCTGGGATGTATGCTGAGGCTCCTACCTCTCCATTAATCTTACTGCCATCTGTATATGCTAATATGTGTCCTAGGTTGTTTTTGGCTTCCCGTGCAATCTGGTTATGTCCTAGCTTGCCTGCTTCTGTTCCTTTAGTAATATGGATCTTTGGTGGCTCAGTCCACGGACAGATAATTTCCGGACGGATTACTTCCATAGGAGGTGTTCCTTCCTTGAGGTGGAGCGCTATAGTATTTTCTAGCTTCTGGAGAGGGCTGTACCACTTGAATTTTGATGGGGCGGATCTCCGCATTTGCTGGATCTTGTAGTATAGTGGTGAGCCCGTAATTAGAGGACTAGAGAAGCGAAAGATAAATCTTAGTACCTGCAAATAAAGTCGCGACGCTTAGATTAATATAAAAGAGGTTTAAACTTAAGGATAAAGACGAGCTAAAAGTTAACCTAAGATACTAAGTATATTATACACTATTATAAATAGCATACGTGGATGATATATGTAATATATATAGAGCACCTAAAAATAAAAATTGGAAGTATTTAATAAGGATATATTAGATAACGGACGAGGCGAAATATTAAAACGTTAAGTATATATATAGTTAGCACCTAGTAGAAGTTTAAGAATAAGGGGACTTAATACTTTAGCTAGGAAGATTCCTTACGGAAGAATGCCTAGATAGATAACAGTGGTGGGAATATCTAGAAAACACCTATCTATAGCATATTAAGGATAAAAAGCAAACTAAATATTAGCCTAAGTTAGACTAAGTATAAATAGGATCTAGTAGCTAATAGTTGGGAAAAGTAAAGGCCTATGGGACTAGAGGGAACTAGTAGTAAAGCCTTAGACCCTTAAAGGAATTTAAGGACAACACCTAAATTTATAAGTAAAATGGTAAGATTAATAGTTTAAGGCACTAATAGATAGTGGAGTAATAAGGAACTATATCTCGCTAGTAATAGTTAAAAGAATGGGGTTATTATATAGGAAAAAGGAATATCCTTACCTATTAGTAACAATTTTAGGAGATCCGATAGCCTATGGAGGAGGTATTATTAATCTTAAAATAGGACCTATTTAAATAACTATTAAAGGGAGACAGATCGAGATGTCTTTTAATATATTACCATTAGGGAATAATAAGGCAGTGTTAGGAATGCCTTAGTTATAGAAATATAATCTAAAGATCAATTAGGTTATAGGTTAGGTTAATATTAGAGATACTTAACGCTGTAAGATGCGATAATAAGCTAAGTTAGTATAGTACTAAGTTAAAGCGACATATAAGGAAACCAAGAAAGGGTTAAGCCATGTACTAAAGAGATACTATAAGTACGGCAAGAAACTATAGTTACTAGAAAGTAAAAAGCTGTTAGAGTATACAGTATAGGACTATAAGATAGAATTAAAACTAGGAATAAGTCTAAGGTTCTTTCTAATCTATAAGCTTACTGAAGAAGAAGGTAGAGCATTAAAAGAGTTTATCTAAGAAAACTTATAAAAGGGATATATTAAACCATCGCAATTATTAGCGGGTTATCTAGTACTATTTATACCAAAAAAGAATAGTAAGCTAAGGCTGTGTATTAACTATAGATAGTTAAACAGTATCACTAGGAAGGATAGGTATCCTTTACCCTTAATTAGCGAAATCTAAAATAGGATAAGTAATGCGCAAATCTTTATAAAGATAGATCTAAGATAGGCGTACCATTAGATTAGGATTAAGGAAGGTAATAAATAGAAGGCAGCCTTTAGGTTAAAGGAAGAACTATATAAACCATTAGTTATGCAATTTAGGCTTATAAACGCACCAGCAACGTTTTAGAAGTAAATTAATAATATATTAGGAGAACACTTGGATAAATTTATTATGGTATATCTTAATAATATTATTATCTACTTAATAACTAAGGGAGAATATAGAGAATACGTTAAATAGGTCTTAAAGAGATTATAAGAGGAATAGATGCTAGTAGTAATTAAGAAATGCGAGTTCTTTACTAGGAAGACCGATTTTATTAGATTTATTATTAAACTAGGCTAATTTAGTATAGATCTAAAGAAGATCGAGGCTATAGTGAATTAGTAGGAACTAGAGAATGTTATACAGTTAAGATCGTTCCTAGGGTTTTGCAATTACTATAAAAGGTTTATAGCGCAATAGTTAAAGGATATTAAGCCATTTACGCGGTTAATAAAGAAAGAAGAACTATAGGCATAGGGAAAGGAATAATAAGAACTATTTAAGGAAGTTAAGAGGTTATTTACCTAGAAGCCAGTTCTTAAAATCTATTAGCTAGGTCTAGAGACGGTTATAAAAATAGATGCATTAGACTTTGCACTAGGAGTATACTTTATATAAAAGTATCTAGATAGATGGCACCTAGTGGTATACTATAGTCGGAAGATGACACTATTAGAGTTAAACTATAACATCTATAATAAGGAGTTATTAGGTATAGTTGCAGTATTAAGGGAATAAAGAGTATTTTTATAAGGCACAGAGAAACTATTTATGGTTAAGACGGATTATAAGAACCTAATAGGATTCTTAATAATAAAGGAACTTAACTAAAGATAGGTTAGATGGGTAGAGATGCTTATAGAATACTATTTCGAGATTTAGTATATTAAGGGTACAGACAATATAAGAGCAGACGCTCTAAGTTAAAAAGCTGAACTATAAAATAATAAAAAGCCATTAGGGGCTTTACTGCAAAAAGATATAGATGGGTTAATTAGATATAATTATCCAAAAATTATAGTAACTTAGGAAGAACTAGAGAAAGTTTATAAGTTACCGGAGAGCTTTTAGGCATAAAGGATTCTAAAGGCATAGCTAGAAGATCCATAAATAGATATATATAAAAACTAAGAAGTAAAGTATATCCTAAAAAGCATAACAGAGCAATTTATAGAAGATTTCTATAAAGGACTAACTTAAGGATATAATGGAGCTATAGGCTTAGTGTTAAGACTCTAGGAGGAGTATATTATTAATAGAATCTAAAGGATAGCTAGGAAGGTCACTAGAGAGTATTTAGATTACTAAAGAAATAAACTAATAAGGCATAAGCTATATAGAGGGCTATAACCTATTAAAATACCAAAGAGACTATGGGAGGTTATATTATAGGACTTTATTATAAAGTTGCTAAAATTAAGAGATCCTATTACCGGACAAAATTATAACGCGATCTTAGTGATAGTAGATAAGCTTATAAAGTAGGGATACTTTATAGCGTATATAGAAGAGATATTAGTAGAAGATATCGCTAGAATCTATATTAAAGAAGTGTTTATAAGATATAGAGCACTAAGTAAGATTATATCGGATAGAGATCTAAGATTCGTAGTAGCATTCTAGGAGGTATTCTTAGCGGAGTAAGGAGTTTAAGCAGCAACTTCCACCGTATATTATCCGCAGACAGACGGTTAAACGGAAAAATTAAATTAGACACTAGAGCAGTATTTAAGGCACTATATTAATTACGCATAAAATAATTGGGTATTATTGTTACTAGTTATATAGTTTATATACAATATAACACCATAAGAAGGAATAGGTACGTCACTATTTAAGGCAAATTATAGATATAAGCCAAGAACATTATTATCGCTATATTAAGCAAAGAAGATAAGTAGTATAGCTAAGTAAAGGATAAAGACACTAATAAATCTTTATAAGAATCTCACGGAAACAGCTAAGGTAGTATAGTAGAGAATAAAGAAATACTATAATGCTAAGAGATCTAAGGGACTAGATCTTAAGGAGGGAGATAAAGTATGGCTACTATATAAAAATTTTAAGAGTTGACGACTAAGTAAGAAGTTAGACCATATCAGACTAGGACCTTTTGAAATTACGTAAAGGATTTCACTAGTTACGTTTAAGTTAAATCTACTAGCTAAGATAAAAATCTACCCTATATAGCATATTATAATACTAGAGCCAGTATATAGGAATATTAAGCTACTAATTTACGAAGCAGACACGTATAGAGGATAAGAAGAGGACAAATAGTAAGTTTTAAAGATTATTAGTTATAAGGACGTTGACGATAAAATATAGTATAAGGTTAAGTAAATAGGCTATAGTAAGACTACCTAGGAACCACTAGAAAATTTAAAGAACGCTATAGAAAAGGTATAGGAGTATTGGAAGAAAACAGGTTAGGCAATATTAAAGAAGGATCGCCAAAGAATGAGTTACCTAAGGGGGACCTAGGAAGAGCGACTACCAAACTACTTAGAGTTGTTCCCTTTATAGGAGGAGAGTTAGTTCTCTTATTACTAAGTTCCTATAGACCTTGTTCTATAAGCTTCCACTCTTTAAAACGGACCTTCTTATAAACCCGTTTAAGACGTAGAAGATAAGTAGAGGCCAGAAAACGAGTTTTAAGGGCACGCTGTTAAGTAGCCGCAGCCTCTTATTCCGCTTTTCGCGATTAACATAATTTATTAAGAGCGCTTAAGAGCTTACTATTAAGCTTCGCAGCAGCAGATTAAATACGAGACCCTATAATAAGTTACTTAGGGAACTCGCAGACTATTAAGAGTTATAGGACGCGTATACTTAGCATTAGAAATAGAGCGAACATCGCAGGATAAATAAATGTTTACTTTAGTGCACTCTAAATAAGAGGAAGGTTGCCGAGATAAAGGACTTACTAGCACGATATAAACTAACCCCTCTTTCGCACAATAAGAACATGAAGATGGCATTATTTCACCTAGTAATAGTATAGCAGCGATAGTGCGAGCACGTCAAACTGTAGAAGAGAGAGAAGTTACTTTAGGTATAATAAGTAACGATATTAACCAAATTAATCAGACGGATATTACACCTCTAGTAAATAACTTGGAGATATTTAGAATCTTTAAGGACGAAGATAAAGAGGGGGAGATGGTATTATGGACGCTTTAAGTATAATATTACAACTATTTAAAGAAGAGTTAAAAGAAGCTAGTTAGTTAATATAGGCACAGTCTAGGATGGATCTAGTAGAACTATATAATGAGGAATGGTAACTAAGTCACGTAATATAATCTATATAATCTATATAATCTATATAATCCGTAATAGAGCAAATAGAGTACACGTACCTTACGTATAAGGAGAATTTCCTAGGAGTATGGTCGTATATTTAAAGAACCACAGTCCCTACTCTAGATAGTTCTTTCCTTATAGTAATTCTTAGAATACAATTAGAGTTAATCTGTTAGGCAACTACTCCACTAGTTGTTATTACGTTGTTGACTTACTTGCAATACCTATACACCTAGCCCAATAACGAGCCTACCGTAGTACTTGCTACAAGGTTCCGTTACAAAAGGAGTAAAAATAGGCTTTAATAACAATAATAATATAACTGTTATTATAAAAGGAATAAAATTTAAAGCATCCTTACTTTATAAACTATACGCTTTTAATATCTAATAGTTAGAACCACCCCTAGGACTAACCACCTATATAGTCACTACTATATAGTATAAGATCTAGCATAAAAGAATAGGCTAATTAGGGGAGTAAAATCTATAAAGACTTAAAATAATGTCAACCGGAATGGACCCGCCTCTAGATAACTGCGTATGCGTCCTATACGTCTAAGGACGAATAAAAGAGAAACTATATAAAAGAAAGTTTAAACCAGGAACTTACCTACTCGAATTTATCTATACTAATATTGCTAGCCCTTTCCCTATTATAGGCTATAACCAAAACCGGTACTAGGTTACGTTTCTTAATAACTATACGTAAATAGCTAAAGCCTACCCTATTACTAAGAGAAGCGAGTTCTTCCGTTGTTTTTAACGTTTTATAGAAAAGTACTCCTAACCTAAACGCTGTTGTTAATGTGTTAGACTTAACTAGGGAGGAGAAAACCGCTTAAATAAATTCTATATCTTCTGCGCAGATAGAGGAATTAATATTAAAGTTATAGCTATAGAACAGCACTAATAGAATAGAGCCGCTGAACGCCTAAATAGAATCCTAATAGACAAGCTTTATCCCACGCTGCTAAACGCAAATCTATATAAGAAATAGTGGCTAGAGATACTTATCTCTATTATAAAAATCCGTAACTATAGCCCTAGCGCTCGTATCGGTAAAACACCTTACGAAGCCTGGTATAGTAAGAAGCCAGACTTATCCTTTATCCGAGTACTAGGATATAACTACCTAGTACTAAAACCCAAAAAGAAATGGCGAAAACTTACTAATATAAAAATAATACTATGCAAACTCCTTAGCTTTAAAGGAAGTCAGAACTATTATATTCTAACAGAAAATGGTATAATTACTTACTCCGCAAATGTTATATTTATAGAAAAAAGACCTTATCTAGGCGCCCTAAGTACTAAAGGGGAGACACAAAAATAGTTAAATAAGCGACCAGCTAAAGACCCTATAGGTCCTAGCAGGGCTTTTAAACAACTAAGAGTGCCTTATATAGAAGATTTATATCCTATTAATAGGGAAGATGGAAATATAGTAGATAATAAGTTACTAGCTTGGCTATAGAACCTTAAATCTTCCGAAACCTTTAAAGGGGAAAATACTAGCGAGACATCACCCAAAAGGGAGGGCGGTGTAAGCCCCTTAACTACTGCTGGTAGTAGAACGCTAGAAAGAAATGACGAATTAGACCCATAAATAAGTAAATCGTCAAACTAAACCAACACCGACCCTAATAATAGGGAACCACTATCTAAAACAGAGAACGTATACTTAGTACCCGGTAAGACACTCTAAAGCCACCCTAAGCTATAAATATTAACAAAAGTAACTAAAGGCTAATACTCTGAAGATTTAATAAGGAGGTATATATTCGTTACAGCACTCCTAAGAGCGGCAAAAACTGTAACGGAACCTTTTAAACTAAAAATACTACTATAAGCCAGGGCCGATATCTCGTAGAAACAATAGCTCGCGGCCATAAAGGATGAACACAAGTCCCTACTTAACAATGTTACGTAGATCCTAGTAGACCCCCTAAATAGACGCGTCTTACGAGGGAAATAGGTTTATAAACTTAAAAGAGGACTAAATGGTAAAATACTACGGTATAAAGCCCGCTAGGTTATACGCGGATTTAAACAATAAGAAGGCGTAGACTACGTCAGGAAAAAATTTACCAGCATCTGATTTTACTTTTTTGCCATTTTAGCATTTTTTAGCATTTCTAGCATTTTCTAGCATTTAGCAGCTAAATGCGGCATTTATTATTAAGTACTAGCATTTAGCGCCAAATGCCGCATTTATAATTAAGTATTAGCATTTAGCTGCATTTATAATTAAGTATTAGCATTTAGCTGCATTTATTACTAAGTA
>Ga0307515_10013518_pt1 | contig 15241 bp, 13 predicted proteins | sample 17_EM_MG_FD_194513 | JGI IMG/M metagenome (GOLD analysis project Ga0307515, IMG submission 194513) | Populus trichocarpa ectomycorrhiza microbial communities from riparian zone in the Pacific Northwest, United States - 17_EM | ecosystem: Host-associated > Plants > Roots > Unclassified | place... | reverse complement strand
TTAATTAAAGTAAAAAAAAAAAAGGATTTGATAGAAAAATCGTTCAAGTGGATGTTACATTACTAGGAAATTGGAAAAAAGCAACGGAAATGCTAACAAAAAAATTATTTCATCACTGTTTACTACAAAAATTACAACAAAAAATTTCCGTTTGTAATTTCCAACAAAAATGGCGACGGAATAAAAAAAAATAATCAACAATTTTGTCGGCATTTCTAAAGTGTTAAATTGCCGACATAATTCTCATCAGAGATTTTAAAATGAATTAAAAACCTGACAATTCTCTCTTCTCCATCCCCTCATCTTCATCTTCTTTGATTTCAATTCAAGCCCTAACCCTATTTCTTCAAGTTTTTGACGAGCCCCCTCTAAATCTGGTTACCCAACCCGCCGATGCAACCTCCCTATTTTAATTCTATTTAATATCAAGCTTCACTCCATTAAAAAAGAAAACTCATCCATTTTTATTGTAACACCTATTTATATTTAAAATTAATTTATTAAAATTTGTTTACAGAATTTGTAGTTTATATGTATATTTAAATATTTTACTTGTTTTATAATTATAATTTTATTGTATTAATGTATGATTTGTATTTTAAAATTAATTTGGGATTTAAAGAAAATAGATTTAATTTATCAATTAATAAAATTAATTGTTTGGAATTTCTATAGAAGCTAGTATCGACATCAAATAATTTTTTTTTTTTTTTTGCATGTTGCTTTTATGACCTTTGAATCCCCACACTGAAAATCACACAATCAATCCTTTTTTGGTTGCTCTGCATCCCTGTTAGTTCCAACTTCCACGAATAAATTATTACAATTTGTTTTTGCTAATAATGCACCCGAAAATGCAATCAATCAGTTTGTTATATTTAATATTAATTTTGTTCATATAAATATATTTAATTTAATAATAATAATTTATTTATTTTTAATATTTATCAAATATTTTATTAATAAATCTAATACTTTATTAATAAATGAGAGTATAGATAAAATACTTAGGACAAAAATATTCTGAAAAAAAATTATCAAGTTGTTATAATTATGAGATTCATATTGCAGCATTATTCCTAATTATTATTGGTCAATATTATATTAAAACTAGACATTAATTAGAGCTATTGAGACTGATATATATTATGTTATTTTTTTATGAAAGGAAATAGTTGTTCTCATAAGTTGAGGTATAAGAGATACTTATAGCTAATATGTAGGTTCTTGTCAGATGGCATGTACACCAAACTGACTGGCATGTGAATTACATATGAAGAGATCATTTGTGTAAATGGAAATGATTATGTGACGGTTATGTAAGTGATCCTTAGACTTGAGATCACTAAGTTATTTTATATAGAGAGTGTTGTGTTTTGATCTTGTTACATGTTGTTATAATCAAAGGTAACAAATAGGCAGATATTGGGTACCACATGAACTATATGAAGGTATTTAAGTAATCAAGAGATAATTCATCACTTTAAGTGAATTGAAAAAAATGTTCCACATGTTCTCAAATAATATTAATTGTAAATTTTTGCGCAAGGTGGGATGAGATTTGAAAAGAGTTTTAAATCTTATTCAAATAATCAATGACTATGGTGTTGAGAACAAACATGATTTGGCATAATAGAAATACTTCATGCTATAATGTCTAAATCAGAACATTGTTGATGAAAGGATAATAATTACACTGAGAAATAACTAAAAATTAAGTTAAATCACTTATGACTTTTCTAATATTTAGGGATCATGACAGGTTGCTAGACATTGTATTTGATCTTCAAATATAAATCAATCAATTGTTAAATTAATAATAAATTAATTTGTTTAATTTATTTAATCTTAATTTATTTAGGATTGTAATTTATATTTGTGCTAACTTATTATGAAACCTAATGGATCACACACATAAGAATCATTAGTCAGAAATTAAATTGGGATGATTAATCAAGTGTGACTTGATTATAAATAAATTTTAGAAATTGAGAACTAGAATGTAATTAATATCGGGGATTACAATTCTAGACTTAGAAATAATCAAGTAAGGACTTGATTGAATAGATTTCTAAAATTAGCCTAAAATAATATATTTTATATTATTTAAGAGGAGAATTGATAATTTTTCATTTATAGGGTTTTTAGATTTCTTTATAAATAGAAAGTTATGTCTTTTATTTCCTAAGGGTGAGTATAGTATAGTACGTAAACACCTACAACATAAAATAAAAGAGTTAGAACTTTAAGGTATAACAATCATTCTCTCCTAAAAAGGTTTAGGAGATTTCTCATTAGTGGTTCTTGTAGATTACTATTAGAGGCCAAACATTTGGATGACTTGTGGTCTGCGACAACTCAGCCTTAAAGCAAATATTCAAAGTCGAAAAAAACATCTGATCTTCAGGTAATCTTCACATAAACTCTAAACAACTCTAGATCTATCTAACAAAATCCTTGAGACTCCTCAAAAAAATTTAAACTTATAATTTTTATTGTGTATATATATTTTGTAAAAGCCAACAAACATGTCATAAGATTAAACAAAACAAAACAAAACAAAACAAAAAAATTGAGAATGACAATGACAATGGAAATGTCAACATATTTTTTTATATTGTTGATGGAATAGAAAACTTTGACAAGCAAAGCAAATTTTCAACGACAATATTTTTTCACCAATTCCACCAGTATTAAAAAACACTGACAACCATCTAGTAGGTTGTCCAGTGGTAAGAACTTGGGACTAAGGAGTTTGCTCCCCTGTGATCTCAAGTTCGAACTTTGTGGTTGCTAATATGATGGCCACTGGAGGCTTACATGGTCGTTAACTTCAGGGCTCGTGGAATTAGTTGAGATGCGCACAAGCTGACCCGGACACCCACGTTAATAATAAAAAAAATACTGACAAAATATTTCAACTATATTTTTCAATTTTCTAGTAATAATTAAAAAGAGTCTCATAGCATCCATAAAACCAAATACTTATATTCCAAATGTTTATTTTTTTGGATTTTTTTTTTCAAGTGAACGAGTCTAACATGGGACACGTATCCCATTATTTTGATTATACAAAACAGATAATTGTAGACAAAATAATGGAATCTGCATCTTGATATCAACTTTCTTGTAAGAACCTTGAAGTACTTCAGTTCGCCGGATTCAATATTCTATTCTCCTTATGACAAACCATTGAAGTCAATCATACTTGCTGAATCCTCGTGATTTATGATTTCGTCCAACGACAAAGGCATGCTATGCGTCGATAACAAGAGAAACAATGGAAGAATACTGCTGATAAAAGACAAATCAGATTCTCACATAGGAAGAATTATCTCTCTCATAGACACTGGTTGCTTTAACACCAATCTTGAGAGCAAGCAGCAATGGATCCTGCAATGATTTTCTTCTTGCTTCTTTTACTTCTCCCACTTTACCTTCTCCTGAGCCATAAAAGACCAAAAGGGCTTCCACCAGGTTCTTTGGGATTGCCCATCGTAGGCCAAAGTTTGAGCTTCCTCCGTGCTATGCGCGAAAACACAGCAGAACAATGGCTTCAGAATAGAATAGACAAATATGGCCCCATCTGGAAAATGAGCCTCTTTGGGAAACCGACAGTGTTCCTGTGTGGACAGGCAGCAAACAAGTTCATCTACACTTGTGATGGTACCAAACTTGCCAGTCAGAAACCATTATCGGTAAGGAGGATTTGTGGAGATAAGAATATCCTTGAATTGAGTGGCCATGAGCACAAGCGTGTGAGAGGTGCACTTGTATCGTTCTTAAAGCCTGAAGCGTTGAGGCAATACGTTGGTAAGATGGATGAAAGAGTCAGAAAGCATTTGGAGATGCATTGGCATGGCAAGCAGAAGGTTTCGGTATGAATTTTATCAAACAACAGAGTATCAGCACATCTTTGAAAATATTCTATAACCACAAGTGTTAAAATCCCAAATTCTGACCTCTACTAACTATAAAGCATAGGCGATGTGTATGTATAATTGTGCCTTACATATCTTCTTTTTTTCTGTTATCATATCGTAGGCAATGCCATTGATGAAGATCCTTACCTTCAACATTATGAGCTCACTGATAATGGGAATAGAAGAAGGTGCAAAACGTGACATGCTCGTAGGGCTCTTCCAACAACTGATCAAGGGTTCTCTATCCGTACCAATCAATTTTCCCTTCACACGCTTCAGTCGTAGCCTGCAAGCAAGTAGAAAAATAAGGATGATCCTCGCGGATCTTATACGTGAAAGAAGGGCTGCGCAGAAGGAGCAAACTGCCTTTCCTCAACAAGATCTTATCACCACCTTGCTTAATCTCAGAAATGAGGACTCTTCAGCGGCTTTATCTGATGAGGAAATTGTAGATAATGCTATCACTATAATGATAGCAGGACATGACACGATCTCTGTCCTCCTTACCACATTGATTAGACACTTAGCAAATGATCAAGCTGTTTATGCTGGGATTGCTCAAGGTATGCAACTAAATTAATTCAATTAATATTGAACAATATCACACGACTTCATAGAAAATTATCAAAATCTGAGACTGCAGAACAAGAGGATGTTGCCAAGAGTAGGGCCTCTGGAGAGCTTTTAACATGGGATGATCTTGCAAGAATGAAATACACATGGAGGGTAGCATTGGAATGTCTAAGGATGTTCCCTCCTGTATTTAACTCCTTTAGGAAGGTCCTTGAAGATCTCGAATATAAAGGGTACCTTATTCCCAAAGGATGGCAGGTATGATCCAATTTATGCTTGTTTCCCTTAACTGGAATGACATGATAACATGTTACTCCTATGCTAAGTTTCAACTTTTTAACTCAGGTAACCTGGGCAGCCTCCATGACACACATGGATGAGTCTCTCTTCCCAGATCCAACGAAGTTTGATCCAAACCATTTCGATACAAAAATCCCCCCATATAGTTTTGTTGCATTCGGGGGAGGAGCACGCATATGTCCTGGATATGAATTTGCAAGACTTGAAACTCTGATCACAATACATCACCTGGTGAACAGGTTCACATGGAAGCTCCGTTGCCCAGACATTTCTTTTTCCAGAGATCCAATGCCAACTTTCAAGGATGGACTAGAGATAGAAATTGTCCCAAAGCTCTCTCTCAAAGTCAACTGAATGCATAATCCAACAACTTGATCATCATGTAATTTACAGATTCTACTTCTGGATTGTTCATCCGGATGTACTATGTAACAAATAAAGGAGTTCTTCAAGTTTCATTTAAACGGTTATGTTTGGAAATTACTCAGGTTCTGCCACCACCCCCTTCCTAGAAGGCAGGCAGGCATTTGCATCGGAATCATAACCGTAGGCCTTCACATTACCTGGCAAACTGGACATCGCATCTTCATTGAGAGCAAATATATTTAGGAAAATTTTAACTCCATAGCTTTCAGGATTGGAGTGCCCAATTATGAAACATAGGTTGGCAGTCATAATTTAATCTTGATTCGTTTGGACAAGTTTTTTGAGGAATATGCAAATCCTGCTCTCCGCATCATCAAAAAATTTGTTTGGACAAGCTTTTTTTTAAGAATACATAGAAATTCCTGGGACTAAAAAGCACAGCGCGGACTACCTGTAAATTGCACATGAAAAAAGATTTGATGAAAAAGTCATGCAAGAGAACCTCCAACTACACAGACTGATCACATAGCTTCCATAAACCAGCTACTAACACAGAATCTCAATGAGTACATATCCAGCACACCAATAAAAGAAAAAAGAAGAAGCAAGAGGTTCTTCCTGAAATACAGCAGGACAAGATGAGATTGATAACCGATAATCGGTTATTTTATTCTGATAGCTATATATAGAAAGTAGAACATCATGGTGAAGACAACTCCTTCCAGCAATAAACTGACCAGACCAGGATCGATCGTGTGCTTGTTTAGTGATGCCAGCTACTACTGTGAGGAGGTCAAGGCCAACATGTCCGGATCTTGTTGGAAGTGAAGCATATCAATTTCCTTTAAGTTCATCCATGCCTCAATTCCATCTCCAAATTTGTTGTCCTTCAGAATACCAAATTCTAAAGTTAATTGCACTGCACTCATCCATGCAGGCTTTCCCCAGCCAAAGTTTAGCTTCATCCAAGCCCATCTTGCATCGGCTTGTGAACTTATATGCATCTACTTCCCCCTTGTTCAATTCTTCATAGAACTCTTTGTAGGAATTAGTTACCATTGAAAACACATCATTACTGTTTATTGCATTTGCGCAATCTGAATTGGCTTTCCTCTTAGCATCCCTCAGCAGCCTCACAATGTCAGTTCACTTTAACTTATTACTCTTATCATATGCATTGAATCTAGAAATGAAAGGCATACACATGTTTCCACAACAATTTTCAGGTAAAGGCATACTCACCTTTCCTCTCAAAGTCATTATCTGAAGAAGTGAAGATGCCCTCAGGTGTCCGCGCTGTGCTTTAGCCGAACCAATGAGAACCTTCCATAAAAGTGCTGTGACCACCTCCAAGCGCGACGGATGGTACTTGACCCCTGAATCGCTACCACCACTAATTTTAGAATTCAGCTTGTCTATGGCTTCCTTGTTAATCACAAATACTTTTGTGACAATCTTCGAATAGACTTTTGGTGCTGGTGGAAGATTGAGACGTAATTAATCTCTTTGTGGGAAGAGAAATGAGCAATAAAATCTTGGACGAGGAACTTGATCACTAATCCCACCTTCTCGGAATGTTGTAGCCCATGCATTGATGAATGTCGAGATTGTAATTCCATCAGATATCCTGTGCGAATTGCGCAAGTCAATCGCTAAACCTCCACACTTAAACTTGTTAATTTGAATGGCTATAAAGGACTAGTGTCTGATTCAGTCACACAAAGAACAAAATGATCCAGCAGCTCAAGATTACTATTGGGATCTTGTTGGACAATTTGTGTGAGGTCTACTCCATCAACTTTGGCCTCCAAGAGTTCCACCCCCTCATCATTACAATCAACTGAGAGATTATCTTTGATGTATCTTCCCGCTAGAGGGTAAAAGAGGGTTAATATTTCGGACAAGGATTTCTCTAGCCTGTCGATGTTTTTGATGATTTCATGGCGGTGGTTAGGGTAGTAGAAAATATTGGCTACATACAGTGATGGAGCAAGCTGATTGAGAAATGATATGTTCAGATTCTGAAGGTGAGGAGGAGTTTGAACTGATGGTTTTATTAGCTTTCTAGATATGAGCTGAACCTCCATTGTTAACATGGTATCGTCTCGAGCAGTGCCTTTTCCCCTTTTTATAGCTACTGATCTGGAAGGATATGTAGGTGTGTTTTCTGAATCATGGAAGCTGGGTAGGAACTTGAAAGTTTGATCAAGAGATCAACCTAATCTCTTAGACAGTTAGACTATTTCTTCAATGTTTCCATGTCATTAAAAGACTCATTTTTTCTATGGACAAGCACCCAACTATCCCATTTCCTAGCTAGAATTTCTTTTGCTCGTGAAAAAAGTGAAGCAAAATCATGTTGCAGATTTATTGGCTAATCAAGCAAGCTTTGAGAAGAATTATCGAATGAATTTTGTTGTTAAGCCTGTCTTCCTTGTCCACCATAAGCTTATTGAAAGTTTCTTGGTCTTCTCTCATTAATTTAATGGCTGATTTCGACATGCTAATCTTTTGTTCCAACCTCGAATATCCGAAACAAAACAAAAAATAATCAGCTTCAGATCCATGCGGATCAAGATCTGAAAATATTGATAGAACAAAATAAAATGAGATCGAAGAGAAGAGAAGGATGAGATTAAAAATAAAAAAAACATACAGCAAAGGAATTTAGGAGATAAAAGAGCTGGTGAGAAAGTCACCCACGGTGTAGTTTCCCTCTTTTTTTCCCTTCGGAGATATGAATGAGAGAAAAGGGTCGAGTCTTTTTTCTTTTTTTTTTCTCTTACCGTTTAGGGTTATCAGACTTCACACAATTTCATAGGTTACATTCCCTGATACAGTTTAACATGGAAGCTCTGTCCAAGTTTAACATGGAAGCTCTGTGGCTGAGCTTTTTGTTTTTTAGAATGTGTTTGGCATTTTAGTATCTGTTGCTCTTACAATTTGAAAAAATAAATAAATAAATAAAAACTACAAATTTATTATATATTTTAATTAACCAAACATTTTCAAATATATAGTTATTACAAAACGCAAACAACATATTTCAATGATGAAAATATGACGGAGAGGTTTTCAACAATGGATGCAGATCTGTTCTAATTGGATCATGTGAAAAAGGCATATTTATAGATTAGTAGACCAGATCTAAACCTAAGAAGAGTTCTAGCCATGTCAAACAACTTGTTTGATTAAAAAGCTCTTAACTTCAGATCTAACAATTGATTGAATCACACTCAAATATTGCCAGTAGATTCTATAGGTTATTCTATGATAAAGGTGATTACTTGGTTGATTACTTTCCTGTTTACTAGGTTGAGCCTTGGCAAGTTCTTGTTGTTAACACTTGAACAGAAATTAACCTAACAGCCCATGAGAAATGTCATTTCCCTCTTATGGAGGTAAACAACTTGTGGGCGACCTCCCGGATATCTCCACCGGTAGCTTACCCAGCCTGATCCTTAGGGAGTCAGTTTAATCACCGAGGTATTGGCACAAAACATAATGTGATAAACATCAGGCTCACAGCACAACTCAATGAATTCAAAGACCTTTAATTCTAACATCAGCATTTAGTAATACTCTATCCAAAAATATGTCCTTCTGTTGCTTAGAACTAGATCATCATGGAAATTCAAAAGCAAGCACTAAGCCATGATAAGCTAAAGAAGTCACCAGGTGTCCTAGTATGCGATAGCCTTTGTAAGGAAATGTCATCGTCGCGTGCATGTATTATTCGTTTATTTGGAAGAAAAGATCTCTTCCTCCTTGGCCAGCCAAAAATGCTCCTCGGGATGGTCAGGTGCGGCAAATTACACGGCCGGCGACGCGTCATTCAAATCATTGCCCTATTAGCTATAACTCCTGATGGCGGGATTAGAGGCCTACCATGGTGGTGAAGGGAGGCACAAACCGTACAAGTAAGAGTTTTTCTGAGGCTGCTTAAAAAAACGCTCCTCGAGATGGTCAGGTGCGATAACTCGTTGGATCGCGCGACCATCATACCTGCGACGCGCCATTCAATTCTCTTCTCTATCAACTTAACTCCTGATAGCGGGATTAGAGGCCTACCATGGTGGTGAAGGGTGGCGAAGACTGTGCAAGCAAGAGTTTTTTTTCAAGGCTGCCCGGAAAAACGCTCCTTGGAACAGTCGGGTATTGGGACGGTCGGGTGCTTATGTTTCAAGCTATCATTCCTGGTGTTGTGATACACAAGATATTCAGCAAAACAAAAGCTTGAATGCTCGTTTCAATACATCTCTATAAATATAGAAAAGGAAAAAAAAATCAAAGTCGCGCATGCACGTTGTGAATATATGTTGTGAAAAGTAAAGAAAGCATCACAGGCCTCGTCATGTTAGGTCCTTGAATTTGACAACCTCACTTGTGGCCAAAATTATAGTAGCTAGAGTTAAGGGATCAATCCCATGCCAAGAATCAGATAAATTTGACAACTTTCAGACAGCTTATAAAACATATAAAGAGAGTAAAGAGGAAAGCAACTCATGCTACAAAATTGAAAACTCACCTTCATCAAAGCAAAGCAACATTTTCATTAAACAATAAATTATGCTCAACAATCCAACAGCTAAGAGCGAAAAACTATTATTTCCTCTAAACTAGCATAGGTTCTCATTCCCATACAATGTTCCCTTGATCTTTCAAACAAGCTAAAAGCTTACCATATCCCCTTTGCTACTGCGGCAACCCCGCTTCGACCTCATTCCACAACTCAACATTCTTCGAAAACTTCTCTTTTATTTCTCCAATAAGCTCTTTAGCCTTCTCCACATTCCCGCTACTCGCAAGTCCTTCCACTAACATCTTCATAGTTGAAGAATTTGGCACCAACTTCTTCTCCATACTCTCCTTACAAATCCTATACGCCGACTCAAAATCCCTGCCTTTACTTAAAAAGCAAACCAGAGTGGCATAACAATAATAATCCGGTTTACACCCTCTATTCACCATACTCTTAAACAAACTCTTAGCTCCCTCCAAATCACCTTCCTTACAAAACCCAAAAATCAAATACCTATAAGTGACCGCTTTCGGCTTCACTCCTCTCGCTATACACCCTCCTAGCAATGCCTCCGCTTCTTTCGACCTCTTAAGTTTACACAAACTCCGAATCCTAATATTATAAATATCAATCCCAGCTTTTGTCCCATAATCCTCCTCCATCATTTTCAATACTTTCCCTACATCCTCATACTTCTCTTCCTTATAAAACCCAGTAATCAAATTCCCAAATGTCGTCGTATTCGGCTTCACTCCCTTCTTATCCATCTCATTCAAAATCGAATAACACGAACTCGAACTCCCACCCTCACTAAAAGCCTGAATTATTGTATTATAAGTATCCAAATTCGGCTCGATTTTAAAACTCTTAGTAAAATCAACAAAAACCCTTTTCACTTCATTATATTTTTTCGCTAAAATACACGAATAAAGCAAAGAATTTAATAATTTCACTGATCCAGAAGATAAAACGACGCCATTTTGATTCTTCTCGTGATATTCCTTAAAAAGCCGAATTGCATGATCGATCATACCAGCTTTTCCGAAGAGGACGATGGAATGAGCTGCGAATTGTTCGGTGCGGAGATCAGGGCGTGAAGTGCGGAGTTCAGTAAGGAACTCGTCGATGTAAGAGAAGTTGTTGGATTTGGCGAGCTTGTCAATGGCGACTGAGAAAGTGATTCTGTCGATGTTGGCTTCGGGAGTTAGGGAAGCGGATCGGCAGATCTCGAGGATTTTTTCAGGGTTGGTTTCGGTTTTTAGGCGGGAGAGGGCCACGCGTGTTTTGGATATGGAGGAGAGTGGGGAGGTGGAGAAGTTGAGGTGGTGGTGGTGGAGGCGGCGGAGGGGGTGTATGGATTGGAGGCGGAGGCGAGCGAAGAGTGCCATTTAGGTAGAGAGAAAGTGAAATGAACTTGGGGGATGTGGAGAGTGAGGGGAGTGGAGGGTTTGGGGTTTTAGGGGAATGGTATGGTGGGTGAGGGTGTATGGAGATGATGGTGGATGTTTGATGGGTATTTGTGGATTTGTAAATGTGGAGATCAATGGTGGTGATTCGAAGATTGTGTGGGAAGAGAGCGCAAGTTTCAAATTAGTCATCACACTATACGTTAGATCTCAATTTAGTCTTAAAAGTTTTCTTTCATAATTGTGTTCTGTTTTTATAAGAAATTAAAGGAGCTTAGTTTATGCAAAGAGGCTTTGAAGCTGACATAGAGGTTTTTTATTGCTTTTTTTTCTTCATTAAAATTCCAAAGCTTTGAAAGATCCGAATTACATTATGTTCTTCATAGTTTTCACAAGATTTTAACTATGAATATTGAGCTCTCTTCAAAATAATTTTATTTTTACGAGAAAGAAATTGTATTTTAGATGGAATCCATATGTGAACATAAGAAAAAGAAAACCCTTTAAGGACCTAATTGAAAACATAACCCTTTAAGGACCTAATTGAAAACATACCCTTAAGGACTAAATGAGACCTAAGTCATAGTTTGAATGCTAATTTCAGATTTGTCCAAAACAATTTTGAAGGGATCTCATTCTCGCATGAGGAGTTTGGGGGATGAATGTGGTGTTTGCGGGTGCATGGGGGCTTATTGTACGGGATGGTTGTGGACGCTAGATGGATGTGCTAAGTTGTCGGGATATGGAAATGGACGACGATGATTTGAGGATGGTGTTAGGAGAAAAAAATGTTGTCCGGTTTGGGGATTGAACCCGACGTGAATCGAACACGCAACCTTCTGATCTGGAGTCAGACGCGCTACCATTGCGCCACGGATCCCTTGAAGATATATGGTCACATAAACATTATATGTACAGTAATACACAGCATTTGAGAACCTCACCAAATTTCATGGAGAAATTACTTAGTAATATAACGATCGTTCATGATAATTATTTATGAACCCCATATTGTTTTTTAGATAACTTTCAAAGGTCGAATCATGAAAATAGTAAAATGTCTTGATTACAAAAAAAATAAATCTGGAAAAGCAATGACAACAGAAACAATTGATTAAAGATGAAAGATTCATAAATTGGCTCTTTCTCAATATGTTATTTTATACCATTCAATGAATTAAAAAAAGGGAATTTATCGTTTTTATATATTGAAATGTATAGTTTTACGAGGTTTTTTTAATTAATTTATACATGTTTTTATATTTTTTTTCCTTGAACGTGATAGAGATGTTAATGAGTTTGGCTTAGAAAGAAATGGAGAGTACAGGTAATAGGATTTCTTTGAAGAGTTGTTGATTTTAATTATTTTCTATCAAAAGTGCATTGCATTTGAAAAGATTAGTGATCTGCTTATGAAATATAATTTATTATAATATATTCCACTAATTTGCTCCATATTAAACTCTATATTAAAATAAATAAATTAATATTTAGTTTCAATTTTGCTACGAGAGTATTTAGTTTCAATTAACACCTTTCACCGCAGCAAAAAATATGATTTTATTGTATATAATTTGCTATGCATAACAAATGATCATTATGATAATTTTTAGTGTGTGTGTATCTGTGTGAGAGAGAGAGGGGGAGAGAGGGAGAGAGGGAGAGAGGGAGGGAGGGGGAGAGAGAGAGAGAGAGAGAGAGAGAGAGAGAGATGGGGGGACACTCTTTCAAGAAACCAAATTGCAAGGATCATGCAAATCTTGAGAAGAGAAGAATCTAGAAAATTGTTTATATAAGATGCCGGGAACGATACAAGATAAGATTAGTCGAAGAGTGTTGTGTCGAGGTATTTTATATATATATATATATATAGTGGAAGGCCATAACGCATGACGTGTGGTGAGGCTAGCAACACATGAAAGGAATTTCTAGCCATGCACTGAGAAAGGAAAGAATATCTACTTGAGAAACTTTTCAAAACACTACCCTTGCTGTTCTTGATTTTGTTTGTCAATATGCGTAGATTGAGTAGTTGAGAGAGAGTGAATAGGATAAAGTGAAGATAATGAATAGGAGATGGATGTTCCCATAAATTATTTGAATAACAATTAAAAAAAGAAATCCAAGTTTCTCTAAAACTTATAATAAAGAAAGGATAGAATGAATTTCCCAATGTTTCGTTTGGTTTTCAAACATATTGTTGAAAAATAAAATTCCATTCATATTATAGTTTTAAATATATTCAGGTTTTATTGGGGTGACTTAATAATTGAAAGCTTAACGCAGTTAGATTTCATTTTGAATCTTTTTTATGTTGACCCATCTAAACTTGAATGACCCAATGTGTTGACTTGTATCTCAATTGATTTAACTAAATCAAACCGATGCCAAAATCAAGAAAAGAATTTTATATATAAAAAGATGAAATGATGTTGTTTTAGACAAAAGTATTCTTTGTACTAGACCCAATGAGCCACAAGCTACATGTAAATATGCGATCGGGAGCTTGATCTAGGCAAGGTTTCATTTTGAAACCATTTTTTACATTGACTAACCTAAGCACAAGTGACTTGACGAGTTGCACCATGTATTGATTGACCTACCAAACCTAACCAGTTCAAAACCAAGGAGTTTTATTTATTTTAAAGATGACACGATATCGTTTTGGATAAAAATAATATATTTGAGATGATCCAATAACTCATAAGTTAACTCGATGGTTAGGGATGACAATAAATATCCACAAATTTGTTTTCACTATATACATACCTTATTCATTATCCAACAAGTTTTATGTTTCCATATAAATATTTATTATCTAGGTATCATTTATTATATGAGTATCACTTATTATTTAACATAAAATTATATATATTAGTAATCTGTTTAGTATATAACTAATTTATAGGTCCACGTCATGTTGTGGATTGGATAAAAAAATAAATTAACATAACAAAAAATATTCAGGTCATTAAAAACTATTTGACATTGTTATTAAATCCGAATTAGAGGGTCAACCTTGAAATACACCATTTAAATCCATAATATGTCAACCTTGAAATACACTATTTTGCAAACATATCTAAATACTTTCTTAACATAATATGTGAACTTCTAGGTTTTCTATGAATAGTCTGTTTTTTTGGTAAAAATTAAACTGGCAAGTACACTTCAAGATTACCTTTTTAAGGAAAAAGAATTTATTCACTTAAATATTGAATAACTATTTTAACTTTCTTTTTTATATGCTTGTATTTATCTCTTTTCATATGAGATAATATTACTTGAGAATGATATATAATTTCAAATATTCTTTGACCCTATTTGAAAACATTTACTTAATTAAGATGCTTTTGTCCTTTTCCTCTCTCTGTTTTTTTTTTTTTATGCAATGCAAAATTGTTTTTATATGTAAATGCCATATAAAACAAACATAGTAGCCGCTTAATCGAACCGGCGAAGCCGCCCATGCCGCTGTCCACGGACGCGAGCAGTGAGGAAGTTTCGCGTCACAACCAGTTAAATTAGTACTGCTCATCATTATCTACTCTCTTTAAGTCATGGTGAACCGACAGGTAAGGAATCTCCAGCAGCATCTCCTGATGTTTTAACATGTGACCACCTAAATTTCAATTCCCCACCACTGTCCTTCTCACCCATCTCCTTTAAATTCCAAAAATAGTAAACTACAAATCGATTTTTAGTTGATTTTAAACAAGTTTCAAATTCAAATTCTTCATGTTCTAAAATCTGAACCCATTACTGGTGGGATATTGATTTATAAATATCATAGCCTCGTTTAATTTAGCTGATTACTAAGAAAATTCATGACTTGAAATCTGATATGAAATAGAAAAAAAATATTAATTTTGTGAAACTTATTTAACTTTATCAGATTTTTAGTTATTTAATTAACCCGCTAAATATAATTTTATTAATATCAATTGTTTTTTAAAAATAAAATAAAATAATTTTAATAAAAATAATTGACTCGAGTTTAGCTAATAATCCAAACTTTTTTTCCACATCGATCCTCAAGTTTGACAAGTACAAGATAATTAATTCAAATTCTATTTTTATAACTCCTTTCATCCTAATTTTATTAGTCTTTCACCTATCAAAGATTAATATGATATATTTTTTATTTATTT
>Ga0307515_10013517_pt1 | contig 15242 bp, 6 predicted proteins | sample 17_EM_MG_FD_194513 | JGI IMG/M metagenome (GOLD analysis project Ga0307515, IMG submission 194513) | Populus trichocarpa ectomycorrhiza microbial communities from riparian zone in the Pacific Northwest, United States - 17_EM | ecosystem: Host-associated > Plants > Roots > Unclassified | place... | reverse complement strand
TAAATTGAAAGTAAGATGGGCGTTGCATTTAAAGTAAGGAGTCTGCTGGAAAATGCAAAGGGGTCATTGGAATTGAATCTAATTGTTGAATTAGAATTAACATTTAAGTCAAACAACCCTTTATTATTTGAAAGGACAGAAGAAAATAAAAAAGAGAGAAGAAACTAGGCTAACCAATGCAGGGAAAGGTCCTCTTTGCCTAACCCGCGGAGACTAAAAGAGCAGGCGGTCTTTGTAATATTTCTGGGGAACTGCTCGTTCTTCTAGGACAAAAACAAATATAGTTTTTTTTAAAAAAATTTAGCTCAGTAAAAAAATAAAATAAATGATACAGTACAAAAATAAAATTCAAAAAAATAATATATTATAACGAGTCCCATATCTCATTCTAATAAAAAATGGCTATAAAAGTTTTTCTGGTCTCCCAACTCCCTCCATAAAAAAAACAATGCCGACAATTATTAATTCTAAAACACAAGTTTCAACCCATCTTTCTAACACAATTAAAAAATTAACACATTTCATAATTCATTAAAATTTACAATTTACAGTTCATAACTAAACATAATAAAAATTCACGTAACATTTTATTAAATTTAAATTAAATTCATAATTTTTATAACTTTGAAGCATATAATCTAATTACATCTAGAAATTACCCAAACTCATAGATGGACCTAAAGCACTCATAGAAAAGCTTGCACCACCCCAATTGGATCCACCTTAAGGATGACGGTTATGGAGGGGTCAACACCAAAATCCCCCAACTCGTAGACAAGCTTTGATGAACATTCGTGGATGAACTTGTCTCCCAAATAACATGTTTTGTTCATGATAAGCGATCTTGTCTCCCAAAAAAATTGTCAATATTGCAACACAGTTAATTTGAATAATAATTTAAAACAAATACAGATATTCACATACGTTGTTTAGTTTGACATGTTTTTTTGTTTTGAACCATTTGATCACATATGTCACATTTATTTTATGAGTGTTCCTCTCTACTATCCATCTTGTTATATAGACAAGCGGATCTCCTTCAACTCTTGTTTGTTCTCTATATAGTTGGACATTTATATACCACTAGCCTAATATAGTTATGCCACAGTGATGTGTCAGGTAAGAGTAAGAAAATAAGGAGTATACCATATATATGTTGGTTTCTTAATAGATTGCAATTACATGTAAGTTTTAGGCGGACACCGGGACTTTTATTACAATAAATTTCTGGTATGCATCATTTAGCTACAGTAATACTTTTAAACTTGTCTTTGTTTTTTTTTTCAACTATCAACTAGTCACTTGATAAGCCTGAATTTCTACGACTTAAAGCCCAGTCATTACATATGGTTGGAGCATACCTTCTCACCTTTTTAAATTAAAAAATTAGAGGTCCTATGAGCTGGTTTAGTAGCTTAGCAAACTCACCATCCTCGTCTTCACCATCTTTCTTAACTATATTAGTATAACAATCATCTTCATCATTAATTGGTTCAGATTCTCCATAACAATATGGAACATGTCATACCTGACCAAGTTCTACATATATAATTTATCATGTTGACGTCAGGTTCCTTGCATAATCACCTAAACCACATGACCTAGCTGTTCGTGATGCTTGTGTGGTTCTCTGGGTGTAACTTAGCATCCAGGTGAACTCCATACCGGAAAAGTTTTTTCATTGAGGTCTACTATTCAAGTAGAACTCTAGAATATGCAACCATTATCGCAACCATTATCGCTGGCCGACCTAAAAATTAAATTCACACTTTCATTATTATGAATGGATACACTGACATAATGAGTTAGACCTAGCCTAATTCGCATCCTCAAAGTAATCTCATTTTTAATTTCAAATATATTGCAATCAATTTGATCACACAACATTCTAGCTAGCTCGGTGAGAGACATATGTAATATAACAATTAAGAACTCATTACTTCATTCATCCAGTATAAGTAATACAACTGTTGATATTGACAATAACACCACAGTAAAAACATAGTATCCCAATACCATGAGATATTATGTGAAATAACATAATGAAATGCAAGTCTAGTTTATCAATATCATAAATTAATCAAGTTATATAATTTCATAAAAAAAGCTTATTCAACAATAACCTAACCCTAATTTTATCGACAAATACTTAAATTCATCAATTCTCTCAATAAATAATGAAATTATAAACTCAATTAATGTATTTCATAGCTAATTATTATATTTTTATATCTAATTCGATAAAATCTTTAATCTAACATAAAAAAACCCTAACTTTGACTCGCAATCAATAATAACAAAAAAATCATCAATTTTCTTCGCAAACCATAAGATTATCAACTCAAATCAATATATCATGTAGCAAATTAGTATAATTAAAACCTAATTCATAAAAACCCTAACTTATTCTAAAAAATCCTAATCATAAACCCTATAATAATCAAAATCAACAATAAGCATAAATCGACAGAGAAAAAGAGGGAGGGGAGAGAAAAACAAGAAAAGAAAAGAAAAAAAAGAGAAAGGTCTAAGATTTTAATTCATGGGAGTACTCGTATGTCACTCATCTAATTATATATATTTTTAAATATTTTCTGAATTGTATCATTTTTTTATTTTTTATTTTTACCGTATTAATTTAAAAAAAACTCTAAAAAAGAAGGTAAGGATGCAAATATATTTTCCAAAACAGCAAAGACCATTTTTTTTTTCCATGACCTTGACGCACCATACAAGGCAGAGAGAGGAGAGAGGAGGGAGGAGGGAGGAGGGAGGAGGGAGAGAGGAGAGAGGGAGAGATGGTCCCAATTTCCACGTGAAAGCAGAGCCTATCTGCGTTTGACGAAAATAAAAATAATAAATGAAATAATCACTCATCAATGCGTTTTCGTATCCCCATTGGCTGACGCGTACGTAATTGTACGGATTGATGTTGATATCTTTCTAACATTGTACCGTGGATGCTCCCTTTCGCTTTTTATGGCCGAAAAATAATAAAATAAAACAATTGCAGGCTTTGAATGGCTTTAGTCCCCTCTTTATTACTTATTTATGGTACTTACCTCTCCAGCTATTTACAACCATTTCCTTTTCACCGAAAGAAAAAAGCCTCCAAGAAAAACTCAAGAAGCTTCTCATCTTTCTTGGCCTTTTTCGTATCTGTTAGGGTTTTAGAGGCTGTTTAACACTGCAGGTAAAATTAATATTTGCTTAAAATTTGATTTTTTTATACTTATAATTAATTTTTAAACCATTTAGATATCAAAAATAAATTTTAAAAATAAAAAAAATATTATTTTAATATATTCTCGAGTCCTTAACTGAAAATGCTTGAAAGTGTGATGGTAAAATTGGTATAAAAAATAGTTAGATTGTAAGAACGTATATTTTTGCTTACATGGTAGTAGTAAAATCGGTATAAAAAATAGTTACTCTTTATCGGCGTGTTTCGAGGAACTTCGACAAAGAGAGAACAATTGATCAATAAGGAAAGGTTCTTGTTCGTGCGAGGTCTACGGTGGCTTTGGTTGTGACTAAAAAAGGGAGCTCGAGTATCAATCAATCAAAAAGACAAAAAAAAAAAAAAAAAATTAGTTGGAGCAACAACTACTTAGCTAGCTAGACATGGCTTTCTGGTTCAGTCATTACCCACAAACCTAAGATTTTTACTTTTAAACAAATTGCGTTCCTTTTTTGGTCATCTTTATTCCTTTCCAGTTTCTCCTCTGGTACAGACCCTCTGGGTTTTTTGCCAATTTGGTAAGATTTCCAAATCTTCCCTCTGACTTCTTCTTCCTTTTTACCTCGCCTGTGCTATATGAATCGAAGAGCACGAGCCTTGTGGTTTGGCTTGCACATGTTTTTGGAACAAATCAACTACATCACTTCTATCAGTTAAAATCTTATTGGCTGTTTTTGGGTGTTGCTTTTTATCCTCAGATTTCCTCAGCTGCTTCCTTTTCTGGCTTTTATACGCCATTTCATGATCAAAGCTCTCGTGGGTTTATTGCCTATTTGGTAAGTTTCTCTCATTTTTCATCAAGGTCTTGCCTCTTCCTTTGGCTTCTTCAAAACCATTTCTTAATTGATTGCTTCTCCTTGGTAGCATTTACTCTCTTGCATCCTTAAATCAATCCATCAAGACAGTTGCTTCTTCAACTGGGTTGTCTGGTCTCAATTTGCTCCCAAGGCTCAGATTTTTGTAGTCCCTCCACTTTCTTACCTGGAAAGGAGAAACCTTTTCTGCTGGGTGTAGTCTATCTGGTGAGCTTAGTTTTTTTTCTCATCTCATTCTCTCTTTGAATCAAATCCTTTTTGGTTCACGCACTCTCTCGATCTTCTTAGCTTTGAATTTAACAAAATCTGTAAATTAAGCTGAGTTCTTTTCAATTATGTGTATTGACCCTCACCTTGTTGTGAAGGTATAGAGAGATGGTGAGAGGGAAGACACAGATGAGGCGCATAGAGAACGCCACAAGCAGGCAAGTTACCTTCTCTAAGCGGAGAAATGGGCTGCTGAAGAAGGCTTTTGAATTGTCAGTTCTTTGTGATGCTGAGGTTGCCCTTATTGTCTTCTCTCCTAGAGGAAAGCTCTATGAATTTGCAAGCACAAGGTATCATCTTTTGCACTACTTTCCAACTTTCCTTCCATGATTTATATATAGAATTAATTCGTGTCTGGCTCCTTTGATTTGATCAAACATCCCTCCTCTTTACATCCAAACTCTTGATTTCTTGCATTGTTTTTTCCCCGTTTTCCTGTACCAAGAGGGTATGGTTCTTGCACCTTAGGGTTCTGTGCATGATCTTAATTAGTGTGTGCCTCTCTCTCTCTCTCCCCCTCTCTCCCTCTCAGAGGCATAAACAAGTCAGACACATGTACACACAGAAGCACATATATTGGTCCTTGCTGGCCTTAGAGATTCCCTTGTTGTCCTCTATTATGATCCAAGTGATTCCTTTTCTGCTACCTTTGCCCGTTCCAATAATTTTTCTCTCCGGGTTCTGATCTTCTTGTGTTATAAATCCCACTTCCTGTATGCATATGAACCCGAAAGAAACCTGAAATGTTGAAATGAGGATCTAAGTATGATGATCCATGTCATCTTCACTAGCCTAATTCCGCCCAAATCATGGTTGAGTTTTTTGGTGTACTTGTAGACATGATAATTATTACAGTAGGTTCTTGTACATCAGATTAAAGTACAGTACTTACGGAATAAAAAACTTAAAAAAGTTTTTCATCACTGACCGTGAAAAAAATACCAACGTTGAACTTGTAGCTCGATTTGTAACCATGTTTCTCCGGAGGTTTGAAATTTGAGTCTGTCCTTTGTGAACACAAAAAACAAAGTGAAAATATGGTTGCTCCTTTTGGTATTTAGCTCCTTTGCCAGTACTTAGAAACTAGTCATTCACGAGACAAAGAGAGAAAATAAAGGAAATGCAATATCACTTGTAATAATTACTGATGGTTCATGTGAAGGTGAGAATGAGTATATTCAGGCCCAGCAATGATAATAATTATCCATGCATCAAGTTTATGCTATATCTATATTCTATTTATTATTTAACAATTAAAAAATTTTAATATTTATATCTATCTATTGATTTTTTATTTTTAAGTTTTCATTATTATTAGAGTGCCAATTATTATTAAACATAAAACAAAATAATAATATATATTGGAGGTATGAATGTGTACATTAAATGATGAAATTAGAAATGTTACACGCACAACTATTATGTCAATATTGATATGTATATATTATATTCTATTTGAAATAACATAAATATTTTGCGTGTATATGTATATAATAAAAATGTATATCTCGGTTTATGTTTTGAAAACATCTCTACCTTATCCATTATCTATTAGATAAAATAACTATATAAAAAACCTCATATATTTGGATCGTTTTGAATCAATGTCCATTGGGTTTGGATGGAATTGCCATTTTATTTAGGTTTTATAGTCAATTAGATTGTATTTTCTTACAAACTTGGATATAAGCTAAAATTAGATAATGAATATTTATATGAATACCCAAAATCCATAAATATAATATGAATTTCTAAATTTTTTATCGTTGAAGTAACAAGTGTAGGATATATATAATGAAAATTCGACCCGTGAATATCCATTACCATCCCTAATTTCACATCATTGGTTTTCCTTTTTCTGGATTATAAATGTAACGATTTCAAACTTGTTTAAATTTTTTCTTGCATCCCCTCTCTCTGAATATTTATTTCCACTAGCCATTTAAGAGTTGTTTAGTCTCAAATAACAGTTCATACATCCTTCCCTTCTTATTTGAATTCTTAGAATGAAAAGGAGTGGGATGGATAACATATATAGAAGCATAAAAGGGGTGCTCAAATTCTCCGGTATATGATTAATGTAATGCTCAAGAACACCATTGAAGGATCATATCTTCTTTCCATGATCACATTTTTTTAGTTATTCAAACCTATAACATCAAGAAATTCATTTACCTATTTTCACCTTTTATGTAAATCTTTCCCCTTATTACCTCTTTCCAATAAACCAAATAACTGAACAGATGGATTTATTTTTATTCTAATTTTAATGAATCTTTAGCTTTTTACTCAACCATTCTTGCCTACCTTTGATCCTCCCTACCAAAAACTTTGTTATGGACAACTAGTTGACATATAGCCTTTATCATATATAAGTTATCAAGATTTGTGCTATCGTAGTGAAATTAATGCCTTAGCTAGAATGTCACCACGGGGTGATGTATATTTCATGGAATTGAGGAAGTAATAAGTTTAAAGATTTTATGAGCAGTACTGATTTGTCTTAAGGATCTAAGTTTTTAAAGAATCTGTCATTGCATATGCTTTCCAATCCTAAAGAATTCTATCATGCTCGCTGGACGAGGATATAAATTTTTAACTTCCAAATACTTGAGTTCTTTTACACTCGATGACTTTACTATAAATTATAATAATAGCAAGGGTATGATGGTATTTTATGCTGGATATGTTTAGGATTTGTAATAAACAAACATAAAAATAATTTTTTTTTGAAATCCTTTATTATCAAATAAATGCAAAAGAGTTATATTCATAGGGATTTATTTTTCAAAAAATCACACTCTTCAGAGTGTTTATTTTTGTTGAAGAAAGTGTCATGTTTAGTAACGAAACTTTACTTGAAGCTAAAGCACAAAAATCTAACTACAAAAATGAATCCAAAAACCATCAGCTTCATTTCCATTTGATACCATTTCGTGTTTACTTTTTCAAAATATCAAACATTGTTTCTAATTTCCTAGAAATTGCAACTTGTTTTAAAAAATTCACCCAAAGAAAGAAAATCTATTAAATATAATTAGTTTGGGAAATATAAAAATATATTATTAGTTAAGATGCATATAAACTAATTATTATATGTTGTAGTTATGATGATGGTAGTGATAATTAATTTCTCAACATAGATCAAAATATCCATGATCTTTAAACTTGTTGACACTTGCCAATTGGCTCATTTACCATAAAGAAAGGCCCATCCTCATGTTATGATAATTAATTTTTGGGTCTTTTTATGGGTTAAAGATTGGTTACTTTTTTTTTTCGTTGGCTAATTTAAGGTCTCTTTTTATTGGCTGGCATCAGCAAATTAACACAAAATTTGGATAAGAATTGCCTGATACATTCGTTTTCTTCTTGTTTTCGACAAAAATGAAAATATGTATTCATTGCGTTGTTATTGAACTTCAGCATGCAGGAGACCATTGAACGTTATCGAAGGCACGTGAAAGAAAACAACACAAACAAGCAGCCTGTTGAACAGAACATGCTGGTTATCCTTCTTTCCTCTCCTATGAAAACCAATGATCACACGCACACACACATAACAATCCACAGGTTTTCATAGATTCATTATAAATGAACAAAACACCCTATAGAGAGTATAAAACTAGAAGTGAGAAATCTATTATTACTACAAGTACTAGGATACTGTTACATCTTGCGGATTGTTTGCTATTTAGTATCCAGTAATATTTGTTTTAAATTAACAATATTACATGTTGCCTTCTTGCGCTTTGTCAAATAAGCAACCAAAGTGATATGACTTTGTCTTGTTCACGGATAGACTCTTGATGTGCAAAATTTGTCAATAATTTGAATAAAAGAACCGAATGAAAATACATATTAATTTGTTGTTTAGTTTAACTATATATAAACACAACAATCATGCTCGAATGAAGTTACATAAATTTAAACTTGATTGTATGGCAACACTTGTTGAATTACTTATAATCTAATTTAAATGAATATTAGTTATTGTCAAGGATTAATCATTTATTTTTAAGGTTTTACTACTCCTCTATTGTTGCAAATAGATTTATTGTAATCAGTCTTCTAGGATTCCAACAATACCATCATATTTAGTTGTATTACTAAACAAGAAACACGAACTCTAAAAAATATAACCAAAAATCTCCCTACACAAGCCAAGCTTAAAAGTGAGTTTAATTGGCTGTTTAATTTAACTACAAGGTAAAGTATATAAATCCTATATAAACATAGGATCAAAGTGGCATAAATTTAAACTTGATTGTTTAGTAACCACTTACATGTTGAATCACTTTGAATATAATTTAGATGAAGATCAATTATTGTTAAGGATTAATTTTTTGTCTTTAAAACTTTATTGTTCACCTCAAGATGCAAATGAATTAAATACAATCAGTCTCCTGTGATTTCAATAATGTCCCTTGTTTAGTTGCACTATTAAACAAAGTCCATGAGCTCTAGAGAATATAACTTAAAATCTCTCTACAATATAACATCACCTAAGCTCTAGTATTTAAGAAAAACAAGGGATAAAAAACCAGAGCTTAAATCGAGAAGGTAATTTGAAAACTGAGGTGAGAAAGAATCTCAAAATTCATGTAAAACACTCTTCTTTCCGCTCTTTTATAGTGGATTTTAAAACCAAAATTGATGTAAAATTAATTCTGGTAATTACCTTCTTATAAAACAAAATTAACCTAAAGGTTTTTAACTCGAAAATCTTATTTTTTGTATTAAATAAAAAAAAATAGGTTAAAGAAGAAGATTGTTCACTCTATATTTATGGACTTGACAACCTAATGAGCCAGTAAAAATAATTCTTTATGATTCAAATAATTATTTTATAACAAACTCAAATCCAAGTCTAAAATTAAAATAAAAAAAACTTGGGCCAACAAAGCACCTATGACTTAAACCCAAAGCCATTTTGTTTGGGTTCATTTATGACTCTTTAACTTCTTATAATATAAACTACAAGGAAATCTTATATTTTTTTCAATGTGGAATACAGAGTTTTGGGTTTCACACAACATACCAACAAAAGTTTTTTCAGATCGATTTTTTTTTCATCCACATTTTTTAATCATATTAATGTTTCGTACTAAAGAACTTTAGTTGAAGAATAATTTCTTACAAAAGTTTTTATTATAAAAATGAGTTTACCTCACTTTTAATTTGTCTTCATATATGTCCATTAACCATGCTTTAAAATGTTTTTTCTAACTCTTGTATGTTGAAATTGCTTTTGATATAGTGTTCATAACACAAAAAGCTCTAAAATAGATGACACATTATATGCCCAGAATTCTCAATTGTATATCATGCTTGAAATTCGAAGTGATAGGTATGTCATTGGTTTTGAATCTATTCTGCTTACAACTACATAATAGATTTAGTTGTTTCGGCATCGTTAACTATCAATGAGAGAAGGCAATGAGAGAAGGCAGGAAGGGAGCTCTTATATTAAGTTACTCTTAAATGAGAGGAAATCCTTGTAGACTTGGATTTAAATACAATATTTGAATACATGTATTTATACTAGTCTAAGATAATTCAAGATATTTAAAAAGATAAATACATTTTTAATAGTTATACATACATCTAGGAGACACCTAGGATAACTAAAAGAACACTTTGTTTTCAAAATTAATTTCAACACCCCCTTTAATTATGGAAGTCTCACAATTCTTGAAATTTAAAAGTGTGTTGTAGATGCTTGCGAACTTTTTGTTCTTGTTACCTTTTCGCTTGGCACACAATGATTTTTTGTTATAGCCATTGTCTTATTGTAGCTGGATCAGCTTGGTGCCACCATTTTTTTTGGATCTTCTATCTTCATCTTGAGAAGATCTCACTTTTCTCTTTTCATGTGTGATCTTTTTTGTACCACACCTTTTCCTGTGTAAGGAGTTGTTAGCTTGCACTAAGCCTCTTTTAGGCTTCTTCTATTATTATTTTGATGTAAAATTTCAATTCTCCTGTTGGTTTCTATTATCTTGAACCTCAATTTTTTTTTGTCACTTGTTATTCCAGTATTGTATTTTGGGATTTCTTCCTTTCATCTACACGCATGCTTTAGTCATTCTAAACACTCACAAGATTGAATTAGTTCCGATACCATATTAGAAATAACAATAGGATAAGGGTGGGAAGGTAACTCTTACATTATGTTACTCTCAATGAGAGAAAGTTTGAGAGAGAAAATCCCGATAGACTTGGACTTGAATACAATACTTAAACACAAATATTTATACTAGTCCAGGATAATTTAAAAAATTTAAAAAGATAAACACACCTTTAATAGTTATATATATAGCTAGAAGACACCTCAGAGAACTAAAAAAACATTTAGACTTTAAAATTAATTCCAACAATGAATACATTGCTTTTCTTTTCTTCTGCTTTTGGCCTCTTTTGTTGCCAACAGATGTTTTTGGTTTTACTTAATTTTCTCATGCACGTGAATTTGGAATTGCAGCAACTAAAGGAAGAAGCAGCAAGCATGATAAAGAAGATAGAGCATCTTGAAGTTTCAAAACGGTTCGAAGGACTAGTTTTAACCTTTTGTGCATATAGTTTAGTTTGATGAATTGATTGTCCATTGGAATTAAATATAACAAGTAAATGTTCTTAAGTTAATTTTAAAATGCCGCAGAAAGCTACTGGGAGAATGTTTGGGATCATGCACTGTTGAAGAACTACAACAGATCGAACAACAGTTAGAGAGGAGTGTAAGCACCATCCGTGCGAGAAAGGTTTGGCCATAAACACCATTATCACTTTGTTTATGCCTCAAGTCATTTTCAGCTGATAGCCTAGCTGACGTGCTTATTCTATGTCAATGTTCAGAATCAGGTTTTCAAAGAACAGATTGAGCTGCTAAGACAAAAGGTAAATAGTCAATTCTTTTTTTATGCCAAGAACTTGTGAATAAAGAAACCAAAGGCTGTAGAGAAAATGGATTTTTATGAGTCCACGTTATGCCTCAGCGTTTTTCCTTCTCTCCCTGGAATTCCTTGGAACCAAACGATGAAGTAGTGAATAAGATTTTTCAAAGAGTGTTTCGCTAATTGCCAACTTTATGTTCCATGTACTATTTGTACGTTTCAGGAGAAGCTACTGGCAGCTGAAAATGCAAGACTGTCTGACGAGGTGAACATTTATTTATATTGCCATTATTTTTTGGACATGAACTTCCGATTAATGCTCATTTTGTTGTTATCGTCGTCAACAGTTGCATGTCTTATTTCCTTTTCTCCGTAGCATAAACTCAAGTAACTAAATCCTAGTCTCAAACCTAGCTGGAGTTTGCTGCATGCAAGTTATGAAATAATTTTGATCAATTCTAGCATAGAGAAGAATTTAGAATCTTCATGTAAGTTATGAAAAACTACATGACAACTTTCAGTTTGCTTGCATAACCTCACTCTTTTATCATGGAATTTCATTTCTGGAAGACTCTGTTCATGAAATTTCATCTCCCACGTGAAAATTGTCACTCTCCAACAAAAATGATTTGGAAAATCTTTTTAATTTAGCCTCAGCATTTGTGTAAATTCAGGAAACATGCTCCTATAATAAAAGGCCAAACATAGTTTTGAAATCCAACCCGGTGGTCGACCCGGTCTAATAATAGGGTCACGGGTCAGATGGGTTGATCCGGGTCAACCAAAAAAAATTAATAAAAAAAATATTAATCACATGAGGGGCCGATTAAGGAGGAGGAGCTCATGTGGGCTCCATTACCAAATTAATCTAATGAAGTAAGATTTGTCTTCCGCTCGGACTTAAAATATTTTTTATTTGAGTTCAAGGTACAGAGCCCTAGACAATGAAGAGTAGTTGAGAACTTCTCCTACAATCCAGAAGCTAGAAGTCTGCTCTCTCTCATTTCACTTTTTTATTTATTTGTTGAGATGTTACCCTCCTATCAAAATTATTAATCACAAATGGGTTCAAAGTTTGCCACAGTGGGGAAAGAATCAGTTGATGAGGTTTTTTAAGCTGGTGCAAGGGCACTTGGTTGTCACAGTGGGGGCGGGTACTTCTGGTAATAATAGGAATGGGAATAAGATTTCAGATGAGGATTTGGAGAGGTTATCTGTTGAGTACTTGTAAAAAATACGGTTGCCTCCAAAGATTAGATCTTACAAAATGTTGTTGCCTTTCTCTGTCAGGAATGTAGCTGGGTCTTAGCCAAGTTTACCCGGGTCGACCGGGTTTTGCCGGGCCAACTCTCAGACAGGTTTTTACTTAGACCCGGACTGGTCCCAAGCCCGGGTCGGCCGGGTCCCGGGTCGACCTGTCGGGCCGGGTTTCAAAACTATGAGGTCAAATTTACTTATATTCGTCACTTTTTGTCAATTCGATCCAATTGGACTGAACAATGTAGTATCCTTGAAGCACTTGGTCATACTTTGTTTACAAATAAGTCTAATTAGTCTGAATTGACGAAATGTGACGACTACAAGGTGATATTGATGAAATTTTATTCTTTGGAGCTTGTTTGCCAAATTGGCATAAACTTGGGGGTTAAATTGGGGGTTTCAGCATATTCATATACAACATGTAGCAATGCAAATTTTCCTTTTCAGTGTGGTGCACAGTCATGGCCAGTCTCAAGGGAACAGAGAGATTTACCCCGTGAAGATCTGAGAGAAAGCAGTTCAATTTCGGATGTGGAGACGGAATTGTTCATTGGACCACCAGAAACAAGAACAAAGCGCATCCCTCCAAGAAACTAGTGGTGAATGCCATCTTACTGCGAGACCAAACTTTTCATATTCTTAAGACTCTTGCTAATGCTATGTTGCACCTGCGCAAGCAATAATTAAGGCAATAGTATTATTTTAAGAGAAATATATATGCTGTCTGTTAAAAAAGCTACCATGATTGATTGAGATCAACTGTAAACAGAGTACTTAAATATTGTAATTAGGTATATATTTGACGTATCGTTAGACTTTTCCTTGTATGTTTTTCTGACAATAATTTTCTTAAAATTATTCTGTCTGCTAGCCAGCCTTGATGCCCAAGTACCATGCATGATAATTATGGTGTGGGTGCGTGCGCATTTGGTTCAAAAGATTTGGTTACATGATGAGACGATGATACTCTTCCCTCTCTCACGCCATTCTCGGATATAAATGACTGAATCCCGGGTCTCTTAGGGGAATGAAATCAATTTATTAACTAAACTAGCTTGCATAACGCCTGTCTTCTAATCAACAACCCCACGTAAAAGTAAATACAGATACTGGTTTCTGAGGGAGGATTGTTCTACGTGAAAGTAAATCATCCGCGTATATAAACTCAAAAAACATTATTGTGCTTGCACAAACATACATGATCGAATTCTGTAGCTTTCTTGGCAAGTTATGGGAACCAAAATCATTCTACCTAGGACATGGTAATGGCACTGGTTGATGATGATGTGTACCATGCTAACATGAGTTGCATTACCATTACTTGTATGAATCTTCTCAAGCAGTGCGCCAGTGCGTAAAACTTTGAGGACTGCATCTTTTGGGGGTAGTGCAGGGATAGCACCTCTCCTGTAACTGAGATGGCACCACATGCATTTGCAAAGAGCAAAGGTTCCTTTAACTTCTTTTCATCCTGCAATGGGAATTCTTCATTTCATATGCATCCTTTGCCATGATATAATTTTCTAGGATAGATAAAGGAAAGGGAAATTAAGTTACTGGGTAGCTTGGAAAAAGAAAAATCATCAGCAATGAAATGGAGACTACAAAGAACGGCAGCTGAATTAACGTACTTCCCATCTAAAAAAAATGACTAATTGATCTGATTCGATATGTCGGATGGGTTTGGAATATTTTAAACTGGTGTAGGACAAAACTAACTATTTGACTTGCGGTATGTTATGGTTGGATTTTTTTTTTAATAAAAAAATAAATTTGTAGGCTTTCACAACATGTTTTTTTTTTAAGCGTAAATTAAAAAATTTATACATATATCTAATTAAATAAATTAAAAACTATCTATATCAATAAATAAATAAAAATCATTAACGATAACTAAATATGTATCTGAAAAAATTGAGAGAAGGATGTAGATCAAGATATTTTTATCCAGTTGTGTTTAATAATTGTTTATTAAAATTAATTTTTTATTTAATTAAATGATAGTAAAAATAGATACATACATAAAATTGATTGAACAAAATAAAAGGAAAAAAAATATCTCACAGGGCTGCACTGCTATCTAAAAATGAATATTATTTATCTTTAAAAATACAGTTCAATTATATAAAATATATAAATAAATTAGAATAATCTCTTTAAAAATTAAATACATACAAATTAATTAAAAAACAAAACTATTTAAAAAATACTAAATAAAAAATCAAAGAGAAGATGTATTAATTTAAATATATATTAAAAAATTATTAAAATAAAAACACATAAAGAAAACATGCTTCTTTTTTTTTTAAAAAAAGGAAAAATAGAAAAAAGATGTCAGGCGCTGCAAGCCAAGCCAGCCCCTGACCCATTTAGAAAGGGCTCGCACAAGGGCCCTATTTTTTTAAAAAAATTCAATTGGGGAGAATGACATGTCGTCCGTCTCAATATTTTTTGAAAAACAAATTCCTGAAGATGCGTTATCTACTGAGGAGGATGACGCGTCACCTAGTATTTCCTAGATTTCGACCACTATGATGGGCCTGGTGGCCGAAAAAATGATGTTTCTGTTTTTGACCCAAAAACTCATTTTTAACCCAAAACACCTAAAAAAGAGCCTAAACATATTGAAACTATTCTTGATCTTATATATGTTTTTTAAGGCAATTTTCAAGATGAAAAAACACCCAACTTAAACTCCCTTCACTAAATGAAACCTTTTGACACTAAAATCAACTATTTTGGTGGTCGGAATAAGTGTCAATTTTA
>Ga0307515_10013516_pt1 | contig 15243 bp, 12 predicted proteins | sample 17_EM_MG_FD_194513 | JGI IMG/M metagenome (GOLD analysis project Ga0307515, IMG submission 194513) | Populus trichocarpa ectomycorrhiza microbial communities from riparian zone in the Pacific Northwest, United States - 17_EM | ecosystem: Host-associated > Plants > Roots > Unclassified | place... | reverse complement strand
TCAGCAAGAAATTCGTGTCGCTGGGCCACACGCGTACAACGTGCGCGGACTCTCTGAACACACGTGTCAGGCGCTCGCGCTCTTCGCGGATGGTTTGCAGACGACCCTGAGTCGCGGCGAGCTGTGCCGGCTCGAGCTGTCTCATGGTGGTTTCTATCGTCATCTGTGTAAGCGCGTAGGGCGGGATAACTTTACGCAACAACTTCACGACCTCAGGCGCAGCGATTAAGACACCACATCGTGCGCCGGCCATCGCGTGAGCCTTAGAGAGCGTTCGCAGCACGGCGATATGAGGAAACTGTGTGATGAACCGAGCCAGGCTCGGCGCCGCGGCGAACTCCATATACGCTTCGTCAACCACGAGCAATGCGCGGTCGGTCAAGGCCTCGGCCAGGCGAAGCAGCATCGACTCATCCAGCAAATTCCCGGTCGGATTGTTTGGTGAACACAAGAAAACGAGCTTCGCGCTTTGGGCGGCGGCTTCGAGCACCGCGGGCTCATCCACCGCGAATCCTCGATCCTTGCGCAGTGGCACTCTGTACACTTCCGCCCCTTGAATGCGCGCGGCGACCGAATACATGCCAAAGGTCGGCGGGCAGATCACGACGCTGTCTTGCCCGGCACGGCAGAAACCGCGTGTCAGCAAATCGATCGCTTCATCGCTGCCGCGCCCCACGAGGACTCTCTCGGGTTCGACGTCATAAAGTGAAGCCAGGCGCTCGATCAGCTCTCGCGGCTGCGGCTCAGGATATCGGTTGAGGCCGGCGGAGGTGTGATCACCCTCCGCTCTCCAGGGCAACTCGTTGGCATGCAATCGCTCAAGCGATGGCTCCCACGAAGCATGCTCATAGGCTTGCAAGGCCAGAATCTCAGGGCGAGCCAAGCTCAGTACGCCGCTCATCGTTGTGCTCCACTCCAGCGGCGCGATTCGGCGGCGTCACCGCTCAACACGGCTAAGCGCCGCGAAACGGCGGCCGTGTGAGCGTCCAGCCCTTCCAATTCGGAAAGCGTTACGGCCACGGGCCCCAGCGAGCGCAAGCCATCGGGAGACAATTCTTGTACGGTAATCCGCTTTACGAAGTCGAGCACGGAAAGGCCGCTGTAGGCGCGCGCGTAGCCGTATGTGGGCAGCACGTGATTCGTGCCTGAACAGTAGTCGCCCATCGGCTCCGGCGACCACTCGCCTAAGAAAACAGACCCTGCATTGCTTACTTTGTCCAGCCAACGGCGCGGTTCGCGAATTTGAACGATGAGATGCTCCGGCGCATAGCGATTCGAGACGGCGAATGCCTCCTCGATGGTGGCGACCACGATGCAGCGGCTAGCCGCCACGGATTGTTCGAGGATTGCCTGGCGCGACAGAGTGGCCATTTGCGCGGTCATGGCCTTCGAAACGGCTTCAGCAAAGGCCAGTGACGGCGTGACCAGAATCGCTTGCGATTGAGGATCGTGCTCGGCCTGCGCCAGCAAGTCTGCCGCGACGAACTCTGCGCGAGCCGCGTCGTCTGCGATCACTAGAACTTCGGAGGGTCCGGCGGGCATGTCGCAAGCTGCGCCATCCGGATCGTTCGCGACCCATTGCTTTGCCGCCGTAACCCAGGCATTGCCGGGTCCAAAGATCTTGTCCACCTTCGGAACGCTCTGCGTGCCGTACGCTAGAGCCGCGATAGCTTGTGCGCCGCCGATTCGGAACACGGTCTCGACCCCGCACATTTCCGCGGCAACGAGCACGGACGCATTGGCGTTTCCATCGCGGCCCGGCGGCGAACACAGCACGCGGCGTCCGCAGCCCGTGAGCAATGCGGGAATCGCAAGCATGATGACAGCTGAGGGCAGCGGCGCGGAGCCCGCAGGCACATATAAGCCGACTGCGTCTATCGGCCGAATGACGCGCTCGCACTTAACGCCCGGCATGGTTTCGAGTGACAAGGCCTGCGGAAGTTGGGCGGCGTGAAACGCACTGACATTCTCGATGGCTCGCTCGAGCGCGGCGATCTGTACGCCGGTCAGCGTGCGGCGGGCCGCGGCGAATTCCGATTTCGGAACTTCGAGCGCAGCGAGGCGAACCTTGTCGAACCGCTCGGTGAATTTTCGAATCGCGTCGTCGCCGTCACGCCGAACGGCGGAGACGATTTCGCGCGCACCGGCTGTGATGTCATCGCGGTTTTCTTGCGCCGGTCGGCGCAAGGCGTCACGACGTCCCGCATCGTCGAGTTGAGTCCAATCGAGGATTCGCATAGGTCAAGCCAACATCTTCTCGACCGGCAATACGAGAATGGCGCTCGCACCGGCTTTCTTGAGACTTTCGAGTGTTTCCCAAAACACGTTCTCACGACACACCGCGTGCACGGCGACGCGATCCGGATGGCCTTCAAGTGGGATGATGGTCGGTGCCTCGCTGCCCGGCAATAGCTCGCGAATTTTCAGCAACGCGGATCGAGGCGCGTGCAGCATGATGTATTTGCTTTCGCGGACCTGCTGAACGCCGTCGATGCGCATCAGCAAGCGCTCGACCCATTCGCTTTTCTCCGCCGGTAAGGTCACTGGCGTGCGAATCAGCACAGCATGACTTTCCAGCACCGTTTCCACTTCATGCAGATGGTTGGCCTGGAGCGTCGAGCCGGTCGATACGAGATCGCAAATGACATCCGCGCGGCCGAGTCGCGGTGCGATTTCCACGGCGCCCGAGAGCGTGACGATATCCGCCCTCACGTCGTTACGTCTCAAATATTCTTCGAGCAAATACGGATAAGTCGTCGCAATGCGCTTGCCGTGCAAGGATGCGATGCCCTTGTAAATGAAGCCATCGGGCACGGCGATGGACAGGCGGCACCGGCCGAAATCCAAAGTGCGAATGGTCTGAAAGCGGGCAGGGTGGCCGCGCGAGGCCAGCTCGAGGCGCTTTTCTTCGAGCACGTTGAGACCGACCAAACCGAGATCGCAAACGTCTTCCTGAACCAGATCCGGTATGTCGTCGTCACGAACGAACAGCACATCGAGCGGCATGTTCTCGCCGAAGCCCATGAGCTGATCTTTGCCTCGCGAAAGCTTGAGCCCACAGCGGTTCAGCATGTCGACGCAGGGCTCGGTGAGCCGGCCGGACTTCTGCACGGCGAGCTTCAGGCGAATGTCGGAATTATCCATGGCGAGGCGTCTCGGCTGATCGTTTAGTTTCTTCCAGGCGCTGCGCGGCCAAAACATAGCCGCCGTTGCCATTCGCTAAGAAGCGCGCGACGCGACCGATGGTGGTGACGCTGACGCCCGTTGCACGATGAATCTCACGGTAGGGCACGCCCCGCTTCAGCCAGTCCACGACCGCCCAACGATCTGTCATGGCTTGAAGCTCGGCGGGCGTGCACAAGTCACGCAAGAAGGCTCGACACTCCTCCGCCGATTTCAAGGCCGCGATGGCTGCGAATAAGTGCCGTTCCGCCAGCGCTTCCTGGCGCGGGCTGAGCGTGCGGTGCGTTTTCATAGCGTCCCATTGTAATAGCGCGCTAGCACATTAACACAAGCAGACGCCGGCGGAGACTTGTTTCCGAAAGGGGCGGGAACTCGAGGACCCGGCCCAATCGGTCCTTGTCGACATGATTTTCGGTTATGGCTATAGACCGATCTCTTGACGCTCTGCCGCGGCGCGCACTAGACTTCGCCCCACTCATCGAGACCGGCTGAGGGATAAGGCCCTTCGACGCCGGGGCAACCGCCGAACCTAACCCGTTCTGGAAAGGTGCCAACTCCTGCAGTTCGAGCCGGAAATATTCCGACCTCGGGCGACAGATGAGTGGTCAGCGAAGCCTCCGACAGCACGGGCTGGGGAGGATGGACGCGACAAGGCCCCGCCCTAAAGCGGAGCTCTGCAGGGGTGCAATCGTTACCTCGAGCAGCGGAGCTCCGAATGAACGCAACAGTCGAATATATCCAGGTCAACACACGGGCGGCCGCAACGCTGTCTGTAGTGCCGAGTGCGCGCGATTCCAGCGTGCACGATGGCATCCTGGAAGTACCGGGCGAAATCTCGCTCTACCACGGCGGAAAGCTCGATGGCGTGCGCATCGCCTGGCGCCTGGTCGGCCCGGTGAATGCGCCGGTCGTTTGCGCGCTCGGTGGCATTTCCGCCAATCGGCACGTCTGCTCGTTAACGGATGCGCGCGAGGGCTGGTGGAGCGAAATCGCCGGCCCCGGTGCGCCATTGGACGTGAATCAGTTCCGCGTTTTGAGCTTCGATTATCTGGGGGGCAATGGCGAATCTACGGGTCCTGCCTCGGGCACACCGTTCGCCAGCGTTTCGAGCTACGACCAAGCGGACGTTCTGATTCGCGTGATGGATTACTTGGATATTAAGTCGCTGCGCGCGCTGGCTGGCGGTTCGTATGGCGGCATGGTGGGCCTCGCGTTCGCAGAGCGCTATCCAGATCGTGTGGCACAACTCCTCATCATCGGCGCCGCAGATCGCGCGCATCCCATGTCTACCGCGTGGCGCAGCACTCAGCGACGCATCGTTCGCTTCGCAGCCGAATGCGGCAAATCCGCTGAGGGCCTCGAGCTTGCGCGATCACTTGCGATGACGACGTATCGAACCTCGGAAGAATTCGCGGCGCGCTTCAGCGGGCGGCCCGAGCACGATGGTTCGCACTATGTGTTCCCAGTCGAAAAGTATTTGGGTGCGCGGGGCAGCAGCTACGCCTCGCAGTACCACCCGGAATCGTTTCTTTGTCTATCTGAGTCCATCGATCTGCATCGGGTCGATGCCGCCGCGGTCTGTGTGCCGACGACCGTTGTTGCGATTCGTGAAGATCAACTCGTTCCGCTTACCGATGTCCGTGCGCTCGTCGCTCGCCTTCGGCACGGACGCCTGCACGAAATCTCATCACTGTTCGGACACGACGCTTTCTTAAAAGAGGCTGAACAATTGCGTGGAATATTCGCGAGCGCGCTAGGGAGTGCGTCATGAGCAAGGGACCTGAACAAATCACACAAGCCGTGCGTGCGGGCATAGAAAGTTGCTCGGTGACCGGCGCCGTAGTGCCGCCGATTTATCTTTCGTCAACATTCGCGTTCAACGACTTCGGCGACAAACGCAAGTATGACTACACGCGCTCGGGAAACCCCACGCGCGACTTGTTGGCCGACGCGCTTCGCGACCTCGAAGGCGGCGCCGGCGCAGTCGTCACTGCGACAGGCATGGCAGCCATAACGCTCATCGGCAGTCTGCTGCCCGTTGGTTCGCGCATCATCGCGCCACACGATTGCTACGGCGGAACCTATCGCCTGTTCGACGCATGGCGGCGGCGCGGTGAACAGAAGGTCGATTTCTTAGACTTCGGAGACGAAGCCGCGGTGCGCGCGGCACTCGAAACGCCGTGCGGTCTGCTTTGGATCGAAACACCGAGCAATCCGTTATTGCGGATCACCGACATCGCGAAGTTTGTTGAGCTCGGACATGCAAAGGGCGCGATCGTTGTCGTCGACAATACATTCCTGTCGCCGGCGTGGCAGAAGCCTATCGATTTGGGTGCGGACATCGTTACGCACTCGACAACGAAGTATCTGAATGGTCACTCCGATGTCGTTGGCGGCGCAGTCATTGCGCGCACTAAAGAGCTGCATGAGCAGCTCGCGTGGTGGGCGAACTGCCTTGGCGTCACCGGTGCACCGTTTGATAGCTATCTGACGTTGCGTGGAATTCGAACACTGCACGCGCGCTTAGAGCATCACGCACGGAATGCCACGGGCATCGCGCATTGGCTTCAAGATCAGCCGTGCGTGAACAAAGTTTACTACCCAGGCTTGCCTACGCATCCAGGGCATGACGTGGCGTGTCGGCAGCAGAAGGGCTTCGGCGCAATCGTCACGTTGGAGCTCGAAGGCGGACACGACGCCGTGCGCGCGTTTGTAAGCGGGCTACAGTATTTCTCGTTGGCCGAATCACTCGGCGGAGTCGAAAGTCTTGTCGCACATCCGGCGACCATGACCCATGCCGCGATGGATCCCGACGCGCGAAAACGCGCAGGGCTCACCGATGGGTTAATTCGGCTCTCTGTGGGAATCGAGGCGCTGGAAGACTTGCGGCAAGATTTGGCTGCGGGCCTGGATCGAGCGGCGCGGGCGCTCGCCGCCCCGCGGCTGGTGAAGCAGGCCGCAGGCGCTGTCGTCTGAGCTGACATTCGAATTCGTGGGGGCGGCGGATGCTCACATCTCCGCCAACACGGCATCTCCCGCCTGTGGGGTGGACAGCGCGCGCTCGCCGGTAGAGGCGATGTCTTTCGTCCGTGCCCCCGCGGTGAGCGCATTGCTGACGGCGGTTTCCAGAACCTCCGCTTCGCGAGTGAGCGCTAGCGAATGTCGCAGCAACATCGCAGCGCTGAGAATGGCGCCGAAGGGGTTTGCGATGCCTTGGCCCGCAATGTCCGGCGCAGATCCATGGATAGGTTCGTAAATGCCGCGAGTGCCGTCTCCCAGCGACGCGGAAGGCAGCAGGCCAAGCGACCCGGCCAGCATCGACGCTTCGTCGGTAAGAATGTCGCCGAACATGTTTTCGGTGAGCAGAACATCGAAGTCGCTTGGCCGCCGAATGAGATGCATCGCGGCGGCATCGACGAGCATGTGGTCGAGCGCGATGTCGTCGAATTCGGTGCGGACGACGCGCTCGCACACTTCGCGCCAAAGCCGTGACGTCTCGAGGACGTTCGACTTATCGATGGAGGTGACTCTCTTTCGACGGCCGCGCGCAAGACGACACGCCACACGCGTGATGCGCTCGACTTCAAGCACGCTGTAGGTACAAAGATCCGTTGCCGCTGTGGCGGTTCGAGTCTTGGGACCGAAGTAGATTCCGCCGGTGAGCTCGCGCACGAAGACAAGATCTACGCCTTCGAGCACTTCCGGCCGGAGCGTCGATGCGCCGCGCAGAGCAGGGTGGATCGAAACGGGCCGAAGGTTAGCGTACGTTCCAAGCTCTTTCCGAATGCGCAACAACCCGGCTTCAGGGCGAACCTTGACGTTCGCGCCGGACCACTTGGGCCCACCAATGGCGCCAAGCAGAATCGCGTCCGCGGAGAGACAAGGCTTAAGCGTTTCGTCGGGCAGCGGATCGCCGCATGCGTCGATCGCCGCGCCACCGAATTTTGCTTCGTGAAGAACGAATTCGTGCTCGAACCGCTTTTCGATCGCACGTAAACAACGCACCGCCTCGGCGGTGACTTCGGGCCCGATACCATCGCCGGCCAGAACAACAATCGATGCTTTCATGCTGGGATCAGGCGCGTTTGCGCTCGTAGTCGTGGATCTCGGCCTGTTTGCCGAGCAAGAAGCCGAGCTCGTCGACGCCATTGAGCAAGCAATAGCGTGCGAAAGCTTCGACGGTAAATGGCACTTCGACGGCCGTGGGCAATCGCAGCGTGGTGCGGTCGAGATCGATTTCAACTTCGGCGCCGGGGTTATCCATCAGCCAGCGGCTCGTGGCGTCGTCGACGACGACGGGCAATAAGCCGTTTTTGAGCGAGTTGTTGCGGAAGATGTCAGCGATCTCCGTACTGATGATGGCGCGGAAACCGAAATCGATGAGGGCCCAGGGCGCGTGCTCGCGCGAGGAGCCGCAGCCGAAGTTCTTTCCGCCGACCAGGACCTGGCAACCCACGGCTTCCGGGCGATTCAACACAAAGTCCGGCTTCGGCGAGCCGTCCGCGTTGTAGCGCCAATCTGAGAAGAGTTGTTTGCCGAGCCCTTGCCGTGTAGTCGTCGTGAGAAAGCGCGCCGGAATGATCTGATCGGTGTCGATATTCGTGGACGGCAGTACGACCGTGCGCGAACGAAAGGTCTTGATCGGTTCCATGTTGAGTTGCCTTCGAGATCAGCCGGTCAAAAACTCACGGGGATCGGTTACCCGACCGCGAACAGCGGATGCCGCGGCGGTCAGCGGGCTTGCGAGCAGCGTTCGCGCACCGATGCCTTGGCGTCCTTCGAAGTTACGATTGCTGGTGCTCACCGAGTATTCGCCGCGGCCGACCAGATCGCCATTCATGCCGATGCACATGGAGCAGCCCGACTCGCGCCAGTCCGCCCCAGCATCGATGAATACGCGGTCCAAGCCTTCCGCCTCGGCAGCGCGCTTCACTTCCTGTGAGCCAGGCACGACGAGCATGCGTACGCCTTTGGCTATCTTGCGACCGCGCAGCACCGCAGCAGCGCTTCTGAGATCGGACAAGCGCGCATTCGTGCAGCTTCCCAGGAACACGACATTCACTGGGCGATCTTGCAAGGGGGCGCCTGCTTCGAGGCCCATGTAGGCCAATGCCTTGTCGAAAACCGGATCGTCTTTGCGATTGGGAATAGAGCCGGTAATGGGCATGACCATGCCGGGATTCGTGCCGTAGGTAATCATCGGTTCGAGCACGCTGGCATCCATGGCGATTTCACGATCGAACCTTGCGCCTGCCTCGGTGGGCAGCTTCTTCCAGCGTTCGAGCGCGCGTTCCCATTGCTCGCCCTGGGGAACTCGTGGCTTGTCTTGCAGATAGGCGTAAGTCGTCTCATCCGGGGCGATCATGCCTGCGCGGGCGCCGGCTTCGATGGACATATTGCACACGGTCATGCGCTGATCCATATCGAGCGCGCGGATCGCATCGCCGCGATATTCGAGCACATGGCCGGTACCGCCGGAAACGCCGATTTTACCGATGATCGCGAGAACCAGATCTTTCGCGGTCACGCCCGCATGCAAAGTGCCTGCGACATTGATCGCGAATGTCTGCGGTTTTCGTTGCAGCAAGCACTGGGTCGCCAGCACGTGAGCGACTTCCGTCGTTCCGATGCCGAACGCCAGTGTTCCGAAGGCCCCGTGCGTGCTCGTGTGGCTATCGCCACAAACGACGGTGCCGCCGGGCTGCGTGATACCGAGCTCCGCACCGATGATGTGGACGATGCCACGAAGACTATTCTGCAAGCCGAGCAGCTCGACGCCAAACTCCGCGCAGTTCTGCTCGAGCCTTTGAATCTGTTTCGCGGCGGCTTCGATAGTGATGGGAGCGCCGCCAAAAACTTGCTCGGTCTTCGTGGGCGTTGAATGGTCCATCGTCGCGAGCGTCAAATCGGGGCGGCGTACTTTGAGACCGCGCTCTTTGAGCATCGCGAATGCTTGCGGGGAAGTGACCTCGTGGATCAGGTGCAAATCGATAAAGAGAACGGCGGGTGTATCCGCCGTCTCCGGTACGACTTCGTGCTGCTCCCACACCTTTTCGAACATCGTCTTCGGCATGGCGTGGTTGTCTCCGTTAGACGGTGGCGGCGCGTGCAACGGGCGCCGGTGCGTAATCTAACCATCCCCATTTGTCTTGGGTTTGGCCATTGAACAAACCGTAGAACGCTTTCTGCAGGTCTTCGGTGATCGGACCGCGCTTGGCGTTGCCGACGGGAATGCGATCCACCGATGCGATGGGCGTCACTTCCGCCGCGGTGCCGGTGAAAAACGCTTCGTCCGCGAGATAAAGCATTTCGCGAGGTAAGGCGATCTCGCGAACTTCCAGTCCACGCGCGCGGGCGAGCTGCATCACCGTATCGCGCGTGATGCCGCCGAGCGCCGAGTGGGCGAGGGCGGGGGTCAGGATGATGCCGTCTTTGACGAGGAACAGATTTTCGCCGGCGCCTTCGCTCAATGTGCCGTCGGTAGACAAGCCGATGCCTTCGTCGAAGCCGAGCCGACGTGCTTCGCCGCCGATCAGCTGGCTCGAAAGATAATTGCCGCCTGCCTTCGCCAATGCCGGGATGGTGTTCGGCGCGACTCGTTGCCAAGAAGACACGCAGACATCCACGCCCGCGTCTTCCGCACCGTGCCCGAGATACTTTCCCCACTCCCAAGCCGCAATCGCGACTTCAGTGGGCGGCTCGATCTTCGGCGAGACGCCCATTTCGCCGTAGCCGCGGAATGCGACCGGGCGGATGTAGGCACCGCGATTGAGGCCGTTACCTGAGAGGACTTCATGACACGCGACCATGAGCTGCTCGACATTGAATGGCATGGGGATACGGTAGATGCGTGCAGAGTCCGCTAGTCGTTTGATGTGCTCGCGCAAGCGGAATATTGCTAGGCCCTTCGGCGTCTCATAAGCCCGAATGCCTTCGAACACCGAGGAGCCGTAATGCAAGGCGTGCGATAGCACGTGCACCGTGGCTTTTTCCCAGAGAACGAGCTTGCCGTTGAACCAGATGAATTTCGTCGCCGGAATGGGCATTTTGATGGCTCCGCAATTCGCTCAGACCGCGGCTTGCGCCGTGCGTGCCGCGCTGTTGCGCTCGTCTCGCACGCGCGCGACGGATTTCTGCGCAAGCTCGATACGGTTGATGACTTCGAGAAAAGCTCTTGCGCCGGACTCGACGATGTTCGTGCTGACGCTCGAGCCGCGATAAGTGCGCTGATTGAATTCCACGTAAACGATGGCTTCGCCCTGCGCATCTTCGCCTTCAGTTACACCACGTACCTCGAACTTACGGAGAGTGACCCTCACGCCCGCCGCCGCTTCGATGGCCTTGAACGCTGCATCCACAGGGCCGTCGCCTTGCGCGGTCTGCTCGAGCATTCGCCCGTCGGCATGCTGCAATTTTACGACCGCGTGAGCCTCGCCCGTCACGCTATCTGCGGTGGTGCGTAGACTCTGCATGACCCAAGGTCCGCTCGCGGAGCCTTCGACTTGCAACACGAGTGCTTCGATGTCGCCATCGAACAATTCTTTTTTCTTGTCGGCGAGTATTTTGAACTCCTGGAACACGCGATTGAGCTCGATCTCATCCAATTCGAAGCCCAAGTCCTTCACACGATCGCGGAACGCATGACGCCCGCTGTGCTTTCCCAAAATGAGGCTGCTGCGCGACAGACCGACATCTTCGGGGCGCATGATCTCGTACGTCGAGTGATGCTTCAGCATCCCATGCTGATGAATGCCCGCTTCGTGCGCGAACGCATTCTCCCCGACGATGGCTTTGTTTCGCGGAATCAACGTGCCGGTGATGTTCGACACCAGGCGCGAAGTGGGATAGAGGCGCGTAGTTTGCACATTCGTTTTGACGTTAAAGAATGTTTCGCGCGTCTTCACCGCCATCACGACTTCTTCGAGCGAGCAATTGCCCGCGCGTTCGCCGATGCCGTTGATGGTGCATTCGACCTGCCGCGCCCCCGCGACGACCGCGGTGAGACTGTTCGCGACGGCCATGCCCAGATCGTTATGACAATGCACCGACAAGGTAATGCCATCGATGCCGCGAACGTTCTTGCGCAAGTATCGGAACAATTCCGCGAACTCGTCCGGCACTGTGTATCCCACGGTGTCCGGAATATTCACGGTGGTTGCACCCGCGGCAATCACTGCTTCGACGACCTGCGCCAGGAACTCGAGCTCCGTGCGCGAAGCGTCTTCCGGTGAAAATTCCACGTCATCGCAATATTCGCGAGCGATCTTCACGCTTTCGACGGCTGTGCGAATGATTTCGTCCTGCGCCATGTTGAGCTTGTATTGACGATGAATCGCGCTCGTCGCCAAGAACAAGTGGATGCGATGACGAGGCCCGACGCGCAGTGCCTTCGCGGCGAGGTCGATGTCTTCGCGATTGCAGCGCGCGAGGCCGGCGATGATCGGGCCGTGCACTTCGCGCGCAACGGCGTTGACGCTCTCCCAATCACCAGGCGAGGCGGCCGGAAAACCGGCCTCGATAATGTCGACCCCGAGATCCGCGAGCGCGCGTGCGACACGAAGCTTCTCCGGCTGCGTCATGCTGCAACCGGGAGACTGCTCGCCATCTCGCAACGTGGTGTCGAATATCAACAAGCGATCGGGATTCGGGGCCATGATGATGTCCTCTAAACGTAGAGTGTTAGCTGCGTTTCTCATTTAACCAAGGCATGCGGGCGCGAAGCGCGGCGCCTACCTTTTCGATGCGGTGGCTCGTGTCTTCCTTGAGCATCCGCTTGTAGTTGCGGCGGCCCGCCTTGTTCTCATCGATCCATTGCTGGGCGAACTTGCCGTTCTGAACCTCTTTGAGAATCTTGCGCATCTCTTTCTTCACGCGGTCGTCGACGACCCGCGGGCCACGAGTGAGATCGCCGTACTTCGCGGTCTCACTGATGAACTCGTGCATCTTCGTCAGTCCGCCTTCGTGCAACAGATCGACGATGAGCTTCAACTCGTGCAGGCATTCGTAGTAGGCGACTTCCGGCTGATAGCCGGCTTCCACTAATGTTTCGAATCCTTTGACGACGAGCTCGGTGGCGCCGCCGCACAGCACGGCTTGCTCGCCGAACAGATCCGTCTCGGTTTCTTCCGCAAACGTGGTCTCGAGAACGCCGCCACGAGTGCCGCCGATACCATGCGCATACGCAAGCGCTTTGCCATGAGCCTTACCGGTAGCGTCTTGCTCCACGGCGATCAGACAGGGCACGCCGCGGCCTTGCTGATATTGACGGCGAACGAGGTCGCCCGGCCCTTTCGGCGCGATCAAAACGACGTCCAGATCTTTGCGCGGCTTGATTTGTTTGAAGTGAATGTTGAAGCCGTGTGCGAACAGCAATGCCGCGCCTTCTTTGATATCGGACTCGACCGAGTCGTACAAAGATTTCTGTGCGAGATCCGGAACGAGGAGGGCGACGAGGTCGGCTCCTTTCGCGGCGTCCGCCGGCTCGGCGACTTCCAGCCCGTCCCGTTTCGCTTTCTTCCAGCTATCGCCGGACTTGCGAACGCCGACGATCACGTCGACTCCGCTGTCCTTCAGATTCAGCGCGTGAGCGCGTCCCTGGCTTCCATAGCCGAGAATGGCGACCCGAGCGCCGCGAAGCGCCTTCTTGTCGACGTCCTTCTGCGAGTACAACCTCATCTGCATATCTCCCAACTACAAGTCCAATGCTCAAATGATCGTGTTCAAAACCCAAAAGCACAAAAAACCCCGCAGCGGCTTGGCCGGTGCGGGGTCTTGATTCTCTTAGTTCGCTCGGCTTTAGCCGTGCGCGAGGGACCCGCACCTTTGGCTCCTAAGAAGGAGCAGGACTACGGGAATAAGGACAAGCGGCGTAGCCTGAGCTGCTGCCGTGACCGACGATTCGGTGATGTCCTGGGCCGAGTCCACGAGTAATGCGGGTTCGCAAAGAATTAGTTGCGAGCGATGTCAGCACAACCGCGACAACCTTGTCAATGAAACTTCCGAGCGTCCTGCCGGAAAGTGCAGTCAGAAAGTGCGGAGGAAATTGAAGCGCCGGGCATCGAGTCATCCGTTTCGATAAACTTCGCCCCTTCCCGCGCGAGCGCTTGCACACGAGTCCCGTGAATTCCGAACCGCTTTTGACCGAAGAGGGCGAGTGCCGCCCATTGTGGCTGCTCACAGATGCCGACTTGCCCGCGTGGCTCGCGGTTCAACCTGCAAATATTGCCTCGTGGATTCGTAGTCACGGGTTTCAGGCCGAGCGGCATCGCGTGCTTTCCCTTCCGGGTCCGCAAGGCAATATCGCCGGCGCGGTGGTGGGACTCGGATCGCTTCGAGATTCGAATGCGCTCACCTTGTGGCATGCGGCCGGTCTAGCCGATCGATTGCCCCCCGGTCACTACGCCCTGGCGGGGCCGCTATCGCCCACGGCGGCCACTCATTTTGTACTCGGTTGGCTTGTCGGCGCGTATCGGATGGCCCGTTACCGAAGTGTGTCCGTCGCTGCCCGTGCCAGTTTGGCGCCACCTAAAGGCGCCGACGTGGCGTATGCCCAGAATGCCGCGGCCGCTATCTCTCTCGCTCGAGATCTCATCAATACGCCGGCCAACGATCTGGGTCCGGCGGAGCTTGCCCGGGCGGCCGGCGACCTGGCGAAGGACTTCGGGGGGACTTGCCGAATCGTCATCGGCGATGAGCTGGTCAGCGGTTATCCGCTTATTCATGCCGTGGGGATGGGCAGCCCCCGCGCTCCGCGCCTGATCGATCTGCGATGGGGAGACGTCGCCGCTCCGCGCGTCACGTTAGTCGGCAAAGGTGTTTGCTTCGACAGTGGTGGCTTGGATATCAAACCGTCGGCGTCGATGCTCTTAATGAAAAAAGATATGGGGGGTGCGGCCTGCACGCTTGCGCTCGCACGGTTGCTCATGCAGTCGAAGGCGCCTATTCAACTTCGCGTGCTCATTCCCGCGGTAGAGAACAGCGTCGATGGACTTTCGTTCCGTCCCGGCGACGTGCTGCGCTCGCGAAAAGGGCTCACGGTTGAGATTGGCAACACCGACGCGGAAGGCCGCTTGGTTCTCGCGGATGCGCTCACCGAAGCCGACTCTGAGCGTCCGAATCTACTTGTCGATCTGGCAACGCTGACCGGTGCCGCGCGTGTTGCCTTGGGGCCAGAGCTGCCGCCGGTTTACTCGCCGGACGAAAATCTCGTCGCCGCATTGAAGACTTGCGGCGACGAAGAGGCAGATTACGTGTGGCCGATGCCGCTCTGGGCCGGATACGACGATGAGCTTTCGAGCAAGATTGCGGATATCGGCAATGTGTCCGCCTCATCGTTCGCGGGCTCGATTATCGGCGCGCTCTTCTTGAAGCGCTTTGTCACCGCCACACCGTCGTGGCTGCATCTCGACCTCTTCGCCTGGAATTCGAAGGATCGGCCCGGCCGTCCCGTCGGAGCAGAGGCGCAAGGCGTTCGCGCCCTCTACCGGCTCATTCGTGCTCGCTTCGGATGATGTCGATCGCGCCGCGCGATCTCGCGCTCTTGGTCGGCATCACGCTGATCTGGGGACTGAACGTGATCGTCAGCAAGATCGGCCTGCTCGAGATCCCGCCGATTTTGTTTACGGCGATGCGATTTCTCGGGCTCGGTATTTTGTTGCTGCCGGTGTTGCGGATTCGCCGCGGCAAGATGAGTGCGGTCATCGTGGCCGGCGTGCTGAGTGTCGGCCTCAACTTCGCATTGAATTTTTCGGGACTCGCGCTCGCCGAGAATGTTTCGTCCGTCGCCATCGTCAGCCAGCTTGGTGTCCCTTTCACCACACTATTATCCGTAGCGCTCCTCGATGAAGTGGTTCGTTGGCGTCGATGGACCGGCATCGCGCTCGCATTCTTTGGCGTCATCGTCATGATCGCGGATCCCACAGTCGGTGGACGGTGGGAGAGCGTTGCACTGGTCGTCGCGTCCGCCTTCGTCAGCTCGCTCGGCTTGATTGCGGTAAAAAAACTGCGAGGGTTTAAGCCATTGGAGTTGCAGGCGTGGTTCTCGTGGGTCAGCGTGCCGCT
>Ga0307515_10013515_pt1 | contig 15243 bp, 18 predicted proteins | sample 17_EM_MG_FD_194513 | JGI IMG/M metagenome (GOLD analysis project Ga0307515, IMG submission 194513) | Populus trichocarpa ectomycorrhiza microbial communities from riparian zone in the Pacific Northwest, United States - 17_EM | ecosystem: Host-associated > Plants > Roots > Unclassified | place... | reverse complement strand
CCCATACATATCTGCCTATAAAGGCTGCCATATCCTTCTTTATGGATGCTTTTGATCAAGCACCACTCATATTACCGAAGATGCAAGACCAAATATTTTTGACCCTCAGTTGACGCTCAGTTGATGCTCATTTTGAGGATGTGGTTGGGCGCGTGAGTATCCGTGTTTTGCACATCAACACGGCTAATACGCCGAAAATGAACCGTGACATACCAATGTCAATACTTTACGATTAGCAGTAGCATATCTGAATGTGACCATAAATGTGAAACACGAAACGCAGAACCGGAGATTGGACCCGACGGGTCTAGCCTGACCCGGCGAAACCCGCGGGTTGACGGTTACGGGTCCGGGTTTGGCCTGCCAAGAGTCAGCCGGTCGGGTGTTTGGCCGGGTTTGGAACCGAACCGACATGTGTTTCCGGTCCAAACCCGGACCCGTTGCTAACACTAGAGTGAACCCAGAGATTCACTCCGAGGGCATGATCGAGCGAGTTTAGAGATGAACGTGGAGGCACTACACGAGCGTATTTGTAGATACACTCCGAGGCCATGACAAAGCAAGTTTAATGATGCACTTGGAGGCGGTATTCGAGAGGATAGGGAGATACACTTGGATGCCGTAATCCAGCATGTTTGGAGATGCACTTGGAGGCGGAAATCGGGCGTATGTGGAGATACACTTGGAGGCGGAGATCGAGTGAATTTGGAGATGAACTCCGAGATCTTGATCCAGCGAGTGTGGAGATGCACTTGAAGGCCATGAGTGGGTGAACTTGGAGTCCGTAATCGAGCGAGTTTGGAGATGCACTTACAGGTGGTAATTGAGCGTATTGTTAGGGGGTTGATATGGCCTGCAGTAAATGTACCTCAAAGTACGAGTCAATACATTAAGTACGTACTAAGTCACACTCTGCTGTAGCTCATGGTATTGACGATGCGTATCTCCAGATGAAACGAATCGGGAGTCTGTATAGATCGTATACGCAATGAGGACAAATATGTATCATCCTCAACAGCAACAACCCTAGTTTTCGTCTGGAACACCCAGGTGTTCCAGACGGCTCTGACGGCTCTGACGGAACCTCATACCGTCTGAAGGAGACTCACACGCTTCCCGTTGCCCAGGAGAGGGGTCGCGTTCTATACTCACCACCATTATGTTGTGCCTGGTATACGCACCATCAGAACGACATCTGTGTTACACTCTTCGCAGGGGCTACAGTTATGCTGTAGCTGTTTACACAACGCCTGGCAATGTGAATGCTCTTCTTCGGCCGATAGCCACATTGTACCTCTCTGCTATTGCTATATATCGGATGCCGCACTTGCTCCATATATGTTTAGCTTTGACATTTTGTCACACATTGCAATACAGTCTTCGCTTCAGATATATTGCTTGCCGTTGCATTTGCTTTGCCATTCTCGTATTTCACGGGTCTGAAATTTCCAGTCCAATCTTCACACTCTCTAGTACTATGCCCTTAGTCCTCCACATTGTGCGTTGATCCATCATCAGCTTGCGATGCTTATTCCTTCTCATCGACATCCACATCATCGCCATGCTCGCACTCATACCTGTCGCCATCACTTGTTCCCAGGTCAAATCTTTTATGCCATCAGTCCTCCACATTCTGCGTTAATCCATCAGTGGCTTGCGATGTTTCTTCCTCCTCATCAGCAGACGCATCGACGCCATCCTCGCCCTCATACCCATCGATGGCACTGATTCCCGGGTCAAACCTCTCGGGTTCAGTCACAGGCCGTCATCGCCGGCTGGCATTAGGAATGGCATAGCGCTGGTAGCTTTCATCCCCTTCATGTTAATAATCCCCGCTGCCCCCGAGCATCCCGAAACGAAATTCGTCCTCTGTGCAATTGTTGTCTATCGGGATGTTTGGGTCAGTGCTTCTGATCTCAGGCTCCTCAAGAGCCACTTCGGAGGTCAAATAATTACAAAGAATAGCATTGTTAACATGCGCTGCTTCCATGCTGATCACAACGGCAGGCGTTGGGTTCTCCGCCTGTTGGATCTGACGCTTGACTGTAGGAAGAGTGCTGTTATACACCCTCTGTTGGTTACTCTCCGGTAGTGTGTTCCAGGTATTCATCCAGAATGCATATGTGTCTCCAACGCCAGGCGAGGTTCACAACTTGCGACACATTGCAGCGCAGCAGGATGCGCTCTTACCACCGTCATTCTTGTAATTGAAGTAGTTCGAGCGATCAGGGCTGTCAGCTTTCAGTTTTGACTTGGATGCTTCCAGATGAACGCCTTTGTCCTTTTACCACTACAGGAGAGCATGGCACAACGCAGTGCAGGCAAACAAGAACAGTGGCGAGGGTATATGACCGTCCTTGTCATCAATCATGGAATTATCAAGTCCATCAGCATACTTAGTGCGGTTATTCGCCCGATGAAAAAATTCGATGTAGCCAAACCATGGGATTGCTACTGCCTGGAAGTGAAGTGGACGCTGGCCATTTGTTAGCAGCTTTCGACACTCTCTGCGTTGGATTTGGACCGTGTACACCACATTCCACATTCTCTGCTACAGGATAATACACTTATTGTCTGCCAGAAGTGAATCAGTGAATTCCAAATGCTCTGCGTTGGATTCAAAGCGGTGGAGATCATATAGCTCTGCTATATTGAACCTTGTTGATTGATTGAAATGGGATGTAACCTTATCAACTTGTGCGTGAACCTGGTACCGGTTTGAGCCTGTAATATCCACTGTGGGCTGTTGTTTCAGCATATATTTTTCAAGATCTCCTTTGTGCGTGCCTCAAATGCTACATACCGAATTTTGTTTTGCTGCATTGCGCTTTTCTAGTACATCTCTAGTATTGACCAGTGTGGGGCTTGAGCTAATGCTTTCGCAACACGTCGCGATGCATGACTAACCATCTCCAAGTTGCTTGCACTCATAAACCTTCCACTGTTCCACATGTAGAGCTACAGGAGTCTGCCAGTTGCAAATTCAAGCCACGTCATATGGGAATGACCAGATCGATGGATGCTGCAACTGCGGGAGACCACTCATCGAGGTGTAGACACCGCCTGCGTTTGCAATGGTCACTGCCAATATCTCTGATTCCTTGCTGTAGCTGGCATTTGCAGTGGATTTGTAATGATCACACAGACTTCAGGATTAGGGATGGGTGTTGGCAGATTTTCAAGACCGCTGAGAGGAGTGGGAGTGCTAGCAATGCCGGATGCGGGGCTGGATGCAACGCGACGCGTTCAGTCTGTGTGTGAGGTTTCGCGGGGTGCTGGTGTGTTATGACTGCTTGTACCTGGTGTGGCAGTTGGAGTAATTATTGACCTGAGATGTGTAGCGGATGGGGTGATATCTGCAAGTTGGGAATCGTTCAGCGAAGATGAGGGGGTGGAGTTCTGACCTTAGATTGAAGAGGCTACAGAACGCCCTCCTTGAGGGGAATCGCCCTCGCCAGCCGGTACAGAAAGGTGTCTCTTACCAGGGGGAAGTTGAGAATTCCCCAAAGGCCCACGCCTTTGTTGATTCTGACAATTAGCATGTCATCGAACATTTCGTATGACCAGACAGGTGACAGGGTGAGGGATTGGGTGAAGCATCATCCGATATGGATGTTCGACGATTACACTGTAGGAATAATTTCATCTGCATGCATATGTAATGGCAGGCAAAATATACTCCCATTTGAGCGACCATGGACGGATTTGACAAAAAAGGGCGGCCCAGTGTAGACCGCCCTAGACTCCAAATCATAACAATACTCGGGGATGATATCCCTTCAAAACCATTCAATATGCGGTTAACTGCCATCAGATCAAACTCGGATTAAACTCAGCATTGATATTCACTGTTACAGGAACATTTGAAGGTCTATTTGCACCGCTTGAAGGGTGCTTATGCCTTCTTGGCGCGATCATCATAGTATTGCACTCCTTCTTGGCACAATACTTCAAATCATCGATTGTGTATATCTTCAGCTTACCGGTGGAAATCCCCCTTTGGCAGAGCAAAATGCATCGCAAAGTGAACAGTGATGTATTCTCTATCCTATCACATCAGTTGCGTGTGCTTTTTCCACCGCTAGGTATTGGTAGCCGTGATGGATGGTTGCACAGGTGGGATAACATGAGAACTACTCAGTTTGCTCTGAGATGCACAAGGTCTGAGCGGTACAAGTGATATGTGATGCCAAAGGTACGGCTGGCATCACAAACTGTCGTCACAGCGACTACTCAACCTCGTCTCGAGGCTCCCCATTCATGAGGTCCTTGGTGGTTGTGCAAGACGAGGGCTGGGCCATTATGTGTTCATCACCCAACAAAACACAGAATATGAATTTAATCGCAGGAACTCAAGTATCAATATCCTGTTTACACCTCCATTCTTTTGTCTTCCTGTATTGAACACACCGCCAGCATCCTGAACTATCTCGACATCAAGTGACTTGCACAAAACAACCACTCTCGTTCCAAAACACCCCCGATAACCTACACAACTTTGTACATTCACTCTGGGGTTCCTTCTGCTACGTTCAACTGTATCATAATGCTAATGCGTTGGATGCAGATTCATTTTCAAATCGCAGCGATGGCCCCAGAGGGCAGCCACAAAGGCAAGGGGAAGGCAACTGCTGGGGCAAAAATGCTGACATCAGTTATGAATCGACGCCTGTCTTTGGATCGGGACCGTATAAATGGATTCATCTCGGAACACAACCGTGGACTCATACAGATCTACACTGTATGCGGCGTTCACAACGAGAGGGCTTGGGATCTCCTCTATGATAAAACCTTTCTCAATCCAGTCATGAGTCGCCACTTTTCACAATTCCAACTGATGTGGCCTCACCGCAGGAGTAGGAGTTCACCTTTTCGGGAGTGGTGGGCAGCCTTCCGCTCATATATGGGCAAATGTCTCACAAAACCCGCCATGAAATGAACAATTGGAGGTGGAACCACCCCCGTGCGTTTGGGAATCAAGACAGTCGCTCCAATCCGCAGACAACTAGCTCGGGAAAGGTTAAACGCACCAGCAAGCGTTTCTCTTGGCATGTTAGCGATGATCTCTGTGCAAAGATTGAGCCGCCAAGCTGCCGGCAGTTCAAGCCATGCGAATTCCTGGCTGTGAGACCACTGAATTGGGATTAGATAATCGACGAGGATGATGATTATGAGAACTGGGCTGATCCCAGGGCACCGAGTGGTGGAAGGAGCCGGCCAGGCAATCACTTTGACGATGACCTCGGCAAGGGTGAGAAGGACACGCAGCGTGGTGAAACATGGAACAGGAAATGCAAGGGAACGAAGGATGGGAAGGCGAAAGGGAAGGTGACTGAGGACAGGATGAGGAAAGGGACGGGGAAGGGGTAGGGAAACGGTACTGGGAAAGGTGTTGGTGTATTGTTAAACAAACCCCAGGGGGAGATGATATCTCTTGTAGCGTTGCTTTGCAGTTGCAGAGGAAATGTCAGAGGGAGACCTGGACAAGGAGGGCTAACTAGAGCGGGGATATTGAGAGCCGGAAGCATTGCCCGCCATCTCAATTCCCTCAGAAGATGATACTGACTCTACAAGCAGTCGGACGGCAAATATGACTAAGATCATGTTCCTGATGTGGATATGCACATGGAGGGTGATGTGGACGCACCGGACGGCGTTGATTTAGACGGCGATGTGGATATGGAAAGGGATGGTGACAATGAAGAGGAGGAAGATGGAGAGGAGGAGGATAAGGTTGAGGAGGATGAGGAGGAGGAAGAGGATGAGGATGACGATGAGGATGATGGCAAAGAACCTTGGACCATCAGCCAAGGAGACATGGTAAATACATTGGCTGATGATGTAGATACCATGGTAGAGGATCAGCCAATCGTGCTACCAGAACAGCGCCAGGAGATGCCACAGCATACCCGACGGCCACAACCTCCGTCGTTTGCCCCACGGCCACCGACCCCGGAGCCTTGCCCATGAACACAAATGCCGGTGAGTCAACCCCGCAGTGGGCTGCAGGATTTGGGGCTTGTGACGTCGCAAAAATATCACCCGGGGGCGCCAAGTCTGGGACAAGCTGAGGCCGCCGGAAACACCTCAGATGTTGATGTGGATTAGCAGCTGCTCGGCTAATCGGCAGGTGTTGACAGTGTCCCCAAAGTCCCTTTCTGCAATGTCCCTCTCCCTGAGGCACTCCCGGATGGCTCTGTAGTCGAGGAGTGAACCAGTCCTCGCGTTGCAGAGGAGGAGATGGGTGTTGCATTCAGGTTAGGGTCGGGTTCTTGTCTTGTTGATTTCCATTGTTCTGATCTATGTATCCCAGGCATTAATTATTACACACGTGGCGAGGTTTTTGGATCACTCAGGGTTTGTTGTATTCATTGTATGATGGGACATCGCACATGCAGTGTTTTTACAACTACTGGCGTGTAACGAACCTCCTTGTGATGGTGTTGAGGCTCAATAAATCTATCAAGTTTGCTGAAAGTATTGTGAGCTTACACACCAGGCTGCTCAGACCCAGCACCAACTTTCGTCCCTTTCTACACTGGATACACCACTCCACGCGTGTCGTCGACAGTGCCAGAGATGACCCCGTTCGGTTGCCCCGAATTTTCATGCCGAAAGATGTCCGCATCAGACACCAGGCGACTTAAACCTATCAAATTACACCATCCTGAACACCATCATGGTGCACGCCAGAAGAATCTGACTATTCACAGCGCGCCTCGACGCGTTGACCCTGCTCAGCATCGTGAATTTAACACTAATAAAGATTCAGTGTAAGACTTGGACGAGTTCCCCTACCTCGAACAAGTCAAAACTATCACAGACCCGGAGTCTCAATCTGCGCCACCAGCTCTGCCACGCACGGAAACATAGCACGGCGCCGGCGCAGCGCTGATCTATTACATTGCTGAGCCATGGGAACATGACACTCAGGGTTGCCTTGAGACGAACCTACAGAACAATCCTGACTACCCGTTGCGATGCTGGAGGAGTACAAATATATCCAGTGTGGGATCAGGAAGAAGGGTATAAGGACGTACAATGACAACATGCTTCAGGAAGAAACCACCGCTCTGCGTTTCCCAAGCTTCAAAAACATGGATTGCGTCCATAAGCTCATGGCAAGCATGCCAGATGATCAGGCTCTCGGGGAGTGGAAACTACACACTCTCGAGGATATGAGATGGAATGACAATCACCGAGGCCATATCCAATACTGCAGTCGGGACATCATCAAAAGCATGAGATGGTTGATGCGGCAGCCAGCCTACATCGAGCATGTCATTTACGCCCCTCAGCATTGCTTTAACAGCGATATGCCACCGAAACACCGCTATACTGAAATGCACTCTGGGGACTGGAGGTGGGAGACACAGGTAAGCGGAGATACTCGAGGATAATAACGTGCAAATCGAGGTTAAGGCAACGCTCAGCCTGGGGGATACACTGGTCCCATTGATCTTCATGTCCAACGGAACATATCTCTCGAATTTAGCCGGCGACAAAACAGAGTGGCCTTTATATATGACAATTGGCAATCAATCTTTGAAGATCCGCCAGACGCCCTCAACACACACCGTCGTTATGGTCGCTCTCCTGCCGATTCCAATCAAGAACCGCAATATTCCTCAGACACGGCTGGATGAGCAGCGGCAAACGAACCGAGAGGTGCTTAACAATGTACACCAGGTTGTACTCCAGCCTCTCACCTTTAAACAAAATCGCAACGCTGAGAGCGGGTATTAAAAAGCTCTCCGTGCAGAGGGTAATTTCAGGCTTTGCAAACCAGTTTTAGCCGCAGGGCTTGCAGATTGCCCTGAGTATAGCAACTTACATCATCTCGAGTGGCATGTCTCTCTTCGGTGCAAGTGTCCAAAGAACAAACTTGCAGATTATGTCCCTCCTGACAAGGAACACCCCCGGCGGGATCACAACCTAGATAGAACGCTCTGCGATGCCAACAACAAGGCAGCCGATACCAAACTCTCATTGCGCCATGTTCACTGAGGATTCTGCGTGTTTCGACATATTCCCTGTATCGTGAGCGACATCCCGAAGCCCGACCTCTTCCACACAATGCAGATCGGCATACTTGACCACCTGCAGAAGTTGATTTTCAACTTCATGAAGACGCACGAATGACTCGACAAGTACAATGCAATCTGGTAATCTGTTCCTGCATGCCACGATGTCACACCAAACAGTAAGTCATATGAGGAAGTTTCTCAATCGAATGGGAAGGAGATGAGGGAAATGAGCCGGTACCTGCTTGGAGTTGAAATCCAGTCTCTACGATGCAGAAGCCCCGCTCAGAGTCCCATATTCAATCATGCAATTCAGTGTCCACGTGCATTGTGTGATTTCTATATCTATGCTTGATATAGATCTCACGATGATGCGACTTTGAGCTAAATGGAGGACGTCCTGCGTCATTTTCACACATTCAGAGATGGTTTCTTACTCGGGCGAGCCGGCAAAATGGCGAAGGCCAGAGCCAACGCCCTGAGAACGGAACTCTTGAAGAAGCGAAAAGTAGACGTGGAAACCAATGCTGAAACTGGGACTTCGTGCAAGAAGCGGCACGAAATGAATGCCTGGCGGGAATATATCACCCACGAGATAGGTGTTTCCAAGGTGTTGGATGCAGACTTCAACTTTCCGAAGATTCACTTGATGTCCCATTGGGTCAAACAGATTTGTTGATACGGACCCTTCCAACAGCATTCTGCAGAGTGACATGAAGACACACATGAAACGAACCTGAAGGACGGTTGGAACGCCTCCAATCACAATCTCAGTTACCTACTGCAAGTAATAACTGTTCAGCCTCACATTCTCTGCTTCGGAATCAGAGAGCTCAATCTCCAAGCCCTCACTCAGCGTCAGGAGAACAGCGCCACCACCTGCAAAGTCCTCCCTTCTGGTGCAGATCTGGCTGCCACAGTAGGCTCCAAGTCATATGTGAAGCCCAAATTCATGGGACCCCAAAACCGCAGTGATGGAAAGCATCCTGACGCTATGATGAAAGACTTCAGAGCATTATATGACAATACACAAGATGCAATGCACCGCATGGCAATATAGAGCGGCATGCGACAGTTTATCAAGCATAATCGTGGTAACAAGATGTATAGATCGGATGAACAATTTCACGCAATGGAGCTGTGTATCCACCATGGTATTGAGGTTCATGTTGAGGGTTTGGATGGAGAACGCATATCTCAGATTTGTTGATGCACAGGAAGCCAGAGCTGGCACAGAGGGGATCGACGGAACGACTGGGTTTGAGTAATGCAATGCCCAGGGAGGTGTTATGGCGCGCTGAATGGGCGTCTCCAATGGCAACTGCAACGACTATTCACAATCGAACTCCTAAATGAGAATGGAGCTTTCCTTGAGTACTGGTTGGCCCTGGTGCTCACCACAATACCTGGAAACTCGGGTAACTTGGATCCCGTCTCGAAAGTTGTACAAGTGAGAAAAGCACCAGCAGTCATTGCTGTGCAAGTTTTCAGTGTCGGAAACATTGTCTGCTGCACCCACGTCCTTCCATTGATAGCTACTAGTAGTAAGACTGCAGACGGAAGGCACGAGCAATGGATTGTCAATAGCCACATAGATTTGGAGACTTGGAATGATGTGTATAATTAGTACAAAGTGAATTGCATTTTGGATGCAGGTAGAAGGAACGGGAAGAGAGATTTTGGCATCGTCACCCATTGCTTTGCAATCCCGATGCAAGCGCATACCCCATGAATCCATTCTGACGTATGGTCACAGTTGGCCACGACACTAGAGTGATCATTTCAAATAGGAGACCGACAGAACGAGAAGAAACAGTGAGCAGCGATCAGAGGGCGATATGGAACGCAACGCGTTGAATTGACACCCTGTGCAGAGTATTCCCCCACCGAGGTGTTTCTGATGGCTGTGACTGACCACATCGACTCTGACGGAGCCATTCTGCCCGGCCGGAAATGATTTTTGCTGATGCTATCAGATGCTACTAGGTATATAGCAAATAGATTGAATCGCGGTACCATGCAATACCAACAGTACATATCACTAATCCTAGCAGAGAATCCTTCTTGTAATACAGATTTGTATAATTAATCTCGGTGATTAATTAATAAGTATTTTCGTATAATTGATCTCGGTGAATAAGCAATTGGCATGTTTGTATAATGAATCTCGGTGATTAATTAATATGTGTGTTAGTAGAATTAATCTCAGTGATTGATTATTAGGTATATTCGCAAAGTTCATCTTGGTGATGGATTAAACTGCAGCGGTAATATTTCGCTCGTGGATAGTGCAATTTCAATTGACACGTATCTTCACAAGATTCCCTTATCCGATTTCCTCGATAAATCTGACCTGCAGATACTATCAGCACTTTTACATCTTAAGTGTAATCGTCCTATTCCCTTGGCTTTTACTGACTCAATCGTAAATGTCAATTCTACTCAACCTTTCAATCCGGCTTATAACGTCAAGCTGTTCTTTTGTAGAGATATCAGTATTTTATTCAATTGTTTTGTGCTTCAACTGGGATATTTCTTTGCAAGCTCCCATTGCTCAATTTTTCGCGGTTTGAAAACTTTTCCACTTCTAGTCTGATTAAGTGGTAAATGCGAGCTGTCCTCCTTAGGCAGGACCATTTTCCTTCCAGGATGCTTGGTAAAATTCTCAATGTAGGATTTCGCATTATCGTTTTCTGCTAAATTTAACTCCTAAATATTCTCGTTGGAAATTATTAATTCGTCAGATAATTTCTCTGGTAATGGTGTAACAACGCAATCCCTAAGGTATTCTGATGGGAATGTATTATACTCAAGATGAAACCTTAGTAACTCTATATATTGGATAATACTTGCCAGCCACCAAATACACTGTGCGGCGAACCAATTATCTTCCTCCTTAAAGCATCGTAGTAACAGCGCAAATGTACACCCAATCATATCGTAATTGTTCGTGATCTTTCGTTCAACCATGTGGCAGGGGAACCGCATACAATCCTAATAGATAATACTATTATACTTGGTAATTGTAAAATAGGAACTTGAAACGTATAAATATTTCAGCTTTGTCTTTCGCAGGTAGGCATTGTTTGTAACTGTGGGGCTATCCTTCCAAAAGCCGGACCTCTTGTTGTTCTTTTATAGCCTTTCTTGGACTACCAAAGTTTATGTCCAAACCTTAGCTATGATCTCATCTGTCATAACTTAGAGTACTCTTGTATTATGAGCCAGGCTTTTGGATAGAAAACCACGCATCCCATAGGTTATCGTGTGATTTCATGATTGGTGTTAAAGCGGTACGCTCCTGATAACAATCAGGCCATCATCTGCAATAAGAGTTAATAAAACAATAACTTCAACTTAGATATCTTGCAACTCGTTTATTTCAGATAGTCAAAACCTCTCCGTCACCTGACATGGTTTTTTGGAAGGCTTTTAATAGACTGCTTAATAAATTAAGACACAACCTTCACCATGTAGGCTATTTGGTTTACGTGCTTCGGAGGCTTACGTGGCTACCCACCATTACTCTGTTGACATTTGACTTGACGTATCACAACAGTATTATCAACTGATAGTAATCAACCTTACTCGTTTTTTCCCTGCCAGAGGGTTGGAGGTTTATCAAGGCTTATTGACTGTGCCCAACGTCTTCATTGATCTGGAACACCATGGTTAGGCCGAGACTATTCTCTTTGACCAGGAAGTACCCAAGTTATTCCGCTCCACAAAGGATTAGCTCAGAGTCCCGCTTAATTGCATGTTGCCTATTGTCTGCCTGACAAGTCAGTCGCATTTCTGCAATTGCCGCATCCAGTACCCTTAGCTCAGTTTGAATGAATGTGGTAAGAAATAACTGGCATCAATATAAACCTTGAAGGCTTATTGACTAGCCAAGGGTATTGCATCATCATATCAGTACTACCGAAGTGTGTGAACTTTCAATGAATCCGCCAGCAATGAGGCTCGCTGTCACATTGACACGAGCAATGTTTTCACGCGCTAAGGATCATCGGTATGGCAGATTACTACTTCATCCGAGATCCGTGTTATGTACCATACAGTATTATAAAACCCGTTATGTTGATCTCAAAGTAGACTAATACCAAAACCTCTGTAAGGGAAGAACCCCTAACACGTATTTCGAGATACACTTGGAGGCCGGGATCTATTGAACTCGTAGATACACTCCGAGATCATGATTGAGCGAGATTGAAGATGGACTTGGATGCCATGATCGTGCGGACTTGAACGCCATGATTGTACGAACTTGGCGGCCATAATCATGCGACTTTGGAGATACACTTCGGAGGCTGTGATTGACCAAGATTGGCCGAGCACTTGGAGGCGGTCAACGGACGGCGCACCAGATGCTGAGTCTCCATTCATCAGTTTGTTGACTCGCAAACATGGGAATGTGACAAGGGGACTTTACCTTTGAGCTCTCATGGCGAGCGGGTTGATGGCAGTCAATTGTGCCGGGAGGCACGTTGGAAGCTGAAGCTACATTCAGGGGTCCGTAATCGTGAGCATGAAGGGAAAACACACAATCTTAGGTATGCTGTACTTGGTGTATGCTGTACTTGGTGTATGCTGTACTTGGTGTATGCTTGTACCCGGTGTCAACTCATGATCATCATCAGCAACAACCCTAGTTTCTGTCAGAAACACCCAGGTGTTCCAGAAGGCTCTGATGGCTCGGTCAGAACCTGGAACACCCTGAGGGAGAATTACCGCTTCCCGTCTCCCAGTCGACGGGTCGCATTGCATAGCATCAGCAAAATGTATTTTAGTCACTGGAAGCCTCCAGGAGTGTCAGAGAGGATGTGGAGTGTACACTTAGATGGGTCAATTTCAGGAGAGTATCAGACCCTAGGAAGGCATTTCTGCCAGCCTTCAGAGTAACTAGGAGCGCTGACAACAAGCCTGGGAGCACCTCGAACCACAGTAGAGCAGTGTGGGAAAAAGAACATCTTCTTTGGGAACGCTGCTGGTGCGCCTGAAAATCATAGCTACCACCAATCGTTCAACCATTTTTAAAACCCATGTATTCAGTGGGTATTCTCCTCTATGTATTTATGTATCTATATAGCTACCCATCTACACATGGTATATCTGGACTGGCTGGAGGCGGAGGTTGAGAGCAAATGGAGGTGTGCCTGAAAATGGCGATCGAGTAAACTGAGAGATATACTCCGAGGCCGTGATCGAGCGACTTTGCAGATATGCACTTGGAGAGCACAATCGTGCCAACTTGCAGGCCGTCATTCAGCGAGTCTGGAGATACACTTGGAGGCCGTGATTGAGGGAGTTTGGAGATGCACTTGGAGGCTGTGATCGAGCGAATTTAGAGATACCCATGGAGCCCGTGATCGAGCGAGATTGAACGAGTACTTGGAGGCGGTCGAGGGACGGAGCGCTGTGACACAATTCATCAGTTAGTTAACTCACAACCCTGGCAATGTGACACGGTGACTTTACAGTTCAAGCTCCTATGGGGAACTGGCTGGTGGCGGTAGATCGGGAGGGAGGTAAGCCGGAAGCTTAAACCACATTCAGGGGTCAACTGCAAATCGTTAGAATGAAGGGACGACAGACAATCTTAGGTGTATGCTGTATTTAGCGTATGTTGCACTCGGTGTATGCTTTACTCGGTGTATGCTGTACTCGGTGTATGCTGTACTCGGTGTATGCTGTACTCGGTGTATGCTGTACTCGGTGTACGCTGCACTCGGTGGATGCTGCACTCAGTGTTTACTCGTGATGATGGCCTTGAGAGATACAGAGGGATGACTTCACTTTGTGTTCTTGTGATGGTGGTAGAGTTTTGGATGAGAATAAGAGAGATGGGGGATGTGTAGTGTTAGCAATGAGTCCAGGTAATCTGCCAGCGGTCCAAGTTTGGACCGCAAAAACGGGTGGGTTTGGCTGGACCCGTCGGGTCCAATCTCTGTTTTTGTGTTTCGGGTTTCACATTTATGGTCGCATTCAGATATGCTACTTCTAATCGTAAAGTATTGACATTGGTATGTCACGGTTCATTTTTGGCGTATTAGCCGCCTTGATGTGCAAAACACGGATACTCACGCGCCCAACCACATCCTGAAAATGAGCATCAACTGAGCGTCACCAGAGGGTTGAAAATATTTGGTCTTGCATCTTCGGTAATATGAGTGGTGCTTGATCAAAAGCATCCATAAAGAAGGATATGGCAGCCTTTATAGGCAGATATGTATGGGATATTCTAGCCAGATCCTCCGGGACAGTAACAATTTATTTCATTTACAGAGCTACCACTAAGCATTCTTGAGCCTTTTAGCATATGATGACAGTCAAAACGATGTATATAGACAATAACCGCCACATCGTGCTGTGATTAACCATGATGGAAGGCCAAAAATCGTTGACACTCTGTTGATGCTCATTTTGAAGATGGGGCAGGAAGCATTTCACTTTCACTTTTGCCTATAAAGGCAGCCAATAATCAGTTTATGGCAATGTGCAACCTGTCGCCCCCCAGATGACCCATGATACATGACCAACAATCGTTGATGCTTCGTTGACGCTCATTTTCATGATGGGGCATGGAGGGTATTGCAATCCGTTTTGCCTATAAAGGCAGCCAAAAATTCCTCTATGACTGACTGCAGCCAATTGGAGGTGTGATTTCCCAGGACTCATGACCAAAAATCGTTGACGCTCCATTGACACTCATTTTCATGATCGGGCAGGGAGGGTATTGCAATCTGTTTTGCCTATAAAGGCCGCCAACAATACCTTTATGACTGACTACAACCTATCGGAGGTGTGATTTCCCAGGACGCATGAGCACAAATCGTTGACGCTCCGTTGACGCTCATCTTCATGCTGGGGCAGGGAGGGTATTGCCATCTGTTTTGCCTATAAAGGCAGCCAAAAATACCTTTATGAGTAACGACAACTTAACTGAGGTGTGATTTCCCAGGACGCATGACCAAAAATTGTTGACACTCCGTTGACACTCATTTTGCCATGGCTGTATCCACAATATGCAATCATTGAATTTGGCACAGTATATCATTCACGTTGTTTTGGCTGTCTTTCTTGCGTATTCATTTACATTCTTTTTGATAACTACGTTGTTCTTTAATAATACATATATATATATAATAATAATCTCCAAAATCCTGTCTTTCGGTCAATGCTCGTCATCAATTGCAGGATCGCTCAATCTGCTGCTCTT
>Ga0307515_10013514_pt1 | contig 15244 bp, 13 predicted proteins | sample 17_EM_MG_FD_194513 | JGI IMG/M metagenome (GOLD analysis project Ga0307515, IMG submission 194513) | Populus trichocarpa ectomycorrhiza microbial communities from riparian zone in the Pacific Northwest, United States - 17_EM | ecosystem: Host-associated > Plants > Roots > Unclassified | place... | reverse complement strand
CGGCGAACACCGGGTACCGCTCCTCGCCCAGGCCGGGGACGTATTTGTAGGCGGCCTCGGCCGCGGCGTGCGCGGCGGACACCGGGCGCATGCACTCGGCGACCAGGCCGGTGATGCCCTCGCCGACCGCGAGCGCGATGGCGCCGATCGCGCGCGGCGAGAACCCGTGATTGCCGCGCATCACCAGCCGCTCGGCCTCGCGCACGTAGACGCTGACGATGTCGACGCCGGCGATCGCGGCGAGCTCGTCGCACATCGCGCCCAGCGTGGGCTCGAGCGGACCGTCGTGGCTGGCGAGCTCGATCAGTCGGAGGATGCCGTCGACCCCGCGGTCGCCGCGGTGATGGACGTGCACCACGGAAGCGAGTGGGATAGACACATCTCCAGTGTGACATACCGAGTATTTCGGAGCCGTTTCTGGCTTGTAAGTAGTGATGCAGCTTCGGCCCTGAATCCGAGGTGATCCCGGGGGGATGGTTGGGTTCCGGAGTGCGTTGACAGCGGATCGGCGCTATCTGAACACTTGCACAGTGCACGTGCCGCTGTGGTGCAAGTCGAACTTCTCGTTCCTCGAGGGGGCGAGCCACGCCGAGGAGCTGGTCGAGGAGGCGCACCGGCTCGGCCTGGGCTCGATCGCCCTGACCGATCGCGACGGCGTGTACGGCATGGTCCGCGCCCACGTCAAGGCGCGCGAGCTCGGCGTCCAGCTGGTGTGTGGCGCGCAGCTCTCGATCGCCGCGCCGTCCGTGGAGCTCACCGCGTCGCCGGTCTCGATCGTCGAGCTGCAGGGCGCCGACCAGCTCGGCCGCGGACCCGGCTGGGGCCGCGACACCGATGACCTGCCGTCCGCGGTGGTGGTGACCGGCCGGCACCGCCGGACCAGGCGCGCGGCGCCCCGGCAGGCCGCGGTGGGGGCCCGCGCTGCGCCGCCTGGCTCGACGCTGGTGCTGCTCGCGACCGATCGCGCGGGCTGGGCCAACCTGACCCGGCTGGTGACCGCGGGCCGGCGGCGCTGCGACAAGGGCGAGGCGATGGTGGCGTGGTCCGAGGTCTGCGACCACGCAGCCGGGCTGATCGCGCTGTGGGGCGGCGAGGGCAGCGTGCTCGCCGACGAGCCCGAGCCGCCGCGCCACCTCGCCGGCGAGCTCCACGACGCGTTCGGCGATCGGCTGTACGCGATGTTGACCCGCCACCGCCAGGCCGACGACGTCGCGCGCGAGCGCCGGCTGCGGGCGCGGGCCGCCGCCGCCGGCCTGCCGATCGTCGCCGCGACCGAGGTGCTGTACCACTCGCGGGCGCGCCGGCCGCTGCAGGACGTCCTGACCTGCATCCGCCACGGCGTCACGCTGATCACCGCGGGCCGGCGGATCCGCGGCAACGACGAGCACGACCTGTGCGCGCCCCACCGCTTCGCCCGGCTGTTCGATGACGATCCCGGCGCGGTCGCCCGCACCCTCGAGGTCGCCGCGCGCTGCCGGTTCGGGCTCGGCGAGCTGCGCTACCGCTACCCGTCGGAGCGCCTGCCCGGCGGCACGACCTCGGCCGAGCACCTGCGCCGGCTGGCGTACGCCGGCGCGGTATCCCGGTTCGAGACCCGAGCCGGATCGATCGATTCCGGTCCGCTGCGAAGCGAGGATCGGAATCACCTTGCGGCGAGGGTCCCCCTTGCGGGGACCCGAGCCGGATCGATCGATTCCGGTCCGCTGCGAAGCGAGGATCTCGGGGGTGAGGCGGCGATCCCGCCGGGGGTGCGCCGCCAGCTCGACGCCGAGCTCGCGCTGATCGAGGAGCTCGATTACCCGGGCTACTTCCTCACGATGTACGAGATCGTGTCGTACTGCCGGCGCCGCGGCATCCTGTGCCAGGGCCGTGGCTCGGCGGCCAACTCCGCGGTGTGCTACTGCCTCGGGATCACCGCGATCGACCCGGTGCGCATGGGCCTTCTGTTCGAGCGCTTCCTGTCGCGCGAGCGCGCCGAGCCGCCCGACATCGATCTCGACATCGAGCACGAGCGCCGCGAGGAGGTGATCCAGCACGTCTACAACGTCTACGGCCGCGACCACGCCGCGATGGTGTGCAACGTGATCCGCTACCGCCCGCGCTCGGCGGTGCGCGACGTCGGCAAGGTCCTGGGGATCTCCGAGACCGCGCTCGATCGCGCCGCCAAGCTGCTGTCGATGTACGGCGCGGTCGACGGGGACGCGCTGGCGCGCGCCGGCCTGGGCGAGCACGGCGCGAGCGTGTTCGAGCACCTGGTGCGGCTGTCCGAGGAGATCCTCGAGTTCCCGCGCCACCTGTCGATTCACCCCGGCGGGTTCCTGCTCGGCCACGAGCCGGTGCACGACATCGTGCCGATCGAGAACGCGGCGATGCCGGGCCGCACCGTGATCCAGTGGGACAAGGACGATCTCGAGGAGCTCGCGCTGTTCAAGGTCGACCTGCTCGGGCTCGGCGCGCTGCACCAGCTCCACCTCGCGTTCGACCTGCTGCACGTCCACCGCGGCATCGAGTTGACGATGGCGACCATCCCCGCCGAGGATCCCCAGACCTATGACATGATCTGCACCGCCGACACCGTCGGCACGTTCCAGATCGAGAGCCGGGCGCAGATGTCGATGCTGCCGCGGCTGCGGCCGCGCGAGTTCTACGATCTGGTCGTCGAGGTCAGCCTGGTCCGCCCGGGGCCGATCTCGGGTGGCATGGTCCACCCCTATCTGCGGCGGCGGAACGGCCTCGAAGAGGTCGACTATCCCCATCCGTGCCTCCAGCCGGTGCTCGAGAAGACCCTCGGCATCCCGCTGTTCCAGGAGCAGGTGATGAAGCTCGCGGTCGTGGCCGCCGACTACACGCCGGGCGAGGCCGATCAGCTCCGCCGCGACATGGCGGCGTGGCGGCGCTCGGGCCGGATCGACAAGCACCGCGAGCGGCTGATCGGCCGCATGGAAGCCAAGGGCATCTCGCGCGAGTTCGCCGAGCGCGTGTTCGAGCAGATCCGCGGGTTCGGCGAGTACGGCTTTCCCGAGTCGCACGCCGCGAGCTTCGCGCTGATCGCCTACGCCACGTCGTGGCTGCGCAAGCACTACCCCGCCGAGTTCACCTGCTCGCTGCTCAACGCCCAGCCGATGGGGTTCTACTCGCCGGCGACCATCGTCGGCGACGCCCAGCGCCACGGCCTCGAGGTCCGGCCGATCGACGTCACCCGCAGCGCCTGGGACTGCACGCTCGAGCCGGCCTACGACGGCTTCGACTTCGCGGTGCGCATGGGCCTGCGCTGGGTCAAGGGCCTGTCGCTCGCCGACGCCCAGCGGATCGCTTCGGCGCGCGGCGACCGCGGGTTCGCCTCGGTCGAGGACTTCGTGCGCCGGACCCACCTGCCGAGCCGCAGCCACACCGCGCTCGCCGAGTCCGGCGCCCTGGGCGAGCTGTCCGGCCCCGATCGCCGCGATGCGCTGTGGCAGGTCAGCGGCTGGGTCGCGCGGCAAGCCGACAGCCTGCCGGTCGGCAGCAGCGACGCGCCGGTCGCCTTCGATCGGCTGAGCAAGCTCGACGAGATCTGCTGGGACTACGCGGTCACCGATCACTCGACCCGCGGCCACCCGCTCGCCCCGCTGCGCGGCGAGCTGCGGGCGCGGCGCTGGCCCGACGCGCGCACCGTGGCGCTCGGCCGCGACGGCCAGCGCATCGAGTACGTCGGGATCGTGATCTGCCGCCAGCAGCCGGGGACCGCCTCGGGGGTGGTGTTCATGACCCTCGAGGACGAGACCGGCTTCGTCAACCTGGTGGTGTGGCAGCGGGTGTTCTCGCGCTTCGCGCTGGTGCTCAAGACCACGTCGCTGCTCGGCGTCACCGGCAAGCTGCAGGTCCAGGAGGGTATCGTCCACCTGATCGCCGACGAGGTCTGGAAGCCGCGGCTGTCGCGGCCGGTGATGGAGGTCGCCAGCCGCGACTTTCATTAGCCGCGCTTGCGCGCCTTCCAGATCTCCTCGCTCGGCCACGCGCTCGCCCACGCCAGGTCGACGAATGGATAGCTGGTGGTCGCGCCCTCGGCCGGATAGACCTCGATCAGGTCCTCGATCTCGAAGCCGCTGCGGCGCAGGAGCCGGATCCAGTCGCCGTGGCCGAGGTGAAACTCCACCCCCGACGGCTCGGGCCACTCGAAGCGATGCATGCCGCGCTGCGGCCGCACCAGCCGCGCCGTCGCTGCCTCGTTGTCGGCCTCGGGCATCGCCAGCATCATCAGCGTGGAGTTGCGCAGGAACACCAGCTGGCCGCCGGGCCGCAGCAGCCGGGCCGCCTCCGGGATCCAGCGGTACGGGTCGCACCAGATCGCCGCGCCGTACTCGCTGATCGCGAAGTCGAAGCTCGCGTCGGGGAACGGCGTCGCCTCGGCGTTGCCCAGGTGGAGCGGGAACACGAGGCCATGAGCGGCCTGCAGCCGGCGGGCGGTCGCCAGCTGTTCGGGCGAGTTGTCGATCCCGACCGGCCGCGCACCGCGACGCGCCAGCCACGCCGAGACGTACGCGGTGCCGCAGCCGAGCTCGATGGTGTCCATGCCCGTCATGTCCGCCGGCAGCACGCCCAGCTCGGCCTCGGGCACGCTCCAGATGCCCCAGCTCGGCGGCTCGGCCCAGCCGCGCGCGCCGGACTCCGCGTACTCGGCGGCCTTGGTGTCCCAGTACGCACGGTTCTTTGCCACGTGGTCGGGAGACTCGTCCATGAGCCATCCTACTGGCTGGAGACCATCGCAAGACGTGAGCGCGCGGATCACTTCTTCGGCTTGTCGGGCTGCTTGGCGATGACCTGATCCTTGATCTTCTGGTAGGTCGCCGCGGGGACGATCTTCTTGGACAGCAGCTGGTCCTTCTTGGCGTACGGCCGGCCGGCGATGATCTTGGCGGCGTAGGCTTCGCCGATGCCGGGGAGCGCCTCGAGGTCGGCCTGGCTCGCCGAGTTGAGGTCGAGCGGCGCAGGCTTGGGCGCGGGCTTGGTCGCGGCGGGCTTGCCGCCGGCCGGCGCCTTCTGGGCGTGGCCGAGGGCGGGGGCGAACAGCAGCGCGGCTGCGAGGGTCAGGCCGCCGAGCAGGCGGCCGAGAGCTTGGCGGGTGGACATGCCGGTGACTACACTCGCCGCGGGCTGGATCTTCAACGCGGGCAGCGGCCGCAATCAAATCTTCATACGCGCGCGGCCGGCGGACCGGCGCGGCGGGATCAGCCGAGCGCCTTGATGGCGTCGACGACCGCGGCGACGTGGCCCTTGACGCTGACCTTGGGCCAGTGCTGCACGACCTTGCCGTCCTTGCCGATCAGCACGGTCGACCGGATGATGCCCTGCATCTTCTTGCCGTACAGGACCTTGTCGCCCCACGCGCCGTAGGCCTCGAGCACCTTGCCGTCGGGGTCGCTGAGCAGCGGGAAGCCGAGTCCGAATTTGTCGCGGAACTTGCAGTGCGAGGCGATCGAGTCCTTGCTGGCGCCGAGCACGACGGCGCCGAGCTTCTTGAGCGCGGGGAGCGCCGCGTTGAACTCGTTGGCCTCGACGGTGCAGCCGGGCGTGTTGTCGCGCGGGTAGAAGTAGAGCACCACGACCTTGCCGGCGTGGTCGGAGAGCTTGACCTTGCCACCGTCGGACGACTCGAGAGTGAAGGCCGGCGCCTTCTTGCCAACTTCGATCATGCCGCCACGTACCACGTTTGCTACGGTGGAACCAATGAGGGTGCTGCTCGTGATCGCGCTGGCTGCTGCGTGTTCATCCCCGGCCGCCGCGAGGCCGACCTGGCCCAAGGCCGCCGCCCGCGAGGTCGATGGCGGCGAGAGCCTGGCGCCTCGCGCCGCGGCGCGCGCGGTCGCAGCCGTGGCGAGCGCCGAGGATGACCGCGCCGCGGACCGGGAGGTCGACAAGCCGGCGGCCGACAAGCCCGCAGCCGACAAGCCGGCGAGCGGCGAGCGGTCCACGGCGCCGACGTCGTCGACGGCGACGCCGCCGTCGGACGAGCCGGCGATCACCGAGGAGATCGTGATCGAGGTCGAGGACTGAGACGGGCGCGCGGACCGGCGGTGGTCAGTACAGCATCGCGCTGTTGAGGCAGAAGTGGCCGGTGCCGTCCGCGGCCGGAAAGTAGAATCCGATCGCCACGCACATCTCGTCGCGATCGGCGAGGTTGCCGTTCATGATCGAGTGATTGGTCGGGTTCTTGTACTCGCACTGATACGTGAACATCCCGCTGGTGAACATGTAGAACCCGGGCGCGCTCCAGCTCGTGTTGCCGGGGTTCGCCCAGCTCACGCTGTCGAACAGCATCGCGGCGCCGTCCTTGACGAACGTGCGCACGCCTTGCTTGTAGGTGTGCGTGGTGACATGGAAGAATCTGGGGAGCCGGCCATTGTCGGGCCGGATCTCGCAGTTGCCCCCGACCGTACCCTCGGTCGGCTGCTCGGGGCGGCCCGAGCCCAGGTTGACCTGGCGGTTGAGCGCGATCATCGGGGCGGCCGGCGTGGCCTGCACGCCGTCGCGGTAGGCGAACGCGCTGAGCTCGACGTGAGCGTGGATCGGCGCGGAGGTCGAGTTCATCAGGTGCATCTGGATGAAGCCCGCCTGGTTGGGCTTCATCGGCAGGCCGACCGGGTTGCCCTCGCCATCGTCGGCAGGGAGCGCCATCTGGGCATCGGGCGACATCGCCGCGTAGGTCCAGACCGGACCGACGACGGTGGCGATCCCGCAGTTGTCGGTCGACAGCGACCCCGGGGGCTGCATGGAGGTGCTCGTCAGATAGACGATCATGAACTCGGCGCCCGCGGTCATGTGCGAAGTCCACTGCTTGATCGCGAGATCAGCAGTATTGGGAGTTCTGAAGTAGTAGCAGTAGGTCAGATCGTCGTCGGGCTGGAGGATGACGTCGGGCGTCGTGATCTGGAACGCCGGCGCCTCGGCGACCGGGCCGCCGTCGGGAGAGGGATCGCCCCCGGGCGAACCATTCGCCGCACACGCGAACATCGGGGTCACGAGCACGAAGGCCAAGCGACGCATGGTTTCCCCCCTGGTACGAGCTGGAAGCGTACCAAGACCGCCCGCTGCCGGCGCAACCTTTGGTGACCGGAGCGATGAGATTTCACCTTGCTCTCCCTGACCGGTCGAGATGGTGGCGGTGGGAGGCTTAAAACGTACACTGCAGGCCATGTCACGGTTCGATGTGGACTTCTTCGTCATCGGCGGCGGGTCCGGCGGTGTGCGTGCGGCGCGCGTCGCAGCGGAGCACGGTGCGCGCGTTGCGGTCGCCGAGGCGGATCGCTGGGGCGGCACCTGCGTGATCCGCGGCTGTGTGCCCAAAAAGCTGCTGGTGTACGCCAGCGAGGTCAGCCGCACACTCGAGGACGCGCGCGGCCAGGGCTGGACCATCCCCGAGGCCAGCCACGACTGGACAGCGTTGATCGCCGCCAAGGACAAGGAGATCGCGCGGCTGTCGAACGCGTACGTCGACCGGCTGCGCAAGGCCGGCGCCGAGGTCATCGCCGGGCGGGCGCGGCTCATCGATCCACATACGATCGAGGTCGGCGGCCGGACGATCACGGCAGGACATATCCTGGTCGCCACCGGCGGCCGGGCGCGGCGACCGAGCAGCGACTGGATCACCTCCGACGAGGCGTTTCACCTCGCGGCGCTGCCGAAGCGGATCGCGATCATGGGCGGCGGTTACATCGCGGTCGAGTTCGCACACATCTTCGCCGGGCTCGGTGCGCGGGTGTCGCTGATCCACCGCGACCAGCAGGTGCTGCGGGGCTTCGATCCGGATGTGCGCAAGGCGGTCACCGACAACCTGTCGGCCCACGGCATCGATTTCATCTGTTGCACCGAGCTGGTGCGGCGCGGCGGCCACGTGATCGCGGGCGGCCGCGAGATCGACGTCGACGTGGCGATGGCGGCGATCGGCCGCGATCCGATCACCGCGGAGCTCGGGCTGACCGAAGCAGGGGTCAAGCTCGACGCGCGCGGCGCGATCGAGGTCGACGAGTGGTCGCGGACCAGCGTCGCGCACATCCACGCGGTGGGCGATGTCACCGGCCGCGTCGCCCTGACGCCGGTGGCGATCCGCGAGGGCCACGCGGTGGCGGACACGCTGTTCGGCAACCGGCCGACGCCGATCCACCACCACCTGATCCCGACCGCGGTGTTCGCCCAGCCGGCGGCGGCGGCGGTCGGGCTGACCGAGCCGGCGGCGTGCGCGGCCGGCCACGACGTGGTGATCTTCCGCGCCCGGTTCCGGCCGATGCGCTACGCGCTGAGCGGCCGCGACGAGCAGATCATGATCAAGGTGATCGTCGATCGCGCGACCGATCGCGTGCTCGGGGTCCACATGGTCGGGGTCGACGCGCCCGAGATCATCCAGACGATCGCGATCGCGGTGACGATGGGTGCGACCAAGGCCGACCTCGACCGGACGTTCGCGCTGCACCCGACCACGGCGGAGGAGCTGGTGCTGCTGCGTTGACGCGCCGCGGCGGTGCGGCGGCGGGCCGGCCGGGCTACCATCGCGGACATGGCGAAGCACTTCACCGAGCGCATCTGACCTGCGCTCCGGGCCGCCGGACGCTCCTGGTTCCGGCGGCTATCGTCGATCACGATCCTGCTGTTTGGCGTCGCTCTGCTCGAGGAGCTGTCGTCCGGCGTGCCGTCGGCCGGGGCGCCCGACATCGAGCGCTCGCTGGGGCTGTCGCACACCGCGACGGCGGTGGTGCTGTTCGTCGTGCCGGGGGTCGTGCAGCTGGTGCTCGATCCGGTCTGGTTCTGGCTGTCGGACCGGTTCGGTCGGCCGTGGCTGGTCCGCGGCGGGCTCGCGGTCATGGCGGCGACGCTGCTCGTCGCGGCCGCCGCCCCGGGGCCGGTGACGCTGAGCCTGGCGCTGTCGCTGTGGGGCGTGGCGACCGGCGCGGCGGTGTCGCTGACCGAGGTGACGCTGATCGACGGCTGGCCCGAGCAGCGGGCGCGGACGATGACGCGCTGGACGCTGCTCTCGCTGGTCGGCGACTTCGCGGCGCCGATGCTGCTGGGCGGGCTCGCGCTGGTCGCGCCCGGCCGCGAGACCTGGCGGGCGGCGTTCGCGATCGTCGGCGGCCTGCTCGCGGTGTGGGCGGTCCTCGCGTCGCTGCGCGCGTTCCCCGCGCCGGCGGTGGCGGTCGGCGAGGACGAGCCGTCGCTGTGGCAGGCCGCGCGCGAGGCGCTGCGCGATCGCGTGCTGGTCGGCTGGTTGTTCGGCACCGCGCTGTGCAACCTGCTCGACGAGATCCTGATCGTGTTCGCCTCGCTGTACGTGCGCGACGAGCTCGGCGCGAGCCCGGCGGCGCAGAGCGCGGTGGTCGGCGCATTCGTCGCCGGCGGGGCGATCGGCCTGGTTGGCCTCGACCGGCTGCTCGCCCGGCACTCGGAGCACCGCTTGATGATCGCGGCCGGGGTCGCGTGCACGGTGGCGTTCGCGGTGTGGCTCGCCGCGCCGGCGGTGTGGCTGTCCGTGGTGCTGATGGTCCCGGTCGGCGCGACGGCGGGGCCGCTGTACCCGCTGGCGTCGGCGCAGGCCTACGCGCGCTGCCCGGGCCGGGCGAGCGTGGTGCTGGTGACCAGCCACCTGTTCGGGCCGTTCGCCCTGGCGCTGCCGTGGCTGCTCGGCTGGGTCGCGGATCGCGCCGGGCCGCTGGCGGCGCTCGCGCTGCTCGCCGCGCAGCCGATCGGGCTGGTCGCGCTCGCCATCGCGACGCGGCCGCGCGTCACGACAGCCGATCGCGATAGTCGCGATAGCCGAACCGACGATGCACCGTGATTCGCCGGGTCGCCGGATCGTGGGTCGCGATCGACGGCAGCCGCACGCCGTTGAACGTCGTGGTCTTGACCATGGTGTAGTGCGCCATGTCGAGGAACACGAGCTTGTCGCCGATCGCGAGCGGCCGGTCGAAGCTGTAGTCGCCGATCACGTCGCCGGCCAGGCAGGTCATGCCGCCGAGCCGGTAGCTGTGCGGCTTGTCGCCGGGCTCGCCCGCGCCGATGATCACCGGGCGATACGGCATCTCGAGCACGTCGGGCATGTGCGCGGTCGCCGAGGTGTCGAGGATCGCGATGTCCATGCCGTTGTGCAACAGGTCGAGCACGCTGGTGACCAGGACGCCGGCGCCGAGCGCGATCGCCTCGCCGGGCTCGAGGTACACCGCGACCTTCCAGCGATCCTGGAACTCGCGGACCAGGCGGACCAGGCGGTCGCGGTCGTAGTCGGGGCGGGTGATGTGGTGGCCGCCGCCGAAGTTGACCCACTTCATCTGCGGGATGTACTCGCCGAACTGGAGCTCGAACGCCGCGAGCGCGCGCTCGAGCGCGTCGCTGTTGACCTGACACAGGGTGTGGAAGTGCAGGCCGTCGAGGCCGTCGAGGTAGCCGGGCGCGAGGTTCTTCCGCGTGGTGCCCAGCCGCGAGCACGGCCCGGCCGGATCGTAGAGCGCGACGTCGACCTCCTGGTGCTCGTGGTTGACTCGCAGGCCGCACGAGATCGTCCGGCCGGCGCGCCGCGCCTGCTCGATCGCGGGGCGGTGGCGCCGCCACTGCCCGGGCGAGTTGAGCACGATGTGATCGGCGAGCGTGACCAGCTCGCGGATCTCGCCGTCGGTGTAGGCCGGCGCGTAGGCGTGGACCTCGCCGCCGAGCTCCTCGCGGGCCAGCCGGGCCTCGGCGACCGAGCTCGAGGTCGCGCCGGCGAGGTAGCGCCGGACCAGCGGGAACGTCGACCACTGCGCGAAGCCCTTGAGCGCGAGCAGGATCGTGCAGCCCGCGCGCTGCTGGACGTCGGCGAGGATCTGGAGGTTGGCCTCGAGCGCGCCCAGGTCCGTGACGAAGCACGGGGTCTCGAGATCGGTGACGTCGATCGCGCGGGCGACGTCGGCGCCAAGCCCTGCTCCGGCGCTCACAGGCTCAACGCTCCTCGACGTGCCACGGCAGGCCGCGCTTCGCGACGTCCGCCAGGAACGGATCCGGATCGAGCTGCTCCATGTTGAACACGCCGGCGCCCTTCCACGCGCCGGTCACCATCATCGCCGCGCCGGTCACCGCCGGGACGCCGGTGGTGTACGACACCGCCTGGGCGCGGACCTCGCGGTAGGTCTCGGCGTGGTCGCAGATGTTGTAGATGAAGTAGCGCTTGCGCTTGCCGTCCTTGATGCCCTCGCACAGGCAGCCGATCGACGTCTTGCCGGTGTAGCCGGCGGCGAGCGACGCCGGATCGGGCAGGAGCGCGCGCAGCAGCTTGATCGGCACGATCTTCCTGCCCTCGAACTCGACCTCGTCGATCCGGGTCATGCCGACGTTCTGCAGCACCTCGAGGTGCTTGAGGTAGGCGTCACCGAATGTCATCCAGAACCGGATCCGGCGCAGGCCGGGCAGGTTCTCGACCAGCGACTCGAGCTCCTCGTGATAGAGCAGAAAGCTCCGGCGCTCGCCGACGCCCGGGTAGTCGAACATCTTCGACACGCTGAGCGGCTCGGTCTCCTTCCACGCGCCGTCCTCCCAGTAGCGGCCGCGCGCGGTGATCTCGCGGATGTTGATCTCGGGGTTGAAGTTGGTCGCGAACGCCTTGCCGTGCGAGCCGCCGTTGCAGTCGACGATGTCGACGAAGTGGACCTCGTCGAGCAGGTGCTTCTGGACGTGGGCGCAGAACACGTTGGTGACGCCCGGATCGAAGCCCGAGCCGAGCACGGCCATCCGGCCGGCGCGCCCGAACCGCTCGCGATACGCCCACTGCCAGCTGTACTCGAACTTGGCGACGTCGGGCGGCTCGTAGTTCGCCGTGTCGAGATAGTCGACGCCGGCGGCGAGGCAGGCGTCCATGATGTGGAGGTCCTGGTAGGGCAGCGCGACGTTGATGACCACCGCGGGCCGGTAGTCGGCGAGCAGCCGCGTGGTGGCGGCGACGTCGTCGGCGTCGACCTGCGCGGTGCGGATCGTCCGGCCGTGGAGCTGGGCGATCTCGGCGGCGAGCTTGTCGCAGCTCGCGATCCGGCGACTGGCGAGCATGACGTCGGTGAACGTGGTGCGATCCATCGCGCACTTGTGCGCGACGACGCCGCCGACGCCGCCCGCGCCGATGATGAGGACCTTCGACATGGGGGCGCAAGCTAGCACACGCGCGCGGAGGTGTTGTGACCGCGCGGGATCGGATCCGACGGCGGTGCCGCCAGATGCCGTCAGGCCACGCTGCGGTCAGATCGAATCGTCGGGATCGCCGGGCTCGGTGGGCTCGATGTCCATCGCCTCGTCGATCTGCTCGGGCGAGACGTCGACGGTCCGCGACCGCCGGGCGACCTCGGCCAGGAGGCTCGTGGTCAGCGGATCATCGAGCGTGGCGGTGCGCGAGCTCAGCGGCGCATCGGCGAGCTGCTGCACGGCCGACGGGCTGGCCGGCCTCGCCGGGATGACCAGCATGTGCGCGGCGGCGGCGTGGCGGGTGGCCGGGGGCATCGTGCCGGCGGCCTTGGGCGCGGGCACGACCTCGGACCTGGACGCAGCGTCCGCGCGCGCGGGGCTCGCGGGCTCCTGCGCCGGTTCGGGTTGCTTGGTCTCTTGCGGTTCTCCCTCGCCCATTGCCACCAGTGTAGCAGTTCCGGAGCCGACGGCCGGCGAATTTCTCACAAAATCGCGCAGATCGCCGTGTCTCACTCCTGGAGTTCGGGCGCGCCGTTGCCCTCGTCCAGAGGCGCCAGGTCGCGCCGCACCGACTTGGTGATCCGCTTCTCGAGCCGCTTGGACTTCTGGCGGAACGCGTCGCGCGCCGACTTGCGCGCCGACTTCCGGATGTCGTCGAGCGCGCGGTCGATCGAGTCGCGCAGGTGGTCGAGCGCCTCGGGCGCGACGCCCTGGCCGTAGGTCACGACGAAGTCGCGCACCATGATCAGGTCGACCGCGGGGCCGAGGCCGTCGGTCACGCCGGAGACCTCGTCGTGGATCGCGCTCATCCGCGGTCCGGCCTGCTTCGCGATCAGCTCGAGCTGGTAGACCAGCTCCTTGCTGCGCCGGCGCCAGGTGTGGAGCCACGACCGAGATCGCTTGGCGGCGCGGCAGGCGCGGCGCGCCTCGCTGTAGGTCTCGCGCACGCCGGCGGACACGACGTCCCAGTCGACGTCGTGGGGCAGCGCGGCCTGCAGCGCCTCGGCCTGGGCGGCGGCGCGCGCCGCGCTCTCGGCGAGCAGCTGCTTGATCTCGGCGACCGCCGGCATGGCCTCGGCGGCATTGGCCAGCACGCGGTTCGCGGTGGCGCGATCGCCGTCGTCGAGCGCCATCTGGGCGAGGGTCTCGGGGGCGACCGCGTGATCGCGCACGGTGGACAGCGCGCGCCGCGCCTCCTGCAGCGCCGTCTTCACCGCGCTGCGCTCGCCCTTGGGCAGCGCGTCGCCGACGAGGCCGAGCACGGCGCGGGCCCGGCGCAGCGCCTTGCGCGAGGCATGGACCGCGGCCGACGCCGAGCCCTTGTCGATCGCGGCGACCGCGTCGCGGGCTTCCTGCGCCGCGGCCTCGAATGCATGGACCAGCGCATTGCGTAGCGCGGCCGCGTCGTGGATCGCCGAGGTCCTGGCGCCGAGCGGGCCGAGCTTGTCGTGCTCGGAGTAGGGAAGGGCAGACTTTGGTCCCGTCGTCGTGGCCATACGGATAGCACCATACAATGTCACTTCCGGATTACTGCAACGTCATCGCAAATTCGTTGGTTTCTAGCGAAGTTGTCACACAGGGAGGTATGGTGGCCTGGATGGCACATCCGATCTTGTTCGATCCGGTCGAGAGCCCATACCTGGCGCCGTTCGATGGATCGTTCAAGCTGCGAAAATTCCAGACGGATCCCGACGACAATCCGGGCAAGGAGGCCAACGTGGCCGCGCTCGGCCACGCGATCGACCGGCTGTCCAAGCTGCAGGAGAAGCTCTACGCGCACGATCGCTACAGCGTGCTCCTGATCTTCCAGGCAATGGACGCCGCGGGCAAGGACGGCACGATCCGCGCCGTGATGACCGGCATCAACCCGCAGGGTTGTCAGGTATATGCGTTCAAGTCGCCGAACACCCAGGAGCTCGATCACGACTTTCTCTGGCGGGTGCAGCGCGACCTGCCGGAGCGCGGTCGGATCGGGATCTGGAACCGCAGCCACTACGAAGAAGTCCTGGTGGTCCGGGTCAACCCGGGCTACCTCGACGGCCAGAAGTTGCCGCGCCGGCCCAAGGACCTCGATGACGTGTGGCGCGAGCGCCACGAGTCGATCGCGGACGCCGAGAAGCACTGGGCGCGCAACGGCTGCGTCGTGCTCAAGTTCTTCCTCAATGTCTCGCAGAAGGAACAGCACAAGCGGTTCCTCGAGCGGGTCACCGACCCGGAGCACTTCTGGAAGTTCAGCTCGACCGACATGGCCGAGAGCAAGAAGTGGGACGCGTACCAGGACGCGTACCAGGACGCGATCGCGGAGACCAGCAAGCCGTGGGCGCCGTGGTACGTGGTCCCCGCCGACTCCAAGCACTACATGCGGCGCGTGGTCGCCGAGATCGTCGTCGGCACGCTCAAGCAGCTCAACCTCGAGTACCCGAGCCTGCCGCCGCGCGAGCTGACCGAGCTCCAGCGGGTCAAGGCCGAGCTCGAGGCCGAGTAGCGGCTACTTGTTGGTGTAGTTGACCGGGATCCACTCGTAGCCCGCGCCGGCCTTCTTGACCCGGCCGATGCCGGGGAACGAGATGTGCGCGGCACCGACCAGCCAGCCCTTGGCGGCGGCGTCGGCGAACGCCTTCTTGCGCTGCGGCGCCGCGGCCTTGGAGTCCGAGTCGAACTGGATCGTCACCGACGGATCGGCGAACTGCACGGCGGCGACGTGGATCAGATCGCCCCAGAACACCATCTTCTGGCCCTTGCTCTCGATCGTGTAGATCGAGTGACCGGGGGTGTGGCCGGGGGTGGCGATCGCGTGGACGCCCGGGACGAGCTCGACGTCGGCGCCCTCGAACGCCTTGTACTTGCCGCTCGAGACGTAGGGCTTGAGCGAGATCTGCGCGCCCTTGAAGAAGTCCTTCATCGCCGCGGGGGCCTTGTCCATGTTGGCCTGGCTGAGCCAGAAGTCGCTCTCGGCCTTGGCGGCGCGCACGATGGCGTTGGGGAACGCGACCTTGTCACCGGCGGCCACGCCACCGACGTGATCGGCGTGCATGTGCGTGATGTAGATCTCGTCGACCTGCTCGGGCTGATACCC
>Ga0307515_10013513_pt1 | contig 15245 bp, 6 predicted proteins | sample 17_EM_MG_FD_194513 | JGI IMG/M metagenome (GOLD analysis project Ga0307515, IMG submission 194513) | Populus trichocarpa ectomycorrhiza microbial communities from riparian zone in the Pacific Northwest, United States - 17_EM | ecosystem: Host-associated > Plants > Roots > Unclassified | place... | reverse complement strand
GTGGTGAGAGAGAAAACCGCATGAAGGAAACTGGTAGATCAACACAACACTGCTTTCCAGTGAATTTTTTGGGTTTTTTTTTTACCGTTGGGAAGAGTTTATTGCAAATTGATGAGGGTCTGAGAGAACAGTTGGGAAGCAATTGGAAATCATCGGTGATGAGAGAGAGCAGAAACGCATGAAAAGCAAAAGATAATTGCTTTTCATTTTTTGTAATTGAAACGCAGTTACTAATGGGACCCACGCCAAATTAACCTGCGGTTTGTAGTTAACCAAACAGGTGTAATACTGTTTTTTTATTAACCGCAGCCGCAGAAGCATTGCCAAACACCATCTAAGAATACTTTTGAAATTGAGGTTATAAAATAATTTTAAAAAATATATACTAATATTGATGGTTTTTAATTTAAATATTGTTGATTTAACTACTGCTACTACATCATGAAATAAATTATATAGTGCTATTGAATAATGTTAAACACTAGTTTTTCAAATAAAACACGATACCTGAAAAAAATATTTTTGATATTTTTTAGATATTAGAAAATTAAAAAAAAAAATGACAAGTTCAATGGGCATTAAACATTGTCAGCATGCTGTATGCGTTTTAATCAAGTGAAGTTGATAATCAAAAAACAATGACAAGTTTCGAAAAGAGAAAAAGTCAATGGAAAAAAAATGTGAACTGCTGATGGAAACAAAGGGATGATGAGAAGTAGGTCAGGGAGAACATGAAAAGCAGGTATGACATGCTTTTGATGAACCTGCGGTTAGGCCACAATAATTATATGGGTCCCACATTTTTAACCAGCGTTTTATTGTTTTCCAAACAGCCATTGACTATGGTTATGCCGCACCACACTTTTTACCACAAAAATAAACAGCCTCTTAAACATGCCCTAAATGTGTGTTTGAGATGAGTTTGGGTTTCTTTGGTGGGGTCCACAAACAAAAGGGCCAAAACTCATGTATTTATAACTTTTAGTGAGGTGTGGGTTGTTAAAGGAGTTGTACCTCCAAAAAAAACTCAAACTTACCTTACCTTACCACCACATACTTTGTTACAAATTCAGTAATTTTCTTATTCATATTTGTCCACCAATAGTACTCCTTAAGGTCTCGGTATATTTTAATATTACCATAGTGCACTATCAACCTGAACTCGTGAGCTTTTTTCAGTACTTCATCCTTAAGCATGGGATCATTAGGCATGCAAACTTGTTTGCCAAAAACCACTAACCCATCATTGTAACACCCTCGCTAACATTCTTAAAATTTCTATTTTGTACTTAATTTCCACAATTTATTTTTCAATAATACATTTTGGAACAGGGGTTTACATTGACCTGGTAAATTGATTTAGGATTTAGTCAACACGAAATCTAGATCGGTCCGTGTTGAAGATAAAATAAAAAAAAAAAGAAAACTTGACTTACTTGGTAAAAAAACCCAAGTCAGGTAGTTGACTAAGCCTTGACTTGATCAAAATTTGGCTTTTAACCTATTGATTTTAAAAAACAATTAGTTAAAACAATAAAAAAAATTATTGTATATAACTCATTCCCGGATCAAGTTTTAAAATTATGTTTTATATATGGTAAAACTAGTTGTTTTTGGTAGTTTAATGGTAAAATATTATTGCCTTCAAACATCATTTTATTTAACATTAAGGTAATGTTTGACATTGTAGAAGCGGTTATTTTTTAAAATATTTTTTTATTTGAAAATGTATTAAAATATTATTTTTTTAGTTTTAAATTTATTTTTAATATGAGCATATCAAAATAATTCAAAAACAATAAAATAATTAATCCGAAACATAAAAATCAAAATTTAAAAAAGTACAGCACAAACCATTTCTAAAAAAAAATGGTGAAAGTCAAGCAATACCACAAGTGATATATATATATATATAAAAAGGAGTTTCATTACTGGTGGTCTTCATCTTTTTCTTATCTTCATTTATTTATTTAATTTTGAAATGGGAAAAAATGGAGTTCCATTTCTAATAGAACTATCTATTACTTATTGTTAAAGAAAAGAAATATGTGGGCATACTTGGCTGACTTCTATCAATGCAATGCAATGATAGATGAACTGTTCATTAATATCGAAAGCTATCAAAATTTTAATTAATAATCTGATAATGATTGATTGATTGATAATTAATATAAGTAAAGATTAGGTGGGTCCTCCCTCTTTCATGCCTTCTATATAAAACCTTATGAGCAAAAATACGAACACTCCCTCTCTCTCTCTGAAAGAACAGTGAAGAGGAAGAAAAGCTGGATTTTATTTTATTGTTTTTAAGAAAAGAGAGAGATATTTATTTTGAAGCTCTCCTATATTTCCTCGTTTTAAGCCATCTAATTTGGGCTTCTTTTTCTTTCACTCTTTTCTTTCTTTAAACCCGTTTTTCTACTTCACTCTGTTCTTTATTTCAAGAAAAAGAAACAAAATCCTCTTCTGTTTTCAGCCTCCAGACTTGGTTTAGATGTGTGGTAGAGTTTTATGGTATGGGTTTTGCTTTAATGGATCTGGGTATTGTGTACTTTCATGTTTTGTTTTTACTGTTTTGATTGCTTCTTTCTCTAAATGTAGAGCTGTAATTCCAGGGTTTACTGAGTTTGATTAAATCCTGTTATTTCTAGCTCCCATTTCTGTCCCTTTTGATTTTAAGTTCTAACCCTTTTGTTTTGTTGTTGAACTGTGATCCCATCATTTTTGTTACGATTTCAGCATTAATTACTTTACAAGAAATCTTTTGAGTCTTAAATAATTTTCTTATTTTTATTTGTGTTATCAGATTGTGGTTTGTTTCTCCTCAAAAAAAAATTTTAACAGTTTTAAGGTTTTTTTTTTTTTTTTCATAGTTACATTTAAGTTTTAGACTAGATGGTTTTGCGGTGTTAGATTTTGCGAGATCATAGGGTATTAGTAGGATTGATGAGTGTCTGATCCTTAAACCTTGTCAACCTTCACCTGAGTGCAGGTAAAAGAGCTCTCAACCATATGCCATTTTACTTCTTTTTTTTTATCTGTTTGTGGTAATACTATTTAAGTCTTTTTTTTATTTGTTTGTGGTAATAATGTGAATAGCCAATTAAAGGATAGATATGTTGAAGTAGTCTAAATAAGTGAGCTTTGTGCTATAATGGACTTGGAATTTTCTGGAAATTGAATAGGGTGAAACGGGTGGCCAAATGTATTAATTCCACTCCTCAACAAACGAGGGTTTTCTGTAGAGAATCTTCGCAAAGTTGTCTTATTAGTGTAGTCAACAATATCTCATAGGCTCGGATTAAAGCTTTTTGGTTTTGACTGAAAGTGTTTCGTAATCTGCAAAAAGTTGCTTGGATTGCATGTACATGTAATTGTGTTGAATCAAGCTTATCAATAAATGTTTATTAGTGTGCATTATTGTCTGTACTTCACCTTATGTTTTATCCTCTACGTTGCGTCCAAAAACAGCAATTTATTATCCTCTTTGATTCGCTCTTTATGGTAGTTACCTTTTTCTGATTTGAAATGACCTGTTTTGAGCTTTTTTTAAATCGTCATTGTTCATCTGTTCAGACATATTCATGAGATGAGCAGCATGATGAATGGGAGCGAGGACAGTAAGAGATCCAAGGATTGTCGAGATTCACCTGCAGCTGATGAAGCTAATGGTGGGGAGATGATGGGTGGAATGATCCCTTTGAAAAAAGGCCCGTGGACCTCTGCAGAAGATGCTATTTTGATAGACTATGTTAAGAAGCATGGAGAGGGGAATTGGAATGCTGTCCAGAAGCACTCAGGGCTCTTCCGATGTGGAAAAAGCTGCCGTCTGCGATGGGCGAATCATCTACGACCGGATCTGAAGAAGGGCGCGTTCACTCCAGAGGAAGAGAACCGCATCATTGAACTCCATGCTACAATGGGAAATAAATGGGCTCGAATGGCTGCAGAGGTTGGTAACCATATTCCTAATTTGAAGATTTTTCTAATAAATGTGTGATCACTTCAATTTTTAAAAAAATTATGTCATGTGAATGGTATTGGTATGTCTAACTTCGTTCATGGAACATAGCAATGGTCTGATGTTGGATTTTTTTGAATGTGCACTGTATAGCAAATCTAAAAATCAAGTGACATGGATATGGAAATGATAGGAACAGATATACTTACAAACATGTGTGTGTGTGTGTCTGTGTATGCAAACACTTGTTCATAGTCCGAAACACACCCTTGTACTTGATAAATTTGCTGGGCTTTTATTGTGAATATAGTTTTTTTTTTTATCAAATTTATTGTGAATATAGTTGATTGCATGCATGATTTGATGGAACACCTTGTCTGTCTTTTTCCTCTTTCCATCTGTGTGTGTGTGTGTGCATCCGCGTGCATGCGCAGTGCATATGCATACATGATATAGGATGAGAAGAAACTGGAAGAGAGAGGAGGAATAGGGAGGAGAGGAGAAAAGAAAAGAAAAGGTGTGTACAAAATCAGAAAGTAACACTAGAGGTATGAAAACTTGATAAAAGCTCTTCATTTGTTATCAATTATAAAAAGGCTTCCTCAAAGGAGTGATAAATTTTCTTTTGTAGGCCTCAAGAAACCCTTCATAATCCTTAAAAAAATAAGGAGTATAAAAAGAGATTACTGATGTTAAAGAATAGCTAGGAAATAGAAGAAAATCAAATCAACTACTCTATAGGAAATAGAATTAAATACTTAAATAAGAAACAAAATAAAAGCATAAAATTCTAAATTAACCTTCAATCATTATCACTTCTTTGGAATGAGATGAGAATGTGTACCAACAAATACGAGGAACAGGTTAATATGGGCATAGTGATTTAACACAAATTTTGGTAGTCAGACAGATATTCTATCAATCTTTTCTTTTTCTAAGACATTTGAGTTACAATATCCAAAGATTTCCTTTTTTTCTTCAATTTAATGTTTGTTTCATTAGGCTAAATGATTCAGTCTAATTAGTTTTGGAGATATATGCAGAGTTCGTAGTTTGTTGAGAATCAACACCAAATCCAAAAAACATTAGTGATAAAAAAAGGGAGAGTAACTTCACTAGAAAAACTGTTTAATTTGTCTTACAAAACTAGAGACTAATTTATAATTTATTCACTCAAGAGTTCGAGACTCGGTATGCTAAAACACCTTGGTGTCTGAAATAGTTTGGAATCTTTGTATTAATTGAGCAGTTTCTTTCTTCTTCTTTGTTGGCATTTGTATTTTCCTTGTTCACCAGGTGATTTTATTAGTTACAGTGTCAAAAGATTTCCTTTTTTTTTCCAATTTAATACATGTTTCATTAGGCTAAATGATTCACTCTAATTAGTTTTGGAGACATCTGTAGAGTTCGTAGTTTGTCGAGGATCAACACCGAGTCCAAAAAAAACTTAGTGATTAAAAAAAGAAAATATATGCTATGACTATACCACATAATGGCGTCTCTCTCTTTTTTGTAACTTTTCCCATACGAAATTACAATTTGATAATTCAATATATGCTTGAGTTTTTGTTTCTGTTAATTTCTCTGGTAATGATGCCCACTCAGAATGTGGTAGGCTGGTAGCGTATTTCATAGCATGTTTAGCAAACTCTTATACAGGGCAGCATTTAGGCAACCATGGAAGACATGATACAAGTTTCTTCTCTAATATTTTCTTCAATACAAACAAACATAATCTCAAGCTCCAAGCTTTATTTTCTGTATTATGCTGCCATTTTTATGTGTTTATGATTTTCTTCCCCTTGTAGTTGCCTGGACGGACAGATAATGAGATAAAGAACTACTGGAATACTAGAATAAAGAGACTGCAACGTACTGGCTTGCCAATTTATCCTCCTGATGTTTGTCTGCAATTATACAAGACGATTCAAGATGGTCAAAATATGGGCACATTGCAAACAGGGGACACATGTGATCCTGATCTGATGCAGACTGACCATTTTAAGATTCCAGAAGTGGAATTCAAAAACCTGGAACTCAGTCAAGATGTCCTATCTTATTCATCGGTTCTTTTTGATACTTCTCCAAGCAGCATGCTGAAACAAGGTGTAGGTTCTTCCTATGGTAATGCTCTTGTGTTCCCAACAATTCATCCTGCCAAACGCCTTAGAGAGTCACAGACCATATTCACTGGTCTTGATGGTTGTGTCGGCAGGGGAATGCCAGTGTTCGATCAATTGACAGATTATCCTTGTGGAAAGATTATAGAGCACTCTGGGTTATCTTCCCCCTATGATCCTGATTTGAGCACCTATGACCAGCCATCATGGGATGTTCTTCCTGGCAGTCATGCCATATTAAATGACAACTCTTCTTCTTCTAACGTGCCCATATGTGGGACCATGAAGTTAGAGCTCCCTTCACTCCAATATTCAGAATCTCAACAAGATAGTTGGGGCACACCAACTTCCCCGCTGCCTTCGCTTGAGTCTGTTGATACTTTAATTCAGTCTCCTCCAACCAAGGAGATGCGGTCAGATGGTCAGTCACCTAGAAGTAGTGGTCTCTTGGAGGCAGTACTTTATGAATATCGAACTCTGAAAAACTCAAAGAAATGTTCTGGCCACCCAACTTCAGATGTTTCTGTCGTGTTTGGTGGAGTAAATGTTTCACCCTTGAATACCTCTGCAACAGAATGGGAAGTATATGCTGATCTTAACTCTCCCTCAGGTCATTCAGCTTCCTCATTATTTAGCGAGTGTACTCCTGTCAGTGGAAGCTCCCCAGATGGACGAGGTGAGACTATTTAAGATCACATGAACTTTTTGGGATTTCCAGTTTTACTAATGAGCTTTTACTTGTGTTTCGTGTAGCATATAATGTTGAGCCCGAGCCAGTTGATCAGGATTTGATCCCATATGTTGAGGCGAGAAAAGCTCCCAATCAGACAGATTGCAACAGGCCAGATGTTTTGCTTGGCTCAGCCTGGTTTGCGCCTAGCAATAACTGCCACAAGGACCAGTTTTTTCAGACTGATGATGTGGTGGCGGTTCTTGGTGGAGATCAACCATGAACAGTGAGTACTAGCAAACTTGTTCTATGAGTTTGTAACTGCGGCTGGGAAATTTGACACTCCAGTAACCTCCTTTATAACCTTCCTGGTGTTTTGCTTGCGCGTTTGGGGCTCATCTCAGGTGACCAAGACATGAAATATTATCCTCCCAATGCCATATGAATGGAACATCCCTTCTTCCATTATCAACTGCAGTTCTGATGTCAAACTTTTATCTTCATCAATTCGTATCAGTATTATTCACCTGTGGGTTTTTTTATTCTTTTTTTTTGTTTTGGTATTTATTTCTATGCTCAGTGCTCTTTATATATGAATTGAGATTCATTAAAAACAAGCACATCCTATAATCAATTTGAAAACTACACAACAATGCTTCAAGTGCATCAATCTTGGGTTTAATTTGCAGAAATATATGTATAAAAATTTTTACTTATATTAAAAAAGAAAAGAAAAGAAATAAAAATCGGTTAGCAATGGCACTCCAGGATGGCTTCTTCTCCTCTATGTCATACAAATTGAAACCCTAAAAAAAGCCCCATCTTTTTGTTCAAAGAAAATTTCGTTTCTTTTAATCTTTTTAATATATATAATAATTATTATTATTATTGTATTATATTGCAAACTCTGCAAGGATCAATCTAGGAAGAATATAATGTTACTTTATAATTGATGTTTAATTTATTACAAACCACCATAATCATCCTTGTGTTTTTATCAATTTAGCAAATTAGCCCTTGCAAAAAAGATTTGGTCAAGATTTACTATTTGCTTGCAAATTTTGTCAATTAAACCCCATTGGACATAATTGCATTGAGATGCTAGATGAATACCAATTAAAAACTTTAAGAAATAAAGAAATTCAAGAAAATTTGAATTTTAAAAAATGCTTATGGAATAAAAGAAAAACGATTATTAAGTTAAAATAACTTTCAAGGAATATTTAAAAAAAAATACTTAATCAATAACATTTTTTAAAATTTGTAAGAAAAATAATTTTTAAAAACAATAAGTTTTGATATTTTTTAAGAATTAAAAAATATATCCTTTAAATAAATATTAGGGAATACTTAGCCATTAAAATGTTCAAGAAATAAAAATTTGTAATAATTGTTTTCTTAAACTTATTAACTTTTTTCCAAAAAATTAATGGTCGATAATTTTCAATTTCCGTAAAAGAAATTTATTTCTTGAATTTTTGAAAATCTTAAATGTCGAGCAATTAAAAAATTTTCATAATATTTCTGATTTTTTTAATTTGTTAAACATTTTTTATTAGTTTGAGAATTTTCAAAAATTCTAATATGTGCATTTGGATTTTTTTTCCCCTTAAATTTTTATGTGTTTTTTCATTTCTTAAACATTTTTAAAAAAAATTATTTAGTATTCTTCTTACAATTAAATTTAATTTAGTCCAATTGGGTTTAATTGACTAAATTTTACAAATACATGATAGATTCTAACCAAACCTGTTTTACATGAGTTGATTTGTCAAAATGATACAAACCCATGCGTGATTCTGGAGGGTCTTTTCTCATGAATATTAAATATAAGTGCAAGAGTTTGCTGTATATTTTTTAAAATATTTTTTATTTAAAAAGATATCATATATTTTAAAGTGTTTTTAAATAATTTTTATATATTAATATAAAAAATAAAATACTATTTTGATAAAGCAAATCATCATAAGCAACCATGTCTATGTCTATATGTTGTCTCCACAGCATATGCACATAGCATATAATTTTTCAGTTTTTTTATTTTCAATTAATTTTTTTTCCTGTTTAATTTATTGATATCAAAAAAAATTTAAAAAAACAACAATAATCATTACCACTCATAAATACCTGAAAAAATAAATACCTGTAAAAACATAACCAGAAGAATAGTGGGATATAAAATGACTCTCTCCAGTTGAGGCATGATAGAAGAGTTTCTTTTTTCTCAAATGCCTCAACCGGATAAGTTGTCGTTCATGGTTTAAAGATCCAGATTTTTTAGTGCAATAAAGAGGAGCAGAATTCTTTCGAGTATAATTCTTCCTCGCCAAGTTCCAGCTGCTTGATGAGCATGACAAAGGCGGATAAAACCAGAAACTGATGGTAAGGAGGCATTTGGCCAAACACAAAGAAGGAACATTTTAGGTTTAAAGTGGTTCATCATTTCATCTGGAGAAAAGAAAAGGCATCGGATAACTAAGACGCGAAATAAATAAAAAGGAAATGACAGACCGACAAAACTTAATGCCAAAAATGGCTAACACTAGAATCATTGGAATATAAGCCGTCTTTATATTTTGTTGAACGCAACAATGTCACAGCTCTGGATATATTCATTGCAAGGCTCGACTGTGAGACGCTCCTCAATGAGGGAATCCACTGACACAAGGTCGTCTACAATGGTAAGCATGATTTGTAGCTTCTTGATTCCATAACCGACTGGAACCAATTTTGCTGCAACAAAACCAACACACAAGGATTAACATTACACGTTATTGAAGCGGATGGAATCTCAAAATAAAGTGTGAGAAAAATATAAAATTGTGTCAATTCAAAACATACATGCTCCCCAAAAGAGACCAGGCATCTCAACACTCCTGACTGCCTTCTCCAACTCCACCATGTCTGTCTCATCATCCCATGGCTTCACATCCATGAGAACTGAAGATTTCCCACCTGAAAAATGGGAAAAAGTCAAAATAACAGGGTATAAAATGAACTCATCCTAGAACATAAACATGATTTTGCAGAGAAGCAGAGAGAGGACTGAGGAAGCTCACTCTCTTTCTTCTTTGAGGATGCCTTTTTAGCTTTCTCCCTCTCCTCCGCTGCCTTCTTGTCCTCTTCAGTCTCATCACCAAAGAGATCCAAGTCGTCATCGTCATCACCAGCAGCCTGAAACAGAACAAGGAAAACTTCCAAGTTCAATGCAAGAAAGTCACCAGGCTTCCCTAAATATTTTCGCTCGTGACTTGAACCAATGCAACCAAAGTATTGGGTGTTCATAATTCTAAGTTAAAGCACAGTACAAAACTGCAAATTCATGTGATTTGTGAATCAATAGTAAATTATCGTTGGACCTATCATTGTGACCATGAAATATTTTTCTTATTCAAGTAAGAAAACAGTCAAAAACTGTAAGTACCTATCATTATATCAGTTCTAGAAACATCAGATAAAAAAAACTAGTGAAGATTTAAACTAACGACAGCAACAGTTCTTGCTGGTTGCAACCAAAGTCTTCAATTTTCAACCATAACGTGGTAAGTTAGAACTGACTCATCCTTTACTGGGTAATAAGCTAATGGGATTTTAAATCGATAACATCATTTTACTCCCAATTGCAAATGGTTTTATATGCAGCAAAAGCTAATCAAATTACACAACAAGTATTCAAACTTTGAGATACCCAATTGAAAACAAAAACTAGAAATCAATATTCAGATATTAAAAGGCAAAACTTTTGAAAAAAGTAAAAGACGCAAACCTCCTTGGCTGGGGCAGCTTCAACGGGAGCAGCAGCAGCTGTTTTGCCACAAATGCTTACACCAACAGCTTTACCTGGGAAGCTATAAATCAAAGCACACAAAACCCACAAATAATCAACAACCAAATCAATCAAAATCACCCCAAGATGCGAAATTGAAATTTAAAAAGATAAGAATATAAAAGAAGTTACCTTAAAGCGAGCTGTGAAGAAACAGATTCGTACCACTTGCTAGCATTAGGGAAATCACGACCAGGTTTCTCCAAAACAGCACCGTAAACTTTGATGTCATCTTTGGAAATCTGATCACCGGAAATATAAGATTTGCCGACGAGAAACTCGTTGAGGGATTTGAGGCCGGATTCTGTGTGGAGATCTGAAAAAGTAACTGCCATTTTTGACAATGATGATGAGGAGATAGATCTCTCGTTCTTATTACGAGCAGGCGGCGGAAAAGAGAGAGAAAAGCAGTGAGTTCGAAAGAGGAGGTTCGTGAGGAGTGTTTGGATGGTTTATATGGGAGACCAAAAAATAAGAAAAACCCTAGATTGGAAATTTTGGGATATGGATATTATTTTGTTCACTTCGTCGAGGATTCTAAATGGACATTTATGGAGTCGTCCATTTATAAAATAAAAAAAAAAAAACCAATGTGCATTTTTATGTTCACCGTGTGTGATTAGCGTTTTAGATTGGATGAGACAAAAATATTATAAATATAAATATATTTAGTTGAATAGATTGAAATGAAAATATAAAATAAATTTGAATTTGGTAAAATTTTAAAGTTAATTTATATATTTTTAAAATAATAAATATAAAAGACATGTTATTATTATCTTTGTTTTTTTTGTCCTGATACAATAATTAAATGTTATTATTTTGATATAGAAGAGATAGAGATAATAAAAATAAAAAGAACATGTTGTCTTGTACTTTCTATTTTGAAAGGATCGAAATTCATTTTAAGATTGTCATAAAAATATATTTATTTTATATATTTATCTTTGTCTCTTTAATAGAACAGGTTTTCTTTACACGTGCGTGCGCACACACATATATATAATAAATGAAAAAAATAAAAATATTTGTAAATACAATAATAAAAGCAAATTAATATATGTTAAAAAATAAATAATAGAAAAACAAGATAACAATAGAAAAGATATTAATATAACAATGATTGAAATTAATTAAAAAACAAATCATGTTAGTTCAAATTTATTTAAATTAATTATTTCTTAATATTAACTAGAGGTGTGTTTGTTCTAAAAAATTAGAAGATAATTAATTTTTATTATTTTTATATAATGAGAAAAATATTTTTTTTATAAAAATAAAATAGTTCATTTTCATTTAAAATTATACTGTGATGGCATTGAGATAATGTTTATAATAATGCTATTGTTGTGTTGGATGATGATGTGCGGTGAGGTAGCCGTTGTAATGATGGTTATATTGATAATAAATTATGATGATAATATAGTTGGTTATATTAATAACAAAGGTAATGACTGGCATATAGATTTTTGTCATAAAAAATAATTCGAATAGATAGTTGGAAATTTGATCTAATTAATAAAAAAATTATATCATTAGAAGTAAAAAAAAAATTATATTTAGTAAGATACTAGTTTAAAGGGTTGAATAAAAAAATAACTAAAAAAATATTCAAGTCACAAGAATTATTTGACATTGTTATTAAACTTGGCCTAATAAATGAATCTTGAAATCTTACAATCTGACTCCTTAACTAGCCTGAGTTTAATATTTAATTGTGTGAGAATTGTCCTAGCGTGAATCAGTCGACTTAAGAGGCCAAAACAACTCAAACGACTGTCAAAAAGCATAGTTTGACTTTTAAAAAAAATCAAAATGACTTTTTTATTTGAGATGAAAACATATTGAATCGACTCAGGCTTCGCAGCTTAACCTACCAAATTCATGATCTTTTTTTTAATAATCTTTTTTAAAAAAACAAACTAATTTTTACTTAGTTATATTATAACAAAAATAGATGTTTGGAAAATCAATCATAAACCAATGTCGGGACATATGTTTGAGACTATGATAACCTTATAAAAAGCAATTTAAAAAAAATTTATGAAGACAAACTTAAAAGCAAAAAAAAACAAGCACCTTCTTCATTGTTCATAACTTTATATGAACAATGAAAGAGGTGCATATATCCCCAAATCTTTTAGAGTTGTAAAGTAATTGTTGCAAAAGAGAGGAGAGGAAATTGTGCATAAATAAATAATTGGATAAAATATTAAATAAATTATGCAAAAAAGGTTAATAAATTTAGTAATAGAAAAAGGAAATTATGTAACAATAATAACATGAATCACAAGAAAAATAGTTAATAAATTATACTTTTAGATTATTAATTAACCAATAATTTTTATAATTATAATTTTTTAAATGGATATTTTTTGTCACAAAAGAGAGGAGATGCTCAAATCCTTGACCTTTTCAAAAAAGTGGACACATTTAATAATGATGACGACGACAACGACAACAACAAATACAATAATGATAATGTTTTTGTTTCATCAATAATAGTTTGGTTGTATTTGGTAGAGATATATGATACAAGAAACAATATTGTAGTGAAAAGAGAGTAAAACGTGGGATATTAAGAAATTACAGTGAAAAAGAGAGGAAAAGATGGGATGATGAGAAATGATTGATTGGTGTTTAGAAAGATACAAAAAAAACTTCAAAATTAAATTGCAATTCTTCTATTAATTCTTCAATTAGTATTTAATTATTGATCTTCTATATGAAATCCTCAATTCTTTAAGAACAAATATGTAAAAAAGAAATAATTTGTTTGTTTTAAGCGTTGTAAAAAAAGAGATTATCCCTTCAAGAAGATTACTTGAATCACAATGCATGGAGTGAATTCATCCTAACTTGGCCCAACATTGGTATAACAAACTACACTAGTTGGTTCAATAAAATGTAGCAATAGTTTGTCGAAGAATAAAAATGCTATAAGATTTTTTATAATGAGATTTGTATTATTTTGCTTATTATTACACTTTTATTTTATATCAGTTGTATTTGATTAGTCAACAACCATCACAAGAACGATATCACGATTATCAAATACCATCTTATATCTTAATCCATGTTAAGTCAAGTCATTAACTTCTATATTGTTTTCTACCATTGAGAAAAATAAATTAGAAAACATTTCTATAAAGTTTTTAGCCATTGCATGTTATGGTGTGAGGGTCTTGTTTTATCCCTCCTCACTTATGTGTTCAGAAATTGTATTTTTCTAAACTTGGTTTTGGTTTGCTAACCTTGCTACCACCTTATTTTTAATCTTAAGAGATATTAGTGTTTGTTAGCCAATTTATTATTCTTATCACTGAGTTTAAATGAATTTTATTGTAATTGATGTTATGCATTTCCTTGTCATAGGCGTTTGGGGGCTTGACCTTTCATTTAATGTCAATCTTGTTCAATTTTGCCCCCTAAGTTTTCTCTATTGGGTATAATTATATAACAAGTGGGGCACCTATATACTTATAAAGAGGATTTACATAACTCTCTTGTGCAAACTTGTTGGTCTTATCGTGATCAATAAATATCTTACATAAAACAATATTAGTGACTAAATTCAACCTTTTTTGTCGTACCCTCTGCGAGAGCACGACATCACGACGACCCTTCCCAAGCAGGCTGTAGAGGTTTTTGGTTAGATAAGGAGTTGCCACCTAATATTATGGTTACTAAGAACCCTAACCGGTCTTTAGATATTCTAGGTAAGAGATTTGTTGCTTATAGGAAGGTATGAGCACCACTAGTATGCCTTACATGAGGTAAGCTACATTGTTTTTCTTCACTTGTGGTTGTTATGGTCTGATGGTATTTTTAAATTGTACTAGCCTACTCTGACGGGTTTGCTATGATGAATAAACTCTAGTTTTTTAGATCAAGAACTTGGTCTTAAAGGTTGAAATGTCTTCAATTGTCATTGAGGTTTTTTTCGAGATAAACTTAGAATTTTGGCTACCGCATCATTCCAAGTAATATTTTAGATAAAATTCTTTGTAGTTTTTTTATCCTTACATTAAAAGTGAATGAGTTGTATTACTCCCAATTATATTTTGGATATTGACCTCATACATGTTTTTTTTTATCCTTATATTAAAGATGAGTAATCATAAATTATTATCCCTAATAATATTTTAGATGTTAACTCTTTTGTAGGTTTTTTATCCTTCTATTAAAAATGAATAATATATTTTTTTGCCAAAAATAAATTTTTAATATTTTTGAAATATAAACCAAAATCCTTTGAAATTTTACAAACTTGTTGTAAAATCTATGCAATATTTTTCAAAACATGCCAAATTATTTTAGATTTTTTTTAAATGCTCAAATAATGTTTTAGGATTTTTAGCCATATGCAAAAAAAAATATTTTTTTCAGGTCTTGTTTGGCAAAAACTCATTTTTCTTTAAAACAGAACTGTCAAAACAGGCCTAAAATTCTTTGTAGTTTTTTTATCCTTATATTAAAAGTGAATGAGTTGTATTACTCCCAATTATATTTTAGATATTGACCTCATAAATGTTTTTTTTATCCTTATATTAAAGATGAGTAATCATAAATTATTATCCCTGATAATATTTTGGATATTAACTCTTTTGTAGGTTTTTTATCCTTCTATTAAAAGTGAATAATATATTTTTTTGCCAAAAATAAATT
>Ga0307515_10013512_pt1 | contig 15246 bp, 11 predicted proteins | sample 17_EM_MG_FD_194513 | JGI IMG/M metagenome (GOLD analysis project Ga0307515, IMG submission 194513) | Populus trichocarpa ectomycorrhiza microbial communities from riparian zone in the Pacific Northwest, United States - 17_EM | ecosystem: Host-associated > Plants > Roots > Unclassified | place... | reverse complement strand
TTCCAGGAGGCGGTCGGCGAGATCGACGGACTGCTGCTATCCAATCGCGTGCTGCTCGACACAGCCGCGCGCGGTGAAGTCACGGGCGTCGAGGCCGGGCAGGTCAAGCATCTGGTCACCGAGAACGCCATCGCCGCCGTCGAGAAGGCCCTGAAGCTCACCGGCAATCCGGGCCTGACTCGCGGCAACGCGCTGGAGCGGCATCATCGCGACGTGCTGTGCGGACGGGTGCATACGCCGCAGGCCGACGTGGTGCTGACCAGCGTCGGCAAGGCCGCTTTCGCGGCTCTTCAAGCCAAGGTTGGCAAGGCGAACCCATGAGCCGCCTGGTCGTCGCCAGCCAACTGCCGGAGCTCTTCAACAGCGTCTTCGCCCAGCATGTCGGAGACGCGGAGATCATCGCCGTGCCGCCGGGCCTGACCGCGCCCCTACCCGACAAGACCCGCGTGCTGGTCGCCGCGCCGTTCCGCAAGGCCGGCGGCGTGCTGCCCGCCAAGGCGCCGAGCGGCTGGCCCTACGATGTCGAGTGGGTGCAGCTGGTCTCGGTCGGCATCGACTTCTATCCCGACTGGCTGTTCGACGGCCCGGTCGTCACCTCGGCGCGCGGCTCGTCGGCGGTGGCCCTGGCCGAGTTCGCCCTGGCCGCCATCCTGGCCGAGGCCAAACGCCTGCCCGACATCTGGATCGACAAAGCCGAGCGCTGGGCGCCGCAACAGCTGCGGCTGGTCTCGGGCTCGACCCTGGGCCTGGTCGGCTTCGGCGCGATCGGCGAAGCCCTGGCCCCGCGCGCCCAGGCCCTGGGCCTGAACGTCATCGCCACCCGCCGCTCGGATCAGCCCATCCCGACGCCCGGCGTCGAGCGGGTGGCCGACCTCAACACCCTGTTCGCCCGCAGCAACCATGTCGTGCTGGCCGCCCCCGCGACACCGGAAACCTATCGCCTGATCGACCGCGCGGTGCTGGCCCACGCCAAGCCCGGCCTGCATCTGATCAACATCGCCCGCGGTGCCTTGATCGACGACGACGCCCTGCTGGAGGCGCTGGAGGACGGCCGCGTCGCCCGCGCTAGCCTGGACGTCACCCATCCCGAGCCGCTGACCGAGGGGCACCCCTACTACACCCATCCCAGGGTGCGACTATCGCCCCACACCTCGGTCCACACGCCCGACACCCGCATCAACCTCGCGACCCGCTTCGCCGAGAACCTGGCCCGGTTCCGGTCTGGCGCGCCCCTGGCCGACGTCGTCGACCTGTCGCGCGGCTACTGAAGGACATCCGCCATGACCGCCATCAGCCCTTCTCGCGCCTTCGCCGCGCCCTCCTTCACTCAAGGGGGCCCTCACCCGGCCAAGATCGAGACCATCCTGCCTGAGTTCGGCTCTAAGGTTCTTCCGATCCAGCCAACGCACGAGCAGGAGCGCCTTTATCGCAAGCAGCGCTTGGCCGCGTCCTATCGCCTGTTCGGCCGATACGGCTTCGACATGGGCGGCGCGGGCCATATCACCGCCCGCGACCCGGAGCTGACCGACCACTTCTGGGTCAATCCGTTCGGCGTGCATTTCAGCCGCATCAAGGTCTCGGATCTGATGCTGGTCAGCCACGCGGGCGAGATCGTCCAGCCGCCGGCCAAGGTTCCCGCGCGCCTGAACCGAGCCGCCTTCGCCATCCATTCCCAGCTGCACGAGGCGCGACCCGACGTGGTGGCCGCCGCCCATTCGCACTCGCTGTACGGCAAGGCCTGGTCGGCGCTGGGTCGGTTGCTGGATCCCCTGACCCAGGACTCGGCCGCCTTCTATGACGATCACGCCCTGTTCGAGGAATTTTCGGGCGTGGTGCTCGACGCCAGCGAGGGCCAGAAGATCGCCAGGACCCTGGGCTCCAAGAAGGCGGTGATCCTGCAGAACCACGGCATCCTGACGGTCGGCCAATCGGTCGAGGCGGCCGTGTGGCGCTATCTGGCGCTGGAGAACGCCTGCCAGACCCAGCTTCTGGCAGAGGCCGCCGGCCCGACCAAGCCGATGCCGCCCGAGGTCGCCAAGCACACCGCCGGCCAGGTCGGCAGCGAGGCGGGCGGGTTCTGGGCCTTCCAGCCTTATTGGGACGTGGTCACCGAAGAAGAACCGGACCTGTTCGACTGATGGCCGGCCTCACGCTTTCCCGCCGCCACCTGATGGCCGGCGGTCTCTCGATCGGCGGCTTGTCCATGGCGGGCCTCACCGCCTGCTCGCCGTCGAACGACTCCCGCGCGCCGTCGTTGGAAGAGCTGACGCTGCGGGTCGCCACCTATCGCGGCAATCCCGAAGCCTTTTTCACCGAGGCCGGCGTCGGAACACCGCCCTACAAGCTGGCGCGCAGCCAGTTCGCCAGCGGCAACCTGATCGCCGAGGCGATCAACGCCCGCGCCCTGGATTTCGGCGGCATGAGCGAGATTCCGCCGATCTTCGTCGCCGCTCAACCGGGCAACCAGCTCCGCGTCGTCGGCGTGCTGCACGGCGACGTGAACAACCAGGTCGTGCTGGTCCCCAAGGGCTCGGCCATCCAGCGACTGGAGGATCTGCGAGGCAAGCGGGTCGGCTATGTGAAGGCCACGACCTCGCACTACATCCTGCTGCGCCTGCTGGACGAGGCGGGGCTGACCTGGTCCGACCTCACACCCGTGGCCTTGTCGCCTCAGGATGGCCTGGCGGCTTTCCAAAGCGGGGCTCTGGACGCCTGGGTGATCTATGGCGTCATCGTCTATCAGGCCCGCGAAGCCGGGGCCCGGGTGCTGACCACGGCTTTGGGCAGGCTGTCGGGCAACTATCTGATCACCGCCGCCAAGGAGGCCCTGGACGATCCGATCCGCCTGCAGGCGATCGGCGACTATGTCAGGCGCTACAAGAAGGTCTTCGACTGGATCAACGCCGACGGCGAGCGCTGGGCGCGGGTCAGGTCGGAAGCGACCGGCGTCAAGGCCGCCTACTATGTCCAGGAATTCAAGGAGCGCAGCGCGCCCTCTCAACTGACCGCGATCAACGACGCCGCCATAGTCTCGCAGCAGGCCGTGGCCGACGCCTTCACCAAGGCGGGAGTCGTTCCGGCCAAGATTGATGTGCGCCCCCTGTGGGACAAACGCCTCGACCCCTTCTTTTAAATATTGAGAAAAACGAATGATCAATATTCGCGATCTCGATATGAGCAAATCTGAGAACAACTAGATATTATGTTGTTTGAAATCAAAATTTCTGCCGCGCCTTATCCCTATCAATTCTATCGGGGATAAAAATGCGTAATAGCTTCTTGAAGACATCGCTGATCGCAGCGGGATCGATCCTGGCCCTGTCGGCGGCGGCGAAAGCCGACACCTTGCCGCCGACCGAGGTCGACGGCGCGCCTGCTGTCGAGCAAGTCATCGTCACCGCCGAGCGTCGGGCCACGGACCTGCAAAAGACCGCCATCGCCATCTCGGCGTTTGGCGAACAGGTGCTCGCCGACCGCAAGATCGACAATATCCGCGACCTGTCGGGCCAGATCCCGAACCTGAACATCAGCCGGGTCACGATCAGCCACACCACCCAGACCTATTCCCTGCGCGGGGTCGGCGAGGCAGATCCGATCCAGGAGCCGGTGCTGGCCGTCTATGTCGACGACGTCTACATCCCGCGCCAGATCGGCTCGATGGTCGAGTTCAACGACCTTGAACGCCTGGAGGTGCTGCGCGGGCCGCAGGGCACCCTGTACGGCCGCAACTCCAGCGCCGGCGCGCTGCGGGTCATCACCCGCGACCCCGATCAAGAGGTTCGCGCCAAGGCCGAGGTGGGTCTGGGCAATCTCGGCGCGGTCGATGTGCGCGCGCTCATCGAGGGTCCGCTGGTCGCCGACAAGCTGGCCGGCAGCATCTCGTACATCCATCACAGCCGCGACGGGACGGCGTTCAATCCGACCCTGAACCATGACGTCAACCGCATCGACGTGAACGCCTACCGCGCCAAGCTGCGCTGGACGCCGATCGACAAGCTCGACGTGCTGCTGACGCTCAACGCCGTGGCCGATCGCAGCGACACGCGCGGCTACATCCCGCTCAAGCAGCCCGGCGGCGTGTTCCGCAAGGACCGCACCTATTCGGAAGTCGAGCCGGCCCAGGATCTGGACCAGGCCAGCGGCTCGATCCGTGTTCAGTACGAGATCAATGACGCCCTGAAGCTGAAGTCGATCACCGCCTATGGCGGCTTCAACCTCAACCCCGCCAACTACGACAACGACGGCGAGGCGGCGCTGATCCAGAAGAACCTGATCCACTACAACGATCAGTACGCCACCCAGGAAATCCAGCTGAATGGCGACTACGGCGCCGTCACCTTCACCAGCGGCCTGTTCTACCTGCACGAACGGTTCTTCGTGCAACGCGACGGCTACAGCCGCCGCAACGCCCTGGCGACCGATCCCGCCCTGACGCCGGCCAACTACATCTTCGCCCGCGCCCACAACGTCACCAACACCGACGCCTACGCCCTGTTTGGCGAGGCGACCTGGAAGGCGACCGACCGCCTCAGCCTGACCGGCGGCCTGCGCTGGACCAACGAGGAAAAGGACTTCGTCTTCGACAACAAGACCCTGAACCTGGCCGGCCAGGTGACCGGTCAGTCGATCAAGGGCCAGGCCGAAAAGACCTGGTCTGCGATCACGCCCAAGCTGGTCGCCCAGTACCAGTGGACGCCCGAGGTTCTGCAGTACGCCAGCTATTCCAAGGGCTTCAAGTCGGGCGGCTTCGACAACCGCGCCACCCGCCTGGACCTGGCCACCCTCCCCTTCGCGCCCGAGGACGTGACCACCTACGAGACGGGCCTGAAGACACAGCTGTTCGAGAACCGCCTGCGGGCCAACCTCGCGGCCTTCTACAACGACTACCAGGACCTGCAGGTGTCGTTCTACGACCCGGCCTATGTGGGCAGCCGTCGCGGCAACGCCGGTCAGGCCCACACCTACGGCGTCGAGCTGGAGACCGACGCCCGCCCCACCGGGCGCCTGGGCGTGCAGCTCAATGTCGGTTGGCTGTTCGCCGTCTATGACGACTACAAGGGCGCCGGTGGGGCTGGAGTGAACGCCGACGGCAATCGCCTGATCGGCTCGCCGCGCTGGAGCGTGTCGAGCGGCTTCACCTACGACGTGCCGGTCGAGATCCCCGGTTCGCTGCGGGTGGGCCTGAACGCCCAGTGGCAGAGCGGTATCGTCACCAGCGCCACGCCGGCGGCGAGTGGCCAGAACAACATCCCCTCACAGGGTTTCCTGAACGGCGTCGCCACCTGGACCTCGCCCGACCCGCATTGGGCCGTAAGCCTGTCGGTGCGCAACATCCTCGATTCCGACAAGCCGGTCGGCTCGACCTACACGCCGTCGACCGGCGTCAATTACCAGAACTTCCCGGATCCCCGGACGGCCCTGGTCACCCTCAAATACGCGCTGTGATCCCATGAGCGAGCCCCGCCTGCACCGTCTGACCGACTTCGTCACGAACCTCGCCGCCGTGCTGGATCGCACGACCGACGAGGCCGCGATCCTGGAGGACGGCGGCCGGCTGCTGGCGGGGCTGATCGCCCAGGACGACTGGCTGCCTCAGGCCTACGCCCTGCCCGATCCGGTCCGCTATCAGCAGTATCTGCTGCATTGCGACAGCCGCGAACGGTTTAGCGTAGTCAGCTTCGTCTGGGGACCAGGGCAGGCCACGCCGATCCATGATCACACGGTCTGGGGTCTGGTCGGCGTTTTGCGGGGGGCCGAGCTTTCCCAGGCCTATGCGCGAACCGGAGAAGCCTTCGCCGCCGCCGGCCCTGTCCATCGACTGGAGCAAGGCGAGGTCGAGGCCGTCTCGCCGCGGATCGGCGACATCCACCGCGTGACCAATGCCTTCGACGACCGCGTCTCGATCAGCATCCACGTCTACGGCGCCAATATCGGCGCTGTCCGGCGCGCCACCTACGATCGGGACGGTCGGCCCAAGCCGTTCGTCTCCGGCTACGCCAACACCACCCTGCCCAACCTCTGGGACCGCTCAAAGCCCACCCCCGTCGAGATCACGCCATGACCCTGCCGACCGTCACGCCGCGCGAGGTCCGCAGCGACCTGATCGCCCGCCGCGAGATCGCCCTGATTGACCTGCGCGAGGAAGACCCCTTCGCCAAGGCCCACCCGCTGTTCGCCTCGCAACTGCCGCTGAGCCGGCTGGAACTGGAAGTCCTTGATCGCGTCCCGCGCAAGGACGTCAAGATCGTGCTCTACGACAATGGCGAGGGTCTGGTCCCGCCGGCCGGCAAGCGCCTCGCGGCGCTGGGCTATACCAACGTCCACGCCCTGAAGGGCGGACTGCAGGGCTGGACCGACGCCGGCTACGAGCTGTTCCAGGACGTCAACTCCTACAGCAAGGCGTTCGGCGAACTGGTCGAGGCGCGGCGGCATACGCCATCCCTGCCCGCCCAGGACGTTCAGGCCCTGATCGACGCCAAGGCCGACCACGTGATCCTCGACGCCCGCCGGTTCGAGGAATACGCCACCATGAGCATCCCAGGCGGCATCAGCACGCCGGGCGCCGAGCTGGTCCTGCGGGTCGCCGAACTCGCGCCCGATCCCACCACCACGGTCATCGTCAATTGCGCGGGCCGCACCCGCAGCCTGATTGGAGCCCAGTCGCTGGTGAACGCCGGCGTACCCAACCCCGTCTTCGCCCTGCGCAACGGCACCATCGGCTGGACCCTGGCCCAGCAATCCCTGGAGCATGGCCAGAGCCGTCGCTTTAAAGACGTTTCCGAGCAGACCCTTCAGCAGGCGCGCGACAAGGCTCGGGCCGTGGCCTATCGCGCCGGCGTGCGTCGCATCGACACCGAGGGCTTGGCCGACCTTTCCCAGGATCGCAAACGCACCCTCTATCGCTTCGACGTCCGCACGCCCGACGAGTTCGCCGGCGGCCACTTGCCGGGCTTCCGCAGCGCGCCGGGCGGCCAGTTGGTGCAGGAGACCGACGTCTTCGCCCCCGTGCGCGGCGGCCGCATCGTGCTGGCCGACGACCTGGGTCCCCGCGCCGACATGACCGCCTCGTGGCTCGCCCAGCTAGGCTGGGACGTCTACGTGCTGGACGGCGGGTTTGAAGGCGAGTTGGAGACCGGCCCCTGGCGTGCCGGCCACCCGCCGCTGCCGACCGTCGAGACCCTGACGCCGCGCGACCTGGCGCAAGCCCTCGCCGACGATGCCGTCGTAGTGCTGGACCTCGCCCCCAGCCCGATCCATCGCAAGGGCCATGTGCCCGGCGCCTGGTTCACGATCCGCGCCCGCCTGGCGGAGGCCTTCGAGCGCATCCCGGAAGGCAAGCCGATCGTCCTCACCTCGCCCGACGGCGCCCTGGCGCGTCTGGCCGCCGCCGAGGTCGAAGAGATCTCCGACCACCCCGTTCGCGTGCTGGAAGGCGGCACTGCGGCCTGGATCGCCGCCGGCCGCGCCGTCGAGCCGGGCCTAGTCCGCGCGGCCTCCGACCCCGACGACGTCTACAAGCGGCCGTACGAGGGCACAGACAACGCCGCCGAGGCCATGCAGGCCTATCTCGACTGGGAGTTTGGCCTGGTCGATCAGTTGGCCCGTGACGGCGCCCACGGCTTCGTCGTGATCTGAGGCCGGCCCCAACATGTCTTCCAAAGCCACCCTAAAGCTCTATTTCGCCCCGGCCTCTTCCGCCTTCGCGCCGCTGATTGCGCTGGAGGAAATCGGCGTCGCCTATGAAGCCCATCGCATCGACCTCGCGGCTGGCGAGCAGCGTCGTCCGGAATATCTGCGGGTCAATCCGCGCGGCCGGGTGCCGACCTTGGCGGTCAATGGCGAGCCCGTCACCGAGGTCCTGGCGATCCTGACCTATCTGGCCCATGCCTACCCGCACAGCGAGCTTCTGCCGCTGGCCGATCCGCTGAAGCTGGCCCACGCTTACGAGGTGATGAGCTGGTTCGCCAGCACGGTTCACGTGGCCTTCTCGCAAATCGCCCGCCCCGAACGCTTCGCCGACGACGACAACGTCAAGGCGGCCCTGGCCACGCCTGGCGAGGCTCGCTTCCACCGCACTCTCTCCGACATCGAGCGCCTCGCCCAGGGTCCCGGCCCGTGGCTGCTGGGCGACAGCTTCACCGCCGTTGACGCCTACGCCCTGGTGATCTGGCGATGGGCCGAACGCCGCCACATCGACACGTCGACCTATCCCGCCTGGAGCGCCAAGGCCGCCCGCGCCCTGGCGCGCCCTTCGGTCAAGCGCGCGCTCCAGAAGGAAGCCGCGCAGCCGGCAAAGGTCGCCTGATAAGCCGGCCTGATCAGACCCTTGAGAACTCCTCGCTCATCCCCGAGCGAGCCTGCCCCTAGACTTCGCCCTAACCCCAAGACTGGAGCTACTCCCCATGCCCGTCGAATTCATCGGCTTTGTCGGCGCCCAGAACGCCTCGGAAATCCACCCGCCGACCGGCCCGGTCATCGACCGCGACTATGTCGAGCGTGTCGCCCGCGCCCACGAGGATGGCGGCTTTGACCGCGTCCTGGCCGCCTTCCACTCCACCGGTCCGGAAAGCCAGCTGGTGGTGGCGCACGCCGCCTCTGTCACCTCCCGCCTGGGCTTCATGATCGCCCACCGTCCGGGGTTCACCGCCCCGACCCTGGCCGCGCGACAGCTGGCCACGCTGGACCAGTTCACCGGCGGTCGCGTCGCGGTGCACATCATCACCGGTGGCTCGGACGAGGAACTGGCCAAGGACGGCGACCACCTGACCAAGGACGAGCGCTATGCGCGCACCGAGGAATATCTCGACATCGTCCGTCAGGAATGGACCAGCGAAAAGCCATTCGATCACAAGGGTCGCTACTACAACGTGGTCCAGGGCTTTGGCGGGGTTAAGCCGCACCAGAAGCCGCATCTGCCGATCTATTTCGGCGGCTCGTCCGACGCCGCCATTCCGGTGGCCGGTAAACACGCCGACATCTTCGCTCTATGGGGCGAGACCCAGGCCCAGGTCGCCGAGACCATCGCCCGCGTGCGCCATGCGGCCGCCAAGCACGGACGCCAGGTGCGGTTCTCGCTCTCGCTGCGCCCCGTGATCGCCAACACCGAAGAGGCCGCCTGGGCCAAGGCCGACGCCATCGTCGCCAAGGCTAAGGCTCTGCGCGAGGCCGCCGGCCTGCCCACCAGCGGCCACCGCCCGCCCAACGCCGGCTCGCAACGCCTGCTGGACGCGGCGAACCAAGGCTCGCGCCTGGACAAGCGCCTGTGGACCGGCGTCGCCGCCGTCACCGGGGCGCAAGGCAATTCGACAGGCCTGGTGGGCACGCCCCACCAGGTGGCTGAGGGCCTGTTGGACTACTACAACCTGGGCGTCACGACCTTCCTGATCCGGGGCTTCGACCCACTGGAGGACGCCATCGCCTACGGCCGCGACCTGATCCCGCTGGTTCGCCAGTTGGTCGCCGAGCGCGACGCGCGTCCGGCCGTCGCGGCGGGCTGATCCGAAATGGCTCCGTTCGACGCCTCGGCCTCCTGGCCCGCCGCGCCGGCGGAGCCAGACCGCTTCGCAGACCGTTTCAAGGACGCCCTGGCCAACCTGGCCAGCGGCGTCGCCATAATCTCCTGCTGGGATGACGACACACCGCGCGGCTTGCTGGTCAGCTCGATCACGGGCCTGTCGGTGGACCCGCCGCGCTTCCTGTTCTGCGTGCGCAAGGAGGCCGCGAGCCACGACGCCCTGCTCCTGGCCGAGACTTGCGGCGTCGCCATTCTTTCGGACACGGACCATGAGGAAGCCCTGCGCTTCTCATCCTCGGCCCGTGCCAGCGAGCGGTTCGCCCCTTCGCGCTGGGACCTGAACCATCAATACGCCCCGAACTATCTGGGCGGCCTTTCAACCGCCACCTGCCGCATCGACAGCCGCATCGACGCCACCACCCATTCGGTGTTCGTCGTCACCGCGACCACCCTCGCCGTGGCTCACTCTGCAAAGCCGCTGATCGCTTGTGCGCGCGGGTTCCACAGGCTCGGGCTGCTTTAAGCAGCGAGGCTTGCACCGCCACTCACAAGCTAGTTGATGACGAACCTCAACGGCGGCTGCGCGCCAAGAGCTGACCTTGGGATTTGGCCAGATTTCGGACATTCGGGCGCCGGACAGTCGGGGCTAGGTCAGCTGGCCGGAATGACATCCACCGCCACCGTAATGACCTGAGCGCCAGGCCCGAGGACGACGCCGCCGATAGGCGCCACGTCGGCATAGTCTCGGCCTTTCGCCAAGACAATGTGGTCTTCGGCGACGACCAAGGCATTGGTCGGATCGAAACCAACCCAGCCCGCCGTCTCACCGCACCATAGGGCCACCCAGGCGTGCGTGGCGTCGGAACCTTCCAACCTAGGCTTGCCGGGTGCGGGATAGGTGCGGAGGTAGCCACTGACATAGGCGGCGGGCAGACCCAGGCCCCGCAGGCCGGTGATCATGATATGGGCGAAGTCCTGGCAAACACCGTGGCGCGCGGTGAACGCCTCGATGGCGGGCGTCGAGACCTCGGTCGATTGCGGGTCATAGGTGAACTGGCTCTTGATCCGGCAGGCCACCTCGAAGGCCGCTTCCACCACAGGACGGCCCGGCGTGAAGCTCTCGGCCACGTAGGCGGTGATCGCCAGCTGCAAGCTGGTCATGGCTGTCGGATAGAGGAAATGGACCGGCGAAGCGACATCGAGTGATTTCGACGCGAAGGCAGCTTCCCGCACGGTTTCCCACGGGGCGCCGCCCAAGGCGCCGACGGGTCGGGGCCGCGTTACTTCCACCTGCGAGCGGGCGAGGATCTTCAGCGACCGGTGTGGGGTCTCGATCGTCGCGGTGGCGACCTGTTCGCCGAACTGCCCGACATGCTCATCCAGCCGGGTCGGACGCGGCGTGATGGTCAGATGGCTCTCCGTCACCACCTGGTCCGCGCTCCGCCACGGGGCCAGGCGCAGGGCGCAGCGCGCGAAGGTGACAGGCTTCTCATAGAGATAGGTCGTCAGATGGCGCACCTGGTAGATCACGCCAGACCACCCAGCTTCTTGGTCGGCGTGGCGTTTGCCCCTTGCAGGAAGTAGCGGTCGGCGATCGCGTTGGAGAACGCCATCAGCAGGCGCTCGAGCTCCAGCGCCCTCTCGGTGTCCAGGTCGGCGGCGTCGGCCGTCTCCACCTGGCTGGCCAGATGGACCATCAGCCGGGTCGGCATTTCCGGCATGCCGTCGTCCTGCAGGGTAGGTAGACAAACCAGGTGCGACTTCAGGGTGAGAATCTGGAAGGCCACCGAGCGCGGATTGAAAGGATCCAAGGCCACCATGTCGCGCACTGGGACGAGAGCCATGCCTTCCAGATAGCGCGAGCGATAGGTGATCTGGCTGTCGATCAGATCGAGCAGAAGGTCCAGATCGTCCAAGGTCGCGTCGTTACTCGCCAACTGGCGCATCATCCGGCAGGTGTTGACGCCGCGCTCGATGCGGCCGCCCATATCCAGAAAGCGCCAACCGGCCACCCGGTTCATGTTCTCCTGGGTCAGGCCGGACAAGGCCGACAGGGTCTGCAGCGCGGCCTCGGCGCGCGCGAGCCCCTCCGCCTCGGTCAGCGCCTCCTGACGCCTGCCCTTGAGACGGTCTTCCAGGTTGAGCAGCAGCTTCCAGAAGTCTTCCGACAACCGCTCGCGCATGGTGGCCGCCGTGCGGCGGGCTGCCTGCACCAGGCGGATCACCGAACCATAGGCCATCTCGTCATAGAGGGCGGCGGAAACGAAGTCGGCCACATGGTCGCTGTCGGCGGCTGCGTCGACGGCGCCCCACTCGACCAGCAGCCCGCGCAGCTTCGACAGGCTCTCGCCGGTCCCGTGCATGGCCGCGTCGGAATCCATCAGACTGGTGCACAGGCTGCGGACCAGTCGCAGGGTGGCCTCCGCGCGTTCCAGATAGCGCCCGAGCCAGAACAGGTTGTCGGCCGCGCGGCTAGGCAGATGCCCCATGATCCGGCGCACCTTGACGTCGTCTCGATGGGCCAGCAGCGAAATGCGCTCGACCGGCCGATCCGAAAGCACCCAGACGTCGGCCGCCTGTGCACCTTGGCCCATGGACAGGGCGCGGGCGTCAGGCTGGTCCGAGACGCGGCAGAAGCCGCCGGGCATGACCTTCCATCCCTCGGTGGTGGCGGTGGCGTAGACGCGCAGGACGAATGGACTAGGCCGCAGCCCGCCGTCACGCCAGGCCGGCGTCGTCGACAGTCTCACGACCTCCTGACCGACATAATCCACCGGCCGCTCTTCCATCGCCGCCAGCAACGACTCGCGTTCGGACGGCGCGAGATCTGCGAGCATGCGGGGACCCTGGGCCAGGGACGCATGGCCCTGCCCGCTGAAGGCCCGGGCGATGGCCAGGGTGTCGATGTTGCGGTGGACCTGGCGACGTTCGGATGGCTGACCGCACCACCATGTGGCGACATTGGGCAGTTTCAGCGCCTCGCCCAGCAGGCGGTGGCTGAGGGCGGGCAGGAACCCGAGCAGGGCCCGCGACTCGATCAGGCCCGAGCCGGGCATGTTGGACACCACCACCCCTCCAGCCCTGATCGCATCCAGCAGACCGGGGACCCCCAACCTGGACGCACTGTTCAGTTCCAGAGGGTCGATGAAGTCGGCGTCGACCCGCCGCCATAGGACGTCAGCCCGCTTCAGGCCGGCGATGGTGCGCACATAGACCTGACCGTCACGCACGACCAGGTCGTCGCCTTCGACCAAAAGGAAGCCCAGATAACGGGCCAGATGGGCCTGCTCGAAATAGGTCTCGCTGAAGGGACCGGGGCTTAGCAGGCAGATGCGTGGGTCGCTACGATGGGCCGAGTCCGTCAGGCTGGTCCGGAAGTCGCCAAAGAAGGGCGCGAGCCGATGCACGTTCATCGCGTTGTAGAGATTGGGAAAGGCGCGCGACAGCACCATGCGGTTCTCAAGCGCATAGCCCGAGCCGGATGGCGCCTGGGTGCGGTCATCGAGCACCCACCAATGCCCGTCAGGTCCCCGCGCCAGATCGGCGGCGTAGAGATGCATGGCCCGGCCGCCGGCGGGCTTGACCCCGCGCATGGCCCGCACGAAATCAGCGCCGCCGGTCACGGCCGCGGCCGGCAGATGCCCTTCGCTGATCAAGCGGGCGTCACCGTAAAGGTCAGTCAGCACGGCTTCGAGCAAAGTCGCACGTTGGGCCACGCCTTCGGCGATCACCGCCCACTCCCGCTCGTCTAGGATCAGCGGTAGCGGGCTCAGCGGCCAGATACGTTCGTTGTCGTCGCCATAGATCCGATGCGACACCCCCGCGTCGCGGATGTGGCGGGTCGCCAAGGCGAAACGATCCTCGAACTCGCCCTCGGGGAATTCCGCGAGCGCGCCGAGAAACCGCAACCAGGCGTCCGGTGTGCTCCCATCTGACTGGACGAGTTCGTCAGGAACGCTTGGCAGACCCCGATAGCTGCTCAGCCAAGCGTGCAGGCGACCTTGGGACGCTGCCTGGGCGGCGCCTCGATCTAGCACGGCGGGACGGTCAGCGGGCAACGGGCGTCCTTAGGTCCAAGGTCAGCGGGAACTCGGCAGAGCGGTGCTCGGCCGGTATCACGATAGCACCCGGCGTGTGGCCGTGTTCCTGGAACCGCGCAAGACGTCGCGACTGCGCCTCGTAGGAGTTCACCGGGAAAGTATCATAGCTGCGGCCGCCCGGATGGGCGACGTGATACACGCATCCCCCCAGCGAGCGTCCATTCCAGCGGTCGAGGATGTCGAAGGTCAGCGGCGCGTCGACCTCACGGGTCGGATGCAGGCCGCTGTGGGCCTTCCAGGCCTTGTAGCGCACGCCCGCGACGGCCTGACCCGAAACCCCGGTCGAGGTCATCGGCAAAGCCCGACCGTTGCAGGTGATAAGGTGGCGCTCGGGGATGAAGCCTTCGACCAAGACCTGGAGACGTTCCACCGAGGCGTCGACGAAGCGCACCGTGCCGCCGCCGGAATTCTCCTCGGCCATCACATGCCACGGTTCCAGGGCATGGCGGATCTCCAGTTGGACGCCGCCATGCTCGACCCGCCCGTGGGCGGGAAAGCGGAAGACGCGCTGCGCCTCGAACCAGATCGGGTCGAAGTCATAGCCCGCCCCGCGAAGGTCTTTCAGGACACCCAGGAAATCGGTCCAGACAAAGTGCGGGAGCATGAAACGATCATGCAGCGCCGTGCCCCAGCGAACCAGAGGTCCGTCCTGTGGCTCGCGCCAGAACCAGGCGACCAGGGCCCTGATCAGCAGTTGCTGGGCCAGGCTCATCTTGGCTTCCGGCGGCATCTCGAAACCGCGGAATTCGAGCAGGCCCAGCCGCCCCGCCGGGCCGTCGGGCGAATAGAGCTTGTCGATGCAGATTTCGGTGCGGTGGGTGTTGCCGCCAAGGTCGGCGAGCAGATTGCGGAACAACCGATCGACCTGCCATGGCGACGGGGCTTCGCCCTCGCCCGGCGCGGGCACGGCGGCCATGGCGATCTCGAGCTCATACAGGGCGTCATGCCGCGCCTCGTCCACCCGCGGCGCCTGGCTGGTTGGCCCGACGAACAGACCTGAGAACAGATAGGACAAGGAGGGGTGACGCTGCCAGTAGAGCAGCAGGCTCTTGAGCAGGTCGGGACGACGCAGGAAGGGGGAGTCCGGCGCTGTGGCGCCGCCGACCACCACATGGTTGCCGCCCCCGGTCCCGGTGTGTCGACCGTCGATCATGAACTTGTCCGCGCCCAGGCGGGTGCGACGCGCTTCTTCGTAGACGCCGGTGGTGATATCCACGGTCTGACGCCAGCTGGCGGCGGGATGGACATTAACCTCGATCACGCCCGGATCGGGGGTCACCTTGATGGTGTTGATGCGCGGATCGCTGGGTGGCGGGTAGCCCTCGAAGCGAAGAATCTGGCCGGTGGCCGCCCCCAGCGCCTCGACCTCGGCGACCAGCTCCAGATAGTCTTCGGCGGTCTCGACCGGCGGCATGAACACATAGAGGAGGCCGCCGCGCGGTTCGAAGATGATCGCGGTGCGCACGTGGGGCGACGTCACCGCGGTCTTCGTCGCGGGTTTGCGCAGGGCCTCATGGGCCGGCAGCGGCTCCCGCGGCTCGAAGGGGTCGCGCTCCACGATGGAGGGGTAGTCCTCGGCGGATAGTTTGGGCAGATCGCCAAGGGGCAGGCGAAAGCCGATCGGTGAATCGC
>Ga0307515_10013511_pt1 | contig 15249 bp, 12 predicted proteins | sample 17_EM_MG_FD_194513 | JGI IMG/M metagenome (GOLD analysis project Ga0307515, IMG submission 194513) | Populus trichocarpa ectomycorrhiza microbial communities from riparian zone in the Pacific Northwest, United States - 17_EM | ecosystem: Host-associated > Plants > Roots > Unclassified | place... | reverse complement strand
AGCGACGTTGCCAACAACTACGCCGCCGTGGTGCGCAATGGCTATGCCGCCGGCCGCTACCCCATCCACTACCGTGACGAGAAGACGCAGCGGCCGCTGCGCTTCTCCAGCTACCCCAATCTGGTGCTGCATACGAGCTCCCCGGTGCGTGACATCGGCAGCGGTGGTGGCACCACGCCGGCCGTCGCTGGCACCCGGCCGCCGGTCTGGGACTGCGCGCACAGCCCCTCGGTGGGTTATATGGCTTACCTGGTGACGGGCCGCTGGTACTTCATGGAGCAGGTCCAGTTCGCGACGACGATCAACTTCCTGACCAAGGACACCGGGTCCAAGCAGCGGCGCGGCTCGCAGAACCTGACGCAGACGGACGTCGGCGCCTGGCAGACCCGGTCCAGCGCCTGGGACATGCGTTCGCTGGTGCAGGCGCTCGCCGTCACACCGGAGAGCGACAGCACGCTGCATACCGAGTTCCGCACCTCGGTCGAGGCCAACATCCAGTTCTTCCACGCCACCTATGTGGCCAAGCCCAACAACCCCTGGGGCTGGGTGCTGCCGGGCGAGGGCTACGACAACATCCTGCGCATCGGCGCCTCCTGGCAGCAGGACTTCGTGACCGCCGTGTTCGGCTACACGCTGTCGCTGGGCCTGCCGATCTCGGCAGACCACACCAGCAAGCTGGACGCCTTCTTCCGCTGGAAGGCGCAGAGCATCATCAGCCGCCTGGGGCCGGCGAGTGCCTTCTGGTACATCAATGCGGCGCCCTACACCATGGTCATCAGTCCGGCGTCGCGACCCGATTACGAGAACGGCACCGGGCCCTGGTACGCCACGGCGGCCGAGGTCTATGCCGCCACCTACCTCGTGCGCCCCGTCTGGCTGGGTGCGGTGGAGGGGCAACTGGCCTGCGAGTTCTATCCGGGCGAGCGTTCCTTCTGGGGCAATCTGATGCCTGCCATTTCCTACGCCGTGCGCCACGGGGTCACCGGCGCGCTGCCGGCCTACAACCGCGTGACCCAGGCGAGCAACTGGCCGGTGCTGCAGGAGGCCTTCAGCCGCGCGCCGGTCTGGTCGGTGGCGCCGGCCCGCCTCCTGCCGGCCTGGTTGGCCAAAAAGCCGCTCAATGAATGGTTCGAGATTCCCGGTACGGCGGGTGCAGGCGGCGCCGCCATCGATGCCTTCAGCGGCATGGCCTTCAACGAGCTCAGCAACGAGATCCTGATCGCCGCAGCCGGGGGGCACAACGACTCGGCGGACAACCGTGTCGTTTCCCTGAACCTGACCGCGGACGCGCCGAGCTGGAAGTTGCGCCTGGCGTCCAGCAGCAGCACCGCGCGCGATGTCGCCTACTACGCCGACGGCAAGCCCGCTTCCCGGCATCTGTACAGCTCGCTGCATTTCGTGCCCCAGGTCAACCGGTTGATGCTGTTCGGCGCACGGGCCGTCTATGGCTCGGCGGTGGACTACGCCAAGGTCGACGGCTTCAACCTCGACACCAACACCTGGGACCCGGCAGGCACCTGGCCGGACGCGCCTGCTGGCGCTTACGGGGCGGCGGTGAATCGCAGCACCGGCGAGGTGATCAGCACGCAGCTGACGAAATGGTCGCCCCAGAGCAAGGCCTGGAGCAACGGGCTGACCGCGCGGAGCGACGACGTGGTGCGCTGGCCAATCGCCGTGGATACGAAGCGAAATCAGCTGTTCACGCTGCAATGGGGCGACGGCCAGGGCTACGACCCCTTCCGCCTCAGCGCCAGCCGGGCACCGCTGGGTGCAGGCAAGCAGCAGAGCGTGCGCTTCAACCCCGGTGCCGCGCTCGACCAGTGGCTGACCGAGCAGCCCAGCTATGCCGCGCTGGACTACGACGCCGACAACGACCGCTTCCTGTTCTACGGCGGCCAGGGCAGCGCGGCCGGTCGGATCTACGTGATCACGCCCAATGACAGCAATGTCTGGGACATCAGCCTCTTCAAGTTCGGCGCCGGCAGCATCAAGCCGTCGGCGGTCGGCATCGGCGGTGTGCACAACCGCTTCCGCTACGTGCCAGCCCTGCATGGCTTCGTGCTGCTGGCCAATGGCGGCAGCAACCTCTACTTCCTGCGCACCGCCTGACAGAATCGGTCCACCATGTGGGCCGGCTTCCAACCCTTGAACTTGCAGCGTGATGGCGTCACGCTGTATGCCCGCCAGGGCGGCCCGCTGGACACCGGCAGGCCGCCCTTGCTGCTTTTGCACGGCCATCCGCAGACGATGGCGATGTGGCATCGCGTTGCACCCCTGCTCGCGCAGACGCACCGCGTCGTGCTGATGGACCTGCGCGGCTATGGCGACAGCGACCGACCGCCGGCCGGCGAGGGCAGCGCGGCCTACGCCAAGCGGGAGATGGCGCTGGATGCCGTCGCGCTGATGCAGTCGCTGGGTCACCCGCGCTTTGCCGTGCTGGCCCATGACCGCGGCGCGCGCGTCGCGCACCGGCTGGCGCTGGACCATCCCGACGCCGTCACGCGGCTGATGCTGCTGGACATCGCCCCCACGCTGGCCATGTACGAAGGCACGACCGAGGCCTTTGCTCGGGCCTACTGGCATTGGTTCTTCCTGATCCAACCGGCGCCCAGGCCTGAGCGCCTCATTGAATCTGACCCCATCGCCTATCTGTGCGAGGGCATGGGGCAGAAAGGGAACTTCTTCGACAAGCGCGCCTGGGCCGAGTACGAGCGCTGCCTGCTGCGCCCCGGCTCGGCCGCAGCCATCTGCGCCGACTACCGCGCCGGCGCCGGCATCGACCTGGCCCACGACCGCGCCGACCGCGACGCCGGCCGCCGCGTCACGCAGCCGCTGCGCGTGCTGTGGGGCGCCAAGGGCGTCGTCGGCACCTGCTTCGAGCCGCTCAAGCTCTGGCAGGCCGCAGCCGAGAGCGTCACAGGCCGCGCCGTCGACAGCGGCCACTACATCGCCGAGGAAGCGCCCGACGTGGTGCTCGCCGAGGCGGCGGAGTTCTTCAGGGAAGCGTGATCGGCCAGCCGGTCATGCCCAAGGGCTTGCGCGCGCAACGCCTTGCGCGGGCTGCGAGAATTGCCGCACCATGAAGCCCATTGCCTACACCCGAGCCCAAGGCCTGCCCGCCCTGCTGCAAAGCCGCATTGCCATCCTTGACGGCGCGATGGGCACCATGATCCAGCGCTACAAGCTCACCGAGGCCGACTACCGCGGCGAGCGCTTCAAGGGCCATCACAAGGACCTGAAGGGCAACAACGAGATGCTGATGTTCACGCGGCCCGACGTGCTCAGCGAGATCCACGAGCAATACCTCGCCGCCGGCGCCGACCTCATCGAGACCAACACCTTCGGCGCCACCACCGTGGCCCAGGAAGATTACGACCTCGCCGAGCTGGCCTACGAGATGAACGTCGAGGCCGCCAAGATCGCCCGCGCCGCCTGCGACAAGTATTCGACGCCCGACAAGCCGCGCTACGTGGCCGGGGCGCTGGGCCCCACGCCGCGCACCGCGTCCATCAGCCCAGACGTCAACGACCCCGGCGCCCGCAACGTCGACTTCGACACGCTGCGCGCCGCCTATTACGAGCAGGCCAAGGGCCTGCTGGAAGGCGGCTGCGACGTCTTCCTCGTCGAGACCATCTTCGACACGCTGAACGCCAAGGCCGCCATCTTTGCGCTGGACGAGCTGATGGAAGACACCGGCGAGCGCCTGCCCGTCATCGTCTCGGGCACGGTGACGGACGCGTCGGGTCGCATCCTGTCCGGCCAGACGGTGACCGCCTTCTGGCACTCGGTGCGCCACGCCCGGCCCATCGCCATCGGCCTGAACTGCGCGCTGGGCGCCACGCTGATGCGGCCCTACATCGAGGAGCTGTCCAAGGTGGCGGGCGACGTGGCGGTGAGCTGCTACCCCAACGCCGGCCTGCCCAACCCGATGAGCGACACCGGCTTCGACGAGACGCCCGACGTGACGGCGCGTCTGGTGGGTGAGTTCGCCAAGGCCGGCTTCCTGAACATCGCCGGCGGCTGCTGCGGCACGACGCCCGACCACATCGCCGCCATCGCCAAGGCCGTGTCGGCCTACAAGCCGCGCGTCAGCGGCGAGAAGTTCTTCAGCCAGATGCTGGACGCTGCCTGAACACGTCGCTCGTGCCGCCACGCGCGGTGCCGCACCTCACTGCGGCGGCATGGTGCAAGCGACTGCGCACCCCTCATTCGTCTCCCTTTTCGGGACCGCTGCGGAAGTGGCGCTTGAAACCCTCCGGATAGTCCGGAGCCCAGAGCCACTGCGTATCGATCGCTCCCCAGCGAAGCAGCAGTTGTTTCAGCGAGCCGACGAGGAAGGCATGCACCAAGGCGGCAAGCACCAGCACGAGCGCGAACACGGCAGCGCCCAGCAGCACCTTCCATGCGGCTAAGGCCGGCGCGACCTGGCTTGCGGCAACTAAAACGAGGCAGCTCATCGCAACAACCGCGATGGCGACCTTGGCAGCGAACAGTTTCATGCTTCGATCCTGATCCAGGGGATGGCCCGGAGCATGCATCCACTGGGCCGTTAGACGCAACCGAAACCGGACGTGGACCAGGGGCGTCGCTGGCCAAACGCGATGGCAAAACAACGCCAGCACGTCGCTGTTGACATTCGAATTCAAACGAATACATTTGCGTTCATTCGAACTCAAGCAGGCGGTGCCGCATGGCGACGCAGACGATCACGATGGAGCCCTTGTCGGCTCGCATCCCCAGCGACCTGTACCTGTGGCTCGCGCAGCTGCAGGTGGAAGGTGCCACGACGAACAGCGACAAGTTGCGCGTGCTGCTGGGCCAGCTCAAGCGCCAGCATGACGGCGCCTTCGACTATGTGGCCGCCCATGCCTGGTCGCGCGAGCTGACGCACCGGCTGCGCGAGGCCCTGGTGCGCATCGAGGGCAGCGAAGGCCGCCATTCGGAAGTGCTCAACCTGCTGGTCGAGCAGGTCACGACCTTGATGGCCCTTGTCATCAGTAGCGCGCCCGCAGCCGCAGACGAAGCGGTCAAGCTGGAAGACGCGCTGGTGCGGCGCGCCGCGTTGCTGAGTGAATCGCTGCTGCGCCAGGCCACGACAGCCTCCGCACATGCATTCGACCCCGAGGTGGTGAAGCGCCACCTGACCGCCACCGTCGAGCTGGCCTCGACGTTGAACACCACCAAAGGAGCTTGAGATGGCCGATTCCCTGAAGACCCGCGTGGGCCGCGTGATTGCCGGTGGCGTGCATGCGCTGCTGGACAAGATCGAAGACCTCAACCCCCAGGCCGCCATGGAGCAGGCCATCCGCGAGGCCGACGGTGTCATCGACGAAGTGCGCCACGAGCTGGGCACCGTCAGCGCCAACCGCCACCTGGCCCAGCAGCAGCACGCCAAGCTCAATCGCAGCCACGAGGACCTGCGCGACCAGATTGCGCAAGCGCTGGCTGAAGCGCGCGAGGATCTGGCCCGCGCGGCCGTGTCGCGCCAGATCGACATCGAGGCGCAGATCCCGGTGCTGGAGACGACGCTGGCCGACCTGGCCCGCCAGGAGCAGGAGCTGCAGGGCTTCACCGTGGCACTGCTGGCCAAGAAGCGCGAGATGCAGGAGGCGCTGGCGGAGTTCCGCAAGAGCCGCGCGGCGACCGAATCGGCCGCTCAGCCGCAGGGGCAGTCCAACGTCGAGCAGCGCCTGGGCAAGGTGGCAGACGCCTTCGACAAGATCTACCAGCGCCAGACGGGCCTGGACGGCACACAGCGCGCGGGCACCCTTGACCAGGCCGCACGCCTGAGCGAACTGGAGCAACTGGTGCGGGACAACAAGATCGCCGAGAGGCTGGCTCAAATCAAGGCCGGACAGGCGTGACACTCCTGCCCGTCCGCAACCCGGGAACGTTTCGATGAACCTGTTCACCTCGCCCGAGACATTGCCCTTCGGCGTCGCCGTGGCGCTGATCGTGGCCATCGCGCTGCTGGAAGGCCTGGGCATGCTGGTGGCGCTCAGCCCCAGCAACGTCATCGACGACCTGCTGCCCCACGCCATGCCCGAATCCGGCATGGACCATGTGCTCGGCTGGCTGCACCTGGGTCGCGTGCCGGCGCTGGTGCTGCTGCTGCTCTTCCTGCTCGGCTATGCGCTGTTCGGCTATGCCCTGCAGAAGGTGGCGTTCAATCTGCTCGGCGGCTTTTTGCCGGCGTGGCTGGCGGGGCTGCTGGCCGTGCCGCCGGGGCTGGCGACGGTGCGCGGCCTGGGGTCTCTGGTGGCTCACATCATTCCGCGCGACGAGACCAGTGCCGTCAGCGAGCAGTCGCTGGTGGGCCGCGGCGGTGTCATCAGCGGCGGTGCGGCGCGCCGCGGGCTGGCCGCCCAGGCGCGGGTGCGCGACGCGCATGGCCGCATCCACTACCTGATGGTCGAGCCCGACCTGGACGACGAAGTGTTCGAAGAAGGCGCGCAGATACTGATCGTGCGCAAGGCTGGGCCGTTCTATCGCTGCATTGCCAACCCCCATCCGAATCTGATCTGAGGGAGAAAACATGGAAAACATCATCGACATCGCGGTCATCGCCGGCATTGCCCTGCTCGGCCTGTTGACCATCGGCTTCGTCTTTGCGCGGCTGTACAAGCGCAGCACCAAGGAACTGGCTTTCGTGCGCACCGGCCTGGGTGGCCAGAAGGTCATCATGGACGGCGGCGCCATCGTGCTGCCGGTGTTCCACGAGCGCGTGCTCGTCAACATGAACACGCTCAAGCTCGAGGTGCTGCGCCGCGAGCGCGAGAGCCTGATCACCAAGGACCGCATGCGCGTCGACGTGACGGCGGCCTTTTTTGTGCGCGTGAAGCAGACGGAGGAAGCCGTCAGCACGGCGGCCCAGACGCTGGGCTTGCGCACCATGAGCCCGAACGAGCTGAAGGCGCTGGTGGAGGACAAGTTCGTCGACAGCCTTCGCGCCACGGCGGCGACCATGACCATTCAGGAGCTGCAGGACAAGCGCCGCGACTTCGTGCAGGCGGTGCAGAACGCCGTTGCCGAGGACCTGGAGAAGAACGGCCTGGAACTGGAGTCCGTCTCGCTGACCAGCCTGGACCAGACCGACAAGCAGTTCTTCAACCCCAACAATGCCTTCGACGCCGAGGGCCTGACGCGCCTGACCGAGCAGACCGAGGCGCGCCGCAAGCAGCGCAACGACGTCGAGCAGGACACCGAGGTGCAGGTGCGCACCAAGAACCTCGAAGCCTCGCGCCTGAAGCTGACCATCGAGAAGGATCAGGAGTTCGCCTCGCTGACGCAGAAGCGCGAGATCGAGATGGCGCGTGCCGAACAGTCGGCGCAGATTGCCTCGCAGCAGGCCGAGCGCCACCGTGAAGCCGAGACGGTGAAGATCGAGGCCGAGCGCCAGGTGGGCCAGCGCCGCATCGAGGCCGAGCGCGAGATCAAGGCGGCCGAGATCGAGAAGACGCTGGTCATCCAGACGCGCGAGATCGAGCAGGAGCGCCAGACCGAGATGAAGCGCGCCGAGCAGCGCAAGCAGGTCGAGATCGCACGTCAGGACACGCAGATTGCGATTGCCACCAAGTCGCGCGAGCAATCCGAGGCCGACGCCGCCGCCAACCTCGCGCGTGCCGACGCCGTGAAGGCCGAGGAGTCCGTCAACACCGCGCGCCAGGTGGCCGTGGCCGAGCGCGACAAGGCGATTCAGCTGATTGAAGCGAGCAAGGACGCCGAGCAGAACGCCATCGCCGTGAAGGTGTCCGCGTCGGCCGAAAAGGAAGCGGCCATCGACCGCGCCGAGGCGCTGACCATCGAGGCCAAGGCCAAGCAGGCTGCGGCCATCGCCGAGGCCGAGGGGCGGCGTGCGATCAACGAGGCGCTGAACACGCTGTCCGCCGCACAGGTCGACCTGCAGGTGCGCACCCAGCTGCTGCAGCAACTGCCCGCCATCCTGGCCGAGGCGGTCAGGCCCATGGAGAAGATCGACTCCATCCGCATCGTCCAGGTGAACGGCATGCCGGGTGGGCAGGGGGGCGGCTCTGAAGGCGGCGGCGCATCAGCCGGCGCCACCTTCCCTGAGCAGGTCATGAACTCGGCGCTGCAATACCAGGTCGCCAAGCCCATCGTCGACGCCGTCATGCACGACGCCGGCTTGTCCAACCAGGGCATCACCGGCCTGGCGCACAACATCGCGACGATGTTGAAGCCGGCGGGGTGAACGGGTAGGGCGGGTCGCGACCCGCCCTACGAGGCTCGAGCATCGGGCAGTCAGAGCTTGGCGCGTCAGGCGATGGGTTGAGTTTGATACGTCAACGTATCGCCATTGCCCAAGACGGCATGCAGGCTTTTCGGCTGCAGCGTCACGGCACCGACCTTCCGATTCGCATCGTCGTAATTGACCGTCACCCGGCTGCCATCGGCGAAGGTCGTACGCTGTACTCGTTTGTCGTCGCTCAGCCACTCAAACCCGGTCAGCGCCTGCAACGCCAGCGCGCCGTGCAGTCGCCGGAACACCCGGTACTGGCGCTTGATGATCGGCAATCGTTCGCGCAGGCTACCGGCACTCAAGTGATAGGTCGGCGCCACGTTGTGCAGAAGTTGCGTCAACTCACGATCCTGGGCCACGTCGCTCAGTTTCAGATTGTCGTAAGTCCAGTGATGCGACGTAATGATCGACCCATGGAATACCGCCTGATACAGCGGCAGCACCACACCCGGCGCAAAGTGCAAGGCACGGTATTTCGCCTTGGTCCTGGCGGGCGCGAAGAACTTTCCCGGCTGCTCGGGCGGGAACCAGTGGCCGGTGTAATAGGGCGATGACTTGTCCGTGTCGAGATCCGGATCGCCCCAGCCGATGACGGGCGTCTGTGTGCCCTGCGCGAAGGCGATGCCCTGGCTCGTCACTGCATTGCCGACTTCAGAGCCCAGCGGCACCTGGACGGTCTCGGACCACCAACGCTGCACGGCATTGTTGGCGCCCGCATGCTGGCTCTGGGTCATTTCATGACCCACGCGAAAGTCGTCGAACACCATGCCGGTGGCACTGACATCGCTGAACCAGCTGTTGTACCCGGCGGCCGTCTTCAATGCAGTGACCCGGGCCTTCAGCGAGTTGGTGACGCAAAACGTATTGGCATAAAAGCCTGTGCCCATGAAACCCTTGCGCGGCTGGCCATTGGCCAGAATGATCGGGCAGGCTTCGTATGGCGCCCGGCCCCGCTGCGAAGTGGCCCAGTCAGGGCGCACACCCGGGGCGATCAGTCCCATGTAGTCGTCATAAGGGCTGATCAAGTAGCCGGCATCGGCGGCGGCCTTGATCACTTCCGGATGCCACAGCCCGCCTTCGAAGCCATCGCCGAGCCCAATCCATAGCCGGTCGAAGCTAGCATCTTTCAGCGCATTGATCGTGCGCTTTGACAGGCCATCGCCCCAGCTGGCGGGGTCAGGCGCCAGCGATGCTTTGAACGTCGTGAGGAACTGCTGCTTCAGTTCCCGATAGACGCCGGTCAACCGGGCGTAGTCGATCTCTTCCAGCTGCCATTCGGCGCGCGCCAGTGTCAGCACTGCCTGATTGACGTGACGCACCACCACGCGCCGCTCAAAGGGCGCTGGCTTTCGCGGCATGGCCTGGAGCTGGTCGAGCGCCTCTGCGTCGAGTGCGCCGCGCAAGCGGATGGCAAACGGGTGGGTGCTATGCAAGGTCCTCGTGAAGCCCATCCAGTCGCGGACGTCTGGCACACCGATCAGGTCATTGCCCCACAGATAAATCTGCGGCGCGCCGATAAGCTTTTCGGTGCCGGGTGCCACGCGGATCTTGTCGGCGAGAGTCTGGTATTGGCCGCTGTCGACCAGAAACCGTTTGTACCGCTGCGCCCCGGACAGCAGCGTATCGCCGAGATGCAGCGTCAGGCTCATCGGCGTCTGCGGTGACAACGCCGTGAACTCGTGGCGCAACGTGATGTCGAGGCCATTCGATGCCGCGCGGAAGTTGATGGTGTTGTTGAACGGATTGGTCATGAGCCAGTGCAGCGTAAAGGCGCCATGGTCCATGCCCCACAAAGGCAGGGTTAGGTCTTCCGTGGTGTTGATGTCGTTGTGCTCGTGCGTCAAATCGGCGCGCCATTCGGCGCTGTCCGCCGGCGCATAGCGCCCTTCGGCCAACGGGAGAATCAGGCCCCGCCCCATGGCGGCAGCGGGCTGATGCAGCAGCTCCAGGGTTTGCGCCGTATCGACGATGAACGACACGTTGAGGTCGCTACCGATGAGGGCGGCTTCGACGCGCACTGCGCCCCAGGTCCAGCGCGCTGAGGCGGGTGTGCGTTTGAGATCGGCAACCGTGCGGCCAGGGAAGCCGCTCGAGACCGTCAGTAGCTTTTGGCCTTTGGGCGCTACGTTTATCGCCAGCGTTGCCAGATCGATGCCAACCTGCCACTGGTCATTGCGGAGCGTGACGGCCGCTTCTGCGCGCGCCGAAGGGGCTACGGCGGTGGCCAGCGTTGTGCACAGAAAACTCCGGCGACGCATCAATGCATTGAGTTGCCGTGAAGTGCCTGTTGGCCTTTAGCTCGCGTCGCCCATTTGCGACTGCAGATAGTTCTGCTCGCCGACCTTTGTGACGAGTTCGAGCTGGGTTTCGAGGTAGTCAATGTGTTCCTCGGTGTCGTCCAGGATCTGCACGAACAGCTCGCGGGACACGTAGTCGCGCACGCTCTCGCAGTAGGCGACGGCGTCCTTCAGGTGGGCATAGCCGGTCTTCTCGATCTTCAGGTCGCACTCCATCGTCTCGACGGCGTTCTCACCGATGTAGAGCTTGCCGAGGTCTTGCAGGTTGGGCAGGCCGTCCAGCGTCAGCACGCGCTCGATGAGCTTGTCGGCGTGCTTCATCTCCTCGATGGACTCCTCGTACTCATGCTTGGCCATCTTCAGCAGGCCCCAGTTCTTCAGCATGCGCGCATGCAGGAAGTACTGGTTGATGGCCGTCAGCTCCAGCTTCAGCTGGGCGTTGAGGTGGGCGATGACTTGGGGGTCGCCTTTCATGGAAAGCTCCGAATTCGTGACATTGGGCCGCAGTATCCCGACAGAAAGCCCTTCAGCAAAACCGCTCTTTCTGCAAATGAGACCGATTCGCATTAGACTTCGACCCCATGATTGTCTGTGTCTGCCACCGAGTCTCTGATCGCGACATCGCCATCGCAGCGTCGTCCGGTTGTCCCAACTTCGACGCCCTGCAGGACGACTTGCTGGTCGCCACCGCCTGCGGCGCCTGCCGGGACTGCGCCTGTGCGGTTTTCGAGGAAAGCCGCGTTCAAGGCGGTGCGCCGCACGCCCGCAGCATGGCCGGCGCCATACAAATCCTGCGCGCGGCCTGAGCGGCGGCTACAATGCTGGATTCAGTCGGCGATTCCGCTGGCTGAAATGTCCGTCTCGTCTGATCTTGAGTGTTGTGTTTTGCCGCAGCCGTTCGGGCCGCGGGCAAATTGATTCAACGACACCAAGGAAATTCTCATGAGCACCATGCAAACCGGCACCGTCAAATGGTTTGATGACGGCAAGGGCTTCGGCTTCATCACGCCGGCCGACGGCAGCAAGGACCTGTTCGCCCACCACAGCGAAATCAAGAACAACGGCGGCTTCCGCACCCTGGCCGAAGGCGCCCAGGTTGAATTCGAAGTCAAGCAAGGCCCCAAGGGTCTGCAAGCTTCGAACATCCGTTCGCTGTAATCCCTCACGGCTTCGGCCGTTGAGTGAAGCCCGCGCCCTGCGCGGGCTTTGTGCTTTCTGGGCCTGTCCAACGACAATCCACGTCTTATGTCCGCACTGCCCACTCCGCCCAAGGCGCTGACCGCTTACCGCCCGTTCTGGGCCAAGCGTTTCGGCCCCGCGCCCTTCCTGCCCATGACCCGGGCGGAGATGGAGCAGCTCGGCTGGGATTCCTGCGACATCATCATCGTCACCGGCGATGCCTACGTCGACCACGCCAGCTTCGGCATGGCCGTCATCGGCCGCACGCTGGAGGCGCAAGGCTTTCGCGTCGGCATCATTGCGCAGCCCGACTGGCAATCTGCCGAGCCCTTCAAGGCGCTGGGCAAGCCCAACCTGTTCTTCGGCGTCGCGGCCGGCAACATGGATTCGATGATCAACCGCTACACGGCTGATCGAAAAATCCGCAGCGACGACGCCTATACGCCCGGCGGCGGAGGCGGCAAGCGCCCCGACCGCGCAACGCTGGTCTACACGCAGCGCTGCCAGGAAGCCTTCAAGGACGTGCCCGTCATCATCGGCGGCATCGAGGCTTCGCTGCGCCGCATCGCCCATTACGACTACTGGCAGGACAAGGTCCGCCGCTCCGTGCTGGTGGACGCCAAGGCCGACCTGCTGGTCTACGGCAACGCCGAGCGCGCCATCATCGAGATCGCCCACCGCCTGGCGCGCCGCGAGCCCATCGAGACGCTGACCGACGTGCGCGGCACGGCCTTCATGCGCCGCGACAACGACCCGACGACCGAGGGCTGGTTCGAGCTCGACTCCACCGAGGTGGACCGCCCCGGCCGCATCGATGAGCTGATCAGCCCTTACCAGACGGTGGAAGAAACGGCTGCCGACAAGGGCGCCTCCTGCGCCACGCCGCCTGCCGCCGACGGCTCGAAGCCCATCCAGCTGCATCTGAGCAAGAAAACCGGCCGGCTTGCGCTGCCGCCGCGCGAGCACACCGTCGTGCGCCTGCCGGCCTATGAGGCGGTCAAGAGCGACCCGGTGCTGTACGCCCACGCCAACCGCGTGCTGCATCTGGAGACCAACCCCGGCAACGCCCGCGCGCTGGTGCAGCGCCACGGCGAGCGCGACCTGTGGATCAACCCGCCGCCCATCCCGCTGACGACGCCGGAGATGGATCACGTCTTCGACCTGCCCTATGCGCGCAGCCCGCATCCGAGCTATGCGGACGAAGCCGGCAGCCATGATGGCGCGACCAAGATCCCGGCCTGGGAAATGATCCGCTTCAGCGTGAACATCATGCGTGGCTGCTTCGGCGGCTGCACCTTCTGCTCCATCACCGAGCACGAGGGCCGCATCATCCAGAGCCGCTCGGAAGACTCCGTGATCCGCGAGATCGAGGAGATGCGCGACAAGGTCAAGGGCTTCACCGGCATCGTCTCGGACCTCGGCGGCCCCACGGCCAACATGTACCGCATCGGCTGCAAGAGCCCCGAGATCGAGGCGGCCTGCCGCAAGCCCAGCTGCGTCTACCCGGGTATCTGCTCTAACCTCAACACCAGCCACGACCCGCTCATCAAGATGTACCGCCGCGCGCGGGCCTTGCGGGGTGTCAAGAAGATTTTGATCAGCTCCGGCCTGCGTTACGACCTGGCGGTGCAGTCGCCCGAGTACGTGAAGGAGCTGGTCACGCATCACGTCGGCGGCTACCTGAAGATCGCGCCCGAGCACACCGAGGGCGGCCCGCTGTCCAAGATGATGAAGCCGGGCATCGGCAGCTATGACCGCTTCAAGCAGATGTTCGAAGCGGCCAGCGCGGCGGCCGGCAAGAAGCAATACCTAATTCCCTATTTCATCGCAGCCCACCCGGGCACCAGCGATGAAGACATGATGAACCTCGCCGTCTGGCTGAAGAAGAACGGCTTCCGCGCCGACCAGGTGCAGACCTTCTACCCCAGCCCGATGGCCACGGCCACGGCGATGTACCACTCGGGCCTCAACCCGCTGAAGGGCATCAGCCGCGACGAGGCGCGTGGCGAGAAGGTCGACATCGTGCGTGGCGATCGCCGCCGCCGGCTGCACAAGGCCTTCCTGCGTTACCACGATGCCAACCACTGGCCGCTGCTGCGCGAGGCGCTCAAGGCCATGGGCCGCGCCGACCTGATCGGCAACGGCAAGCATCACCTGATCCCGAGCTACCAGCCCATCACCGACGGCAGCTACGACAGCGCGCGGCGCAAGAACTCGACGACCGCCAAGCCGGATGCCAAGGCACCGATCAAACCGACCACGCCGCGCAAGGGCCAGCTCTTGACCCAGCACACCGGCCTGCCGCCGCGTGTCACAGGTGCAGCTGGCGGCGCGGCCCGCGCGCCCGCATCGCGTCCGGGCAAACCCGGTAAACGTTGAGCCGAACTGCCGGGCATATGCCCGCGCTTTTCGTGGCAACGGTTCCACGGATGCACTACCCTTGCGTGTCCTGATCGACGAAGCTGCTACTGCGGCCGCCACAGCCCGGTGCCGGAGCCCTCGCCCCCATGCAAGAAACCACGTCCGCCGTTGACGACGATCTGCTCGAACTGCTCGACGAGCCCGAGCCTGTAGAAGGCGAGAACCGTCCGCAAGCGCGGCCCTGGCGCATCCTCATCGTCGACGACGACGGCGACGTCCACAAGGCCACGGAGCTGGCCATGCAGGGCCTGACCGTCGAAGACCAGCCCCTCATCTTCCTGCACGCCTCGTCCGCCGCGCAGGCGCGGCAACTGCTCGCCAGTGAGGAAGACCTCGCCGTCGTGCTGCTCGACGTCGTCATGGAGACCGAAGACGCCGGCCTGCAGCTCGTGCGCCACATCCGCGAGGAGCTGGAGCTGAACGCCGTGCGCATCGTGCTGCGCACCGGCCAGCCCGGCTATGCGCCCGAGATCGAGACGGTGCAGGCCTATGACATCAACGACTACAAGACCAAGTCGGAGCTGACCCGCACGCGGCTCTACACCGTGCTGACCGCCGCCGTGCGCTCCTACCGCCAGATCTGCGCGCTGGAGGCCAACCGCCGCGGGCTGGAGATGATCGTCGAGAGCAGCGCGTCGCTGTCGCGCATGCGTGGCCTGAGCCGCTTTGCCGAGGGCGTCGTGACCCAGCTCTGCGCGTTGCTGGGCATGCTGCCCGAGGGCCTGGTCTGCGCCCAGGTGGGCGGCGAGACCGGCGACGAGGTTCGCATCGTGGCTGCGGCCGGCCAGTACAGCGGACTCATCGACCGACCGCTGGCCCAGGTCAAGATCGCCAACGTGCGGGACCGGCTGGAGCGCTGCCTGCAGGAGCAGCGCAACCTCTACGACGACGGCACCTGCCTGTACTTCGGCATGGGCGAGGGCCGCGCGATGGCCGCGCTGGTGGACGTTGGCCGCGAGCTCGACGAACTGGACCAGCAACTGCTGCGCGCCTTCTGCTCCAACATCGCCGTCGGCTTCGAGAACGTTGTGCTGTACAGCCAGCTGCTGGACCAGGCCTACAACGACCCGCTGCTGCGCCTGCCCAATCGCAACC
>Ga0307515_10013510_pt1 | contig 15249 bp, 13 predicted proteins | sample 17_EM_MG_FD_194513 | JGI IMG/M metagenome (GOLD analysis project Ga0307515, IMG submission 194513) | Populus trichocarpa ectomycorrhiza microbial communities from riparian zone in the Pacific Northwest, United States - 17_EM | ecosystem: Host-associated > Plants > Roots > Unclassified | place... | reverse complement strand
GGCCCGGGTGGTGATCGAGGAGTTCATGCACGGCGAGGAGGCCTCGCTGTTCGCGATCTGCGACGGCAAGACCGCCGTGCTGTTCGGCGCGGCCCAGGATCACAAGCGGGCCTATGACGGCGACGAAGGCCCCAATACCGGCGGCATGGGCACCTATTCGCCGCCGCCCGTCCTGACCGACGCCCTGGTCGACCAGGCCTGGCGCGAGCTGGTGGTCCCGACCATCGAGGGCATGGCCGCCGAGGGCTGCCCCTATGTCGGCGTGCTCTATGCCGGGCTGATGCTGACGGCGCAGGGCCCCAAGCTGGTCGAGTACAACGCCCGGTTCGGCGATCCCGAATGCCAGACCCTGATGCTGCGGCTGGAAAGCGACCTCGTGCCGATCCTGCTGGCGGCGGCCAAGGGCGAACTGGCCTCGGCCCCGGCCCCGGTCTGGCGCGAGGAGGCGGCGATCTGCGTGGTGCTGGCCGCCGAGGGCTATCCCGACGCCCCCAAGACCGGCGGCCTGATCCAGGGCGCCGACAACGCGTTCGGCGGCGAGGCGGTGATCTTCCACGCCGGCACGACCCGCGACGCCGAGGGCCGCCTGGTGGCGTCCGGCGGCCGGGTGCTCAATGTCTGCGCCCTGGGCGCGACGCTGCACGAGGCCCGCGACGTGGCCTATGCGGCCCTGGGCACGGTGTCGCTGGAGGGCGGGTTCTACCGTTCGGACATCGGCTGGCGGGCGCTGAGCCAGCACTAGCTCAGCAAGACCCCCCAGTCGCTCCGCGACAGCTCCCCCAGAGGGGGAGCATCTGCTCGGCGTAGATCCTCCCCTTTTGGGGGAGGTGGCCCGGAGGGCCGGAGGGGGTTTGCGGCGCATCCAGGACCACGACGGGGATAGGCCCATCGGCCTGTCCCCGTCCCGCGCGAAGCGCCCTACCCCCGGTGCGCCACCTCCACCAGGATGTCGCCCGGCGCGGTCAGGTAGAAGGCGAACGCGCCGTGCTGCATGGCGGGCGGTTCGACGGCGAGACCGCCGGCCGCCAGCCGCGCCTGCAGGTCCGACACCGCCGCCCGGCTCTCCAGGTGGAAGCCGATGTGGAACGGGATCGGCCAGGTCTGGGCCCCGTCGCGGCGCAGGCGGCTGAGCACCAGCACCAGGCCGCCGTCGTCGCGCAGGATGGACAGGCCGTCCTGGCCCAGGGTCCGCTCGTGGGTGAAGCCCAGCCAGGTTTCGAAGAAGTCCCGGGTCGCGGCGACGTCGGGCACGGGCAGGTCGATATGGTTCAGGCGCATCAGCGCTCTCCCTTGATGAGGCGCGGCGCACGGGGGCTCGATCGGGATATCGACAACGGGACCTCGCACGCCGAGCCGGCGGCGCACGATTGCGCCGTCGTCTCGTCGTGGGTCCCAGCCGTGAGGCGAGGGTACAGGTTCTCCGAAAACTCGAAGCGACCGGGCTTACCTCGTCCGGTCCATGGCCCTTTTTCGACGGGGTGAGCATAGCCGCCTTTCGCCGGGCGGCTCAAGAGGTGGAGAGGGTTGCGTCAGCGTCTCCAGGCTCTAATGTCCCTTTCAAACAAGCGTTGGGGAGTTAACGCATGGCCGTGGCCGAACAGTCCGCCCAGGATCTGAATTCCGGGACCAAGCCCGTCGACCCGCGCCACGCCATCGACGAGGGGAAGCTGGCGCGCTGGCTGGAAGCGAACGTCGAGGGCTATGCCGGCCCGCTGGAGGTGCGCCAGTTCAAGGGCGGCCAGTCCAACCCGACCTACCAACTGGTCACGCCCGGCAAGAAGTACGTCCTGCGCCGCAAGCCGCCGGGCAAGCTGCTGCCCAGCGCCCACGCCGTCGACCGCGAGTTCAAGGTGATCTCGGGCCTGAACAAGGCGCACTTCCCCGTCGCCAAGGCCTACGCCCTGTGCCTGGACGAGGACGTGATCGGCACGATCTTCTACGTGATGGACAATGTCGAAGGCCGGATCCTGTGGGACGGGACCCTGCCCGACTACCAGCCCGCCGAGCGCCGGGCGATCTATGAGGCCGAGATCGAAACCTTGGCGGCCCTGCACAATGTCGATTACGCCGCCGTCGGCCTGGCCGACTATGGCAAGCCGGGGAATTACTTCACCCGCCAGATCGACCGCTGGACCAAGCAGTACAAGGCCTCCGAGACGAAGACGATCGAGGACATGGACCGGCTGATCGCCTGGCTGCCGACCACCGCCCCGGCCGACGACCAGACTTCGATCGTCCATGGCGACTACCGGCTGGACAACATGATCCTGCACGCGACCGAGCCGAAGGTGGTGGCGGTGCTGGACTGGGAGCTGTCGACGCTGGGCAACCCGCTGGCCGACTTCAGCTACTTCCTGATGAACTGGGTGATGCCGTCCGACCAGCGCGGCGGCCTGGCCGAGATCTCGGACCTGACGGCCTATGGCGTGCCGACCATCCCGGAAGCTGTGGCGCAATACTGCAAGCTGACCGGCCGCGACGGCCTGCCGAACCTGGACTGGTATTTCAGCTACAACCTCTTCCGGCTGGCCGGGATCTGCCAGGGGATCGTCGGCCGGGTGCGCGACGGCACGGCGGCCAGCGCCCATGCCGAGCAGATGGAGGCGCGGGTGCCGGTGCTGGCCCGGGGGGCGTGGGCGTTCGCGCAGAAGGCTGGGGCTTAGACGGCGTCTAAAGCCTCCCCCTGTGGGGGAGGCGGTCGCGCAGCGATCGGTGGGGGGCGTTTTAGGGTCTTCGGTCCGGGTTATGGTCGCCTGCCGATCACTCCCCCCTCCGTCGGCCTGCGGCCGACACCTCCCCCACAGGGGGAGGCTTTATGAGCCTTACAGCCCATTCTTCTCCAAGAGCGCCCCCAACGCCCCCTCATCCTCGAACCGCGCCCGAACCGGCCAAGGCGTCACCTTGTCCCGCCAGGCCTGCGGCAGCCGCACCCAGTCCTTCTCGGTCGTCACCAGCCCGGCGCTGTAGGTCTGGGCCCGCTCCCACAGGAAGTTCAGGGTCGCCTCGTCGTAGTCGCCGTGGTCGGGATAGGGCGCGAAATCCACCAGGTGACAGCCGGCGGCCTTCAGCGCGCGCTCCACCTTCCACGGCTTGCCGATGCCCGCGAAGCCGACCTGGCGGCCCTTGGGCGGCGGGGCGGCGGGCTCCAGACGGGCGATCAGCACCGGGGTGTCGCCGAACAGCGCCAGCAATGCGGGATCAGCGACCGGTAGATCGTCAGGCAAAAGCACGATCACCGCGTCGGCCCGGGCCAGGCTGACATTCAGGGGCTCGCGCATCGGGCCGGCGGGGAACACCCGGCCGTCGCCGAACGGCCACTCGTCCTCGCGGGTCTCGCCGTCGACCACCACCAGAGACAGGGTCTTGCGCAGGTCGGGGTTCTGGTGGCCGTCGTCCATGACCACCACCTCGGCGCCGGCTGCGGCGGCCCTGCGGGCTCCCAGCACCCGATCGCGGGCCACCCACATCGGGAAGTCCTGGGCCAGCATCAGCGGCTCGTCGCCCACCTCGCCGGCGGTGTGGCGGGCCAGGTCGACCCGCACCGGGCCCTTCAGCTTGCCGCCATAGCCGCGCGACAGGCCGTGGGCGCGGCGGCCGCGCTGGGTCAGGGTCAGCAGCAGTTCACGGACGATCGGCGTCTTGCCTACCCCGCCGACCGTGAAATTGCCGACGCAGATCACCGCGCAGTCGGCGCCGCGCGGCGTGGTGCGGGCGATGCGCCGGGCGGTCTGGGCGGCCCAGATCCAGGACAGCGGGGTCAGCAGGGCGCGGGTCAGCGGGCTGGGCGCGCCGTCGCGGCGGTACCACCAGCGGGGGGTGGCCAGCTTCATGCGGCGTCTCCTGCATCCAGCAGGCCGATGATGCGGTCCAGGCCCGACCGCGCCTCGGCGTCGCGCTGGGCGGTGAAAGCCTGGGCGCGGCGGGCCTGTAGCGCGAGGATCTCCGGCTCGGCCAGCAGGCGGGCCAGGCGCTCGCCCAGCACCGAGGCGTCGGCGAAGGCCGCGCCCTTGACCTCGCGCAGGTCGGCATAGGCGGTCAGCCAGTTCTCGATATGAGGCCCGGAGACGATCGGGCAGTCCAGCCGCGCCGGCTCCAGCGGATTGTGGCCGCCGATCCCCGCCACCAGGCTGCCGGCCACCAGGGCCAGGTCGGCCAGGCGGTACCAGAGGCCCAGTTCGCCCAGCGTGTCGGCGACGATCACCTCGGCGCTGTCGTCAGGCTCCTGGCTGCGCAGGCAGACCGTGGCGCCGGTGGCCAGGGCCAGATCCGCGATGGCGGGTCCGCGTTCGGGATGGCGCGGCACGATCACCAGGTGCGGGCGACCCGGCAGGGCGCGCCAGGCGTCGAGCACGATCTCGTCCTCGCCCGGATGGGTGCTGGCGGCCAGCAGCACGGGCCGGTCGCCCAGTCGCACGCGCAGGCTGGCCAGGGCGGCTTCGTCGACCGGCAGAGGATCGGCCCCGAACTTCAGGTCGGCCTCGCCGGCCACGGTCCCGCCCAGGCTGGAAAGGCGCTCGGCGGCGCGGCCGTCCTGGGCCAGGATCAGGTCGAAGCCGCTGAACAGCTGATGGGCCGCGAACGGCCGGGCCTGCCAGCGCTGGTGGCTCCTGTCCGACAGCTTGGCCGAGACCAGGGCCAACCTCGCACCGCGCGCCTTGGCGGTCAGCAGCAGGTTGGGCCACAGCTCGCTCTCGACGAACACCGCCAGGTCGGGCCGCCAGTGGTCGAGGAAGCGCCGGGCGCCGCCGGGGGTGTCGATCGGAAGATATTGGTGGACGGCGCCGGCCGGCAGGCGGCGGGCGAGGAGTTCGGCCGAGGTCACCGTGCCCGAGGTCACCAGCACCGTGGCGTCCGGTCGCTCGGCCCGCAGCCGCTCGACCAGGGGCAGGATCGACAGGCTCTCGCCGACGCTGGCCCCGTGCAGCCAGACCAGCGGCCCGGCGGGGCGCGGCGTCGTGGGGCGGGCCAGGCGCTCGTTCAGCCGCGCGCGGTCCTCCTTGCCGGCCTTGGCGCGCCGGTCCAGCAGCAGGGGCGCGAAGGGCTCCAGCGCAGTGGTCGCCGCGCGATAGAGCGCCAGGGAAAGAGGCAGGCTCACACCGCGTCCGCGCCGGCCAGGTGACAGGTGGCGACGCCGCCGCTTTCGACCTGGATGGTGACGTGGCCGATGTTGAAGCGCTTGGCCATCTGACCGCAGATGTCGTGCAGGAACTGGTCGTTGTCGGGGTTTACCGGCCGCACCAGGTGGGCGGTCATGGCGGTCTCGGTGGTGCTCATCGCCCAGATGTGCAGGTCGTGAACCTCGCTGACGCCGGGACGTTCGGCCAGCCAGGCCTTGACCGCCTTCACGTCGATGCCGCGCGGGGCGGCGTCGAGGGCCAGGTCCAGGCTGTCACGCAGCAGGCTCCAGGTGCCCAGCACGATGACCAGCACGATGCCCAGGCTGACGACGGGGTCCAGCCACAGCCAGCCGGTCGCCCACATGGCGGCGGCGGCCACCACCACGCCCGCCGAGATGGCGGCGTCGGCGGCCATGTGCAGGAAGGCCCCGCGGACGTTCAGGTCTTCCTTGGAGCCCCTCATGAACATCAGGGCCGTGGCGGTGTTGATGACGATGCCGATGGCCGCCACGATCATCACCGGGCCGGTCTCGATCGGCTGGGGATCGGCGAAGCGGCGGGCGGCTTCCCAGGCGATGGCCCCGACGGCCACCAGCAGGAAGACGGCGTTGGTCAGCGAGGCCAGGATCGTGCCCTTGCGCAGGCCGTAGGTGTGGCGGCCGGCCGGCGCCCGCTTGGCCAGGACCACCGCGCCCCAGGCCATGAACAGCCCCAGCACGTCCGACAGATTGTGGCCGGCGTCGGCCAGCAGGGCCAGGGAATGGGTCATCAGGCCGGCGATGGTCTCGGCGACCACGAAGCCGATGTTCAGCGTCGCGCCGATCGCGAAGGCCTTGCCGAAGTCCTTGGGCGCGTGGCTATGACCGCCCGGGCCGTGATGATGGTGGCCATGGTCGTGCGCGTGGCCATGATCGTGATCATGGTGGTCGTCGTGAGCATGATCGTGGTCGTGATGATCGTGCTTGTGATCGTGATCGTTCGGCATGGGGTCTACATCCCACCTCGCCCCCACCCTTTCAACCGTCATCCGGGGAGGCTCACCCACTTGCCCCCACCTGACCGCTGCGCGGTCTGTCCGCCCCCATAGGGGGCGGAGCCTTCGCGCCGCGGCAGAGGCAGAGGCAGAGGCTCTTCCCCCCATGGGGGAAGACGGTCGCGAAGCGGCCCGTAGGGGGCAAGCGTTCGCCGCACGGCCCGGATCGACAGATTACCCCGCGCCCGGCGCGACCTCCCCCACCAACGCCTCCGCCCGGCGCGACACCGCCGAGATCCGGGCGGCCCAGGTCTCGACCAGGGCGTCGGGGTCGTCGTCGCGGGTCATGGCGGCCGGTTCGTCCCAGACCATGGCGGCCTTGGCGAAGGGCAGGGGGATGATGGTGCGGTCCCAGGTGCCCAGCCGAATGCACGGCTTCATGGCCACGCCGACGAACAGCACCGGGGCGCCGGTCATCCGGGCCAGGGCCAGGGCGCCCTTCTGCATCACCTCGGCCGGGCCGCGTGGGCCGTCGGGGGTGATGGCCATGGCTCCGCCGTCGCGCACCCACTTGACCATGTCGCGGAAGGCCTGCTCGCCGCCCTTGTTCTTGGCGGTGTCGGTCTTCTTGATCGACGAGCCGCGAATGGCCGGGAAGCCCAGCTTGTTGATCACCCGGGTGATGAACTCGCCGTCGCGCGACTGCGAGACCAGCACGCGGATCTCCGGCTTGTCGGGACCCTGCGGCCAGGTGGCCGGGGCGACCGGCACGCGCGAGTGCCAGAAGGCCAGGATCGCGCCGGTCCGGTCGCGCACGCCTTGCGCCCACACCGCCTGGGCGTGCTCCTGGCCCTCGCGGGTCCAGCGCAGGGTGGCGTAGACCAGGCGCAGATAGCCGGCCAGCAGGTTGGTCGTCAGCACCATCACCCAGGGCGAACGCAGAGGCCTCAAGCGCCGATCTCCCCGGACGTCTCGGGCGGGGTCGCTTCCGGAAGTTGGTCCAGGTCCTGGGCCTTGGCCAGGCGGGCATAGAGGCCCTTGTGGCGCACCAGCGAGGCGTGGGTCCCGGTCTCGACCACCCGGCCCCGGTCGATCACATAGATGCGGTCGGCGTCCTTCACGGTCGACAGGCGGTGGGCGATGACGATGGTGGTGCGGCCGGCCATCAGCCGCTCCAGCGCCGCCTGGACCTGGGCCTCGCTCTCGGTGTCCAGGGCGCTGGTCGCCTCGTCCAGCAGCAGGATCGGGGCGTCCTTGAGGAAGGCGCGGGCGATGGCGATGCGCTGGCGCTGGCCGCCCGACAGCCGGGTTCCGGCCTCGCCCACGATGGTGTCGTAGCCCAGGGGCAGTTCGCTGACGAAGTCATGGGCCGCCGCCTGGCGAGCCGCGGCCTCGATCTCGTCCTCGGCGGCGCCGGGCCGGGCATAGGCGATGTTGGCGCGGATGGTGTCGTCGAACAGGAACGGCTCCTGCGTGACCAGGGCGATGCGGTCGCGCAGGGAGGCGATCGTCACGGCGCGCACATCGTGGCCGTCGATGGTCACCGCGCCCGAGGTCACGTCGTAGAAGCGCGGGATCAGGTTGAGGATCGAACTCTTGCCGCCCCCCGAGGGGCCGACCAGGGCGACGGTCTCGCCCTTTTTCGCCGTCAGGCTGACGTCGGACAGGGCCGGGGCGTTGTCGCCATAGGCGAAGCTGACCTGGTCGAAGGCGATGGTGGCGTCGCCGGCCGGCAGGGCCTTGGCGTCGTTCGGGTCGACGATGACGGCCTCGACGTCCAGCGCCTCGAACAGGCGGCGGGCGCCGGTGAAGCCCTCGCTGAACACCGTCTGCAGGTTGGCCACCTGCCGCAGCGATTGCAGGGCCATGCCGAGGGCGAGCAGGAAACCCGTGAACGTCCCGGCGGTCATGCCGCCCGTGCTGGCCCGCCAGCCGGCATAGGCGAAGACGCCCGCCGTGATCACGGCCCCGAAGGTTTCGGTGGCCGGCGCGGCCATGGCCTTGGCGTTGGAGCCCTTGATCAGGTGGCGCTGGCGCCGCGCGATCACGGCGGCCACGCGGCCCTCCTCATAGGCCTCGCGGTTCTCCATCTTGACGATCTTGACGCCGTCCAGGCTTTCCATGATCGCGGTCGACAGGTTGGAGGTCTCGCCCATGGCCCCCTTGGCGGCCTTGGTCGTTTTTCGCGAGAACCGGCGGATGAACAGGCTGGCGACAGGGGCGATGACCAGCACGCCGGACGCCAGGATCCAGTCGAGCCGAAACATCACCACCAGCGTGCCGACCACGGTCAGGATTTCGCGGGTGTAATTGACGATCCCGTTGGTGGCCGCCTCGCGGATCAGGGTGGCGTCGTACAGCATCGACGAGACGTACGAGCCCGAATGGGCGCCGCGCAGGCGGGCCAGGTCCGAGCGCACCAGCTTGCCGAACAGTCGCACCTGCATGTCGCCGACCACGCCGTTGCCGATCTCGTTGATCGACCGGGTCTGCAGCACTTGGAACAGGCCGCGCACCACGGCGATCAGGATGATGACCAGCGGAATCCACGCCAATGCGCCGGGTTCGGGATGGGTGATCAGCCGGTCGACGGCCAGGGGCGTGATCAGGGGGAGGCAGCTGCTCAGCACGGCGATGATCGCGGCGCTCAACATCGCCATCGCCAGGGTTCCCCGGCGGGGCCTCAGATACTCGCGCCAGATCCGCGCGGCGAGGGCGCGGTGGGTGGCTTGCGGCGCGGCGGGATCGGTCATGGGGCAGGGGTCGGATTTCGGGGCGGGACTGTCAAGCTGTGCCATGGCCTGTCATTGCGGCGGGGGTGCGGCGCTGTGGCTTTTGCATTACAGGGCTGTGGCGCCTATCTAGCCCTCGTTCACCGAAGGACCATCCCTTGCCTGGCTATGACACCACCACCCGCTGGGGACGGTTCAAGACTTATCTTTCCTACTGGTGGAACGACCACGCCTATCTGCGCCTGGGCTTCAAGAACGACCACTGGATCAGCCCCGAGCTGGTGCGCACCAACCAGCCTTGGCCGCACCAACTGGCCGAGTGGAAGAAGAAGGGCGTCAAGACCGTCATCAACCTGCGCGGTGGGTTCGACGGCAGCTTCTACGCGCTGGAAAAATACGCCTGCGAGCAGCTGGGCCTGAAGATGGTCGACTTCGTGATCACCTCGCGCGAGGTCCCGATCAAGGAGCGGGTGCTGGGCGCCCGCGACCTGTTCGAGACCATCGAATATCCGGCCCTGATGCACTGCAAGTCCGGCGCGGACCGGGCCGGCATCATGAGCGTGCTCTACGCCCACTACCGCCTGGGCCTGCCGATCGAGGCGGCGCTGGAGCAGCTGTCCTTCAAGTACCTGCACATCAAGCAGGGCAAGACCGGGGTGCTGGACTACACCTTCGAGCGGTATCTGACGGACGCGGCGCCCAAGGGTCTGACCTTCACCCAGTGGGTGGAGAGCCCCGACTACGACCCGGTGAAGATCAAGGCCGACTTCCGGGCCGGCATGATCGGCGGGATCGTGACGGAAGGGTTGTTGCGGCGGGAGTAGGGTTTTTTAAGCCTCCCCCTGTGGGGGAGGTGTCGGCGAAGCCGACGGTGGGGGGAGTCATACGGCCCTAACCGCATCCAGGATCGACGATCCCAACACTCCCCCCACCGGCCTTCGGCCACCTCCCCCACAGGGGGAGGCTTTTAGGAAGATCAGTCCACGCTCGGATCCAGCAGCTTGTGCGCGTGGATGATGAAGTAGCGCGCATGGGCGTTGTCGACCGTCGCCTGGGCCTTGGCCTTCCAGGCGGCGTGGGCTTCGGCGTAGCTGGCATAGGCGCCGACGAACTCGACCTTGGACAGGTCACGGAACTCGGTCCCGGAAACGTTCTCCAGTTCACCGCCGATCACGAGGTGAAGAAGCTGCTTGTCGGACATAGGGGGGAATATCCTGCGCGGAAGTTAGGGTTATGGCAGGTCGATATGCCCGACGCGTGACAGGATCAACGGGGCAAGCGCCTTATTGGCGCAAACCACGCTCGGAAGCAGCGGAATTGGCCGGTTATAGCTGAAGGAACGACCCAGATGGTCGGTCAGGACGGCGCCGCCCCCCCCTCCGGAACGGGCGCAGATCAGGTCGGCGGCGGCCAGGTCCCACTCGTTCTTGGACGACAGGGCGATGGCGGCGTCGAAGCGGCCGTCGGCCACCAGGCACAGGCGATAGGCGATCGAGTTGCGGGCCTCCACCCGCATCGGCGGCCACGGCGTGGGCCAGGACGGGTGGAAGAACATCTTCGCGTCGCCCAGCATCGCCGCGTCGTCCAGGCTGGTGGCCACGCCGGGCGCGATCGGCGCGCCGTTCAAGGTCGCTTCGCCGTCCGCGGTGGCGGCGTAGAGCTCGTCCAGGGCCGGGGCATAGACCACGCCGGCGATCGGGCGGCCGTTCTCGACCACGGCGATCGACACGGCGAACCACGGCTTGCCCTTCAGATAGGCCGCCGTACCGTCGATCGGATCGACCACGAACTGGCGCGTCGTGGCCAGGCGGGCGGGATCGTCGGCGGTCTCTTCCGACAGCCAGCCATAGTCGGGGCGCGCGGCTTCCAGGCGGGCCTTCAGCAGGGCGTCGACCGCCAGGTCGGCGTCGGTGACCGGCGAGCCGCCGTCCTTGGACCAGATCTTCAGGCCGCCTTCGCGGGCCGAAACCGCCAGGGCCCCGGCTTCGCGCGCGGCGTCGAGGATCAGGTCCAGGTCGGTCATTTGCCGGCGATCGCCAGGGCGTCGACCAGCAGGGACGGGCTGTTGCTGGCCCCGCGCAGCTCCAGGTCGGAACCCGGGACCAGGCGGGCATAGATGTCGATCAGGTTGCCGGCCACGGTGATCTCGGTGACCGGACCGGTCGAGACGCCGTTCTCGAACCAGAAGCCCGAGCAGCCCACCGACCAGTCGCCGGTATTGCCGTTCAGCGACGGCCCGAACATCGAGGTGACCAGCAGGCCGGTCCCGGCGTCGGCCATCAGGCCCGCGAGATCGCGCTCGCCGGGTTGCAGGGTCAGGTTATGGGTCGAGACGCCGGACGGGCCGGCCAGGCCGCGCGAGGCGTGGCCGGTCGATTGCAGGCCCAGCTGCTTGGCCGAGCCGATGTTCATCAGCCAGGTGGTCAGCACGCCATCGTCGATCAAGGCGCGCTGTTCGCAGGCCACGCCCTCGTCGTCGAACGGGGCCGAGCCCAGGCCGCGCACCCGGAACGGATCGTCCAGCAGGTTGACGCCCTTGGCGAAGATCGCCTGGTGAAGCTTGTCCTTGAGGAACGAGGTCCCGCGCGCGATCGACGGGCCGGAGATCGCGCCGATCAGCGGGCTGATCAGCGAGATGGCCAGGCGGTTCTCGAAGATCACCGGGGCGGTGGTCGAGGCGATCTTGCGCGGGTTCAGCTTGGCGACGGCCGACTCGCCGGCCTTGGTCCCGATGCTGGCGGGCGTCGGCAGGTCGCCGGCGTGGCGGGTCGAGCGGCCCTCGCCGCCGCGCTCCATCAGCGCGCCCTCGCCAGCGATGGCTGAGGCCGAAACGCCGAAGCCGCTGGCCTGATGCAGGCCGGAGAAGCCCTCGGTGGTCACCAGCCGCCAGGTCGAGGCGCTCCACGACGACGAACCGCCGTCGGAATTGGTCACGCCCTCGACGGCGCGGGCGGCGGCCTCGGCCTCGCGGGCCTGGGCTTCCAGGGTCTCGGCGGTGGGCTCGGTGGGGTCGTAGAGGTCCAGGTCCCGGAACGGCCCGCGCGCCAGGCGCTCGGCCGGGGCCAGGGCGGCATATTGGTCCTCGGGGGCCAGGCGGGCCATGGCCACGACCCGGTCGATCAGCTTGGCGCGGCCCTCGGCCGAGATGTCGGAGCCCGACACCGTGGCGCTCTGCCGGCCGACGAACACGCGCAGGCCGATGTCGCGGGATTCCTCGCGCTCGACCTCCTCCAGCTCGCCCAGGCGGACACCGACGGAAAGGGATTGGCGCTGCGCGAACACGGCTTCGGCGGCGTCGGCGCCCGCGTTTCGCGCGGCGGCGAGCACGTCATGCAACAGGTTTTCGTCCATGGCGTCTTATGGACGAGGCGGGCGGGGCGGGGCAAGGCGTGTGGCGCGCCCTGCGTCGATCAAGCCAGGCTAGAGCTCGTCCACGCCCTGCGGGTTGCGCAGCCGGGTCTGCAGCCACATCACGCCCAGCAGGTCCGAGACCGAGGCTTTCAACCGCCCGAAGTTGGTGTATTTCGACACCCCGCTCTCGCGGTGGCGGTGGTTCACCGGCTGGAACGCCACCTCGTAACCCTCGCGCAGCATCAGGGCCGGGATGTAGCGGTGGATGTGGTCGAAATAGGGAAGCCGCAGGAAGGCCTCGCGGCGGAAGGCCTTCAGGCCGCAGCCGGTGTCGTTGGCCGAGTCCTTCAGCATGCGCTTGCGCACGCCGTTGCCGAACTTGGAGGCGAAGCGCTTGGCCGAGCTGTCCTGGCGCTTGACGCGCTCGCCGCCGACCAGGGCCAGTTCGGGCGGGGCGGCCTTCAAGGCCTTGGCCAGGCGCGGGGCGTCGGCCGGGTCGTTCTGGCCGTCGCCGTCCAGGGTGACGACGATCGGCGCGCGGGCGGCCAGCACGCCGCTGCGCACGGCGCGGCTCTGGCCGGAGTTCTTGCGATGGCCCAGCACCCGCAACTGCGGGATCTCGGCCTTCAGCGCCACCAGCAGGGCCTTGGTGTCGTCGCGGCTGGCGTCGTCGATGAAGATGATCTCGTGGTTCTCGCCGGCGAAGGCGGCCGCGATCTCGCGGGCCAGGGCCGGGGCGGCGCCGCCTTCGTCGAAGACGGGCACGACGATCGAATAGTCGGGAGGGGTGGTGAAGGCGTCGGTGTTCATCGGCCTCTAATACCGCAAAAATAGCCTAAAAGAAGGATCGTGCTATTCCAGCATGATGACGCTTGAATCTCGCCTGGATGACTGGAGCCGCGGGTGGCGCGGGCCGCTGTTCGCCGCGCTGGTGGCCCTGATCGCCGGCCTGCCCGGCCTGTTCGCCATGCCGCCGCTGGATCGCGACGAATCACGCTTCGCCCAGGCCACCGCCCAGATGCTGGAAACCGACGACATGGTCGTCATCCGGTTCCAGGACCAGCCGCGCTTCAAGAAGCCGGTCGGCATCCACTGGCTGCAAGCCGCCAGCGTCACCGCCTTCTCCGCCGCCGAGGATCGCGGCATCTGGGCCTATCGGATTCCCTCCCTGCTCGGCGCGATGCTGGCGGCGGCCGCCTGCGCCTGGGGCGCGTCGGCCCTGCTGAGCCCCAAGACCGGCCTGCTGGCCGGCGGCATCCTCGGCGCGACGATCCTGTTGTCGACCGAGGCCTTCATCGCCAAGACCGACGCGGCCCTGTGCGGCTTCACCACCCTGGCCATGGCCGCCGTGGCGCGGATCTACGCCGCGCATCTGAACGGCGAGAAGGTTCATCGTTGGACCAAGGTGGCCTTCTGGATCGGCCTGGCCATGGGCGTGCTGATCAAGGGTCCGGTCGGGCTGATGGTGGTGATGCTCAGCATCGCCGCCCTGTGGATCTGGGACCGCAAGGCGCCGTGGCTGAAGGACCTGGGCTGGGGCTGGGGCCTGACCCTGGCGGCGGCGATCGTCCTGCCCTGGGCGATGATGATCACCGTGGCCACCGACGGGGCCTTCTGGTCCACGGCCGTGGCCGGCGACCTGGCGCCCAAGCTGGCCGGCGGCCAGGAAAGCCACGGCGCGATGTTCGGCAGCTACGCGCTGGCGGCGTTCCTGCTGGTGTTCCCCGCCACGCTGCTGTTGCCGTCGGCGGTGGCCCTGGGCTGGACCGGACGCAGCGAGCCCGCCGCGCCCTGGCCCATCACCTGGAAGGGACCCACATGGCTTTTCGCCGCCTTGCCGCTTGAAGCAGAGCAGGCGGACAGCGATGGCCATACCTTGCCACGTCGCCGACAGGTTCCCGGCTGGATGGTGTCGATCTTCCGCGGCTGGCGCGGGGCCAACGCGCCTGGCCTGAAGTTCGCCGTCTGCTGGCTGGTCCCGACCTGGCTGGTGTTCGAGATCCTGCCCACCAAGCTGGTCCACTACACCCTGCCGGCCTTCCCCGCCCTGGCCATGCTGATGGCCGCGTCCTTGCGTGCGCCGCTGGGCCGGATCTCGCGTGCGATCGGCGCGGGGTTGTCGGCCCTGGCCGGCGTGCTGTTCGCGGGGCTGACAGCCTATCTCTACAAGGCGCACGGCGATCCGACCGACCTGCCTGTCACGATCCTGACCGCCCTGCTGTTCCTGGCCGCCGGCGGGGTCGGGGCGGTGCTGGTGATGCGCAAGACCGCCGCCACCGCCCTGGTCGCGGCCGGGGTGCTGGGCGTCCTGGCCCACGCCGCCCTGGTCGGCCTGTTCGTGCCGCGCCTGGAGCCGCTGCTGCTGTCGCCGCGCCTGGAGCAGGCCCTGGAGCGCGCCGACCTGGCGCCGCGCCGTGGCGCGCCGGGACCGGTAGCGGTCACCGGCTATTCAGAGCCCAGCATGGTCTTCCTGTTGGGCACCACCACCGAGCTGACCGACCCGGGGGGCGCGGCCCAGGCCGTGGCCGAGGGCCGGCCGGCGGTGGTCGAGTGGCGACAGAAAAAGGCTTTCTTGGCTGCTCTGGCTGCCCTGGACCAGACGGCCCGCCCGGCCGGGGTGGTCGAGGGCTTCGACTATTCCGACGGCGACAAGGAGCGGCTGACCCTCTATCGCGGCGCGCCGATCCGGCCCGATCCCGATGACGCCATTGGGGACGAAACAGCCGACGCGCCGGAGACCCGTCCATGAGCCGCTTCATCCAGATCGTCGAGGTCGGCCCGCGCGACGGGCTGCAGAATGAAAAGCTGTCGCTGACCATCGAGGAAAAGCTGGCGATGATCCGCCGGTTGGAGGCGGCGGGCGCCAGGCGGATCGAGGCGGTGTCCTTCGTCAATCCCAACCGTGTGCCGCAGATGGCGGGCGCCGAGGAGATCATGGCGGCCTTGCCCTCTGATCTCGTCCATTCGCGGATCGGCCTGGTGCTGAACATGCGCGGCTGGGACCGCTGCGTGGCGGCCCGGTGCGACGAGGCCAATGTCGTGGTCTGCGCCACCGACGGCTTCGGCGTCGCCAACC
>Ga0307515_10013509_pt1 | contig 15250 bp, 11 predicted proteins | sample 17_EM_MG_FD_194513 | JGI IMG/M metagenome (GOLD analysis project Ga0307515, IMG submission 194513) | Populus trichocarpa ectomycorrhiza microbial communities from riparian zone in the Pacific Northwest, United States - 17_EM | ecosystem: Host-associated > Plants > Roots > Unclassified | place... | reverse complement strand
CATTTTCTGGCGGCTTGAAGCAGGTCAGTCTCACCTTTTCTGAGCCTTCATAGCCTAGCCTAGCCCGGTCACCGCGTGGCGTGGTGTGTGATGTGGTACCGGATGTGGTACTCTATACATGATTGATGATCACTCGCGAGTGCTCAACTCCCTGCCGCTGTCGGAGTCCGCCACTCTCTCTCTCTGTGCCCCGATCCATCTGACAACCTTCCTTTGCTGCTCAGCCATCAACCACCTGCCACTAATGGGTCTTGGTACTCGCCAACTGCGTGCATATGACCTCGCCTTGACCCGGTACGACGTCCCAGAGCTTCCGTCATCGTCATCCATGATCGACTCGCCCTACCTCACCCGCCCACCAAGGGACAAGGACAAGGGTAAAGACAAGGACAGCTCTATGATCATGTATACATGCCAGCCCCCGGCCTCTACCTCTAACTCGCACCTCCCGCCATGCCAGTATCGCATCACCCTCCCATCCGGACCCGCCGGCCCGGGCGTGTCCTTCCCGGTCTCCCTCGCCCTCCAACTTCCCCCGTCCTCATCCCCATCGTCCTCCAGCCCCCAACTCGCCCTCCATTCCCTCTCCATCGTCCTCGAGCGCCGCATGGTCTTCTACGAGGCCTCTGGTGCCGAGTCCGCCCCTGAGCTTCTTTCTGGCACGGCATCCTCCACCCCAGAACCCTCCCCCGCCGCCTCTCGTTCTTCCTTCCGCTCCACGGCCTCCACAGCCACGGTGTCCGCTGCACCCGCGCACACAGCCCCCCATACTCCCTCGTCCTCCATCGGCAGCTCGACCCTCAACGCCCTTGGCATCTCTATCGGCCGCAAGCGCAGCGCGAGCGCGACCCCCTCTACACTCCCCCACAAGTCGCTCACTAACACTATTGCGACCGCAGAGACCACCCTGGCCATCGACGGGAACGGTCCACCGCGCAGCGCGCAGCTCACCATCGAGCTCGCGATGCCCCCGCGCCCGCCGCCAAGTCAGTGGCCCGTCGGCGAAACGACACGCACCGATCTCGCCACCATCGCGTTCTACATACGCATCAAGGTCGGCGTAGCCGTCGTACAGCCTCACTCGCCGCACCGTCCTCCCACTTCTTCCTCTTCTGGATCCACACCGTCTTCCGGCGCGGCGCCCACAGTATACGAGTACGAGCTACCGGAGCGGGAAGTGCAAATGGTGAGCGTGACGGAGGAAGAGCGCGCTCTTGCGCTCGCGCGGATTGCAGACCGGCGGAGTCGCTCGCGTCGAGCCAGTGCGAGCGCATCGGACAAACCGGTGCTCCCAGGCGACCCTGGCGCCGCTGCTGGTGTGCCCCCGCTCCCCAAGGGCGCAAGCACGATCAAGTTCGAACTCGACGACACGCTCAAGGGTGGCGTCTCTGCTGCCATGCTCAACTCGCGCCTGAAGAGCGTCAAGGCCAACCGGGACGCTGCTCCCGTTGCTGCTGATGGAGCTGGCTCTCCTCCCCCTGCCGTGAACAACAGCAGCAGCGGCAGTAGTGGCAGTGGCAGCGGCAGCGGCAGTTCAGGTTCGTCTCCATACCCGGCTCTCCCATCTACTGGGCCTTCCTCCGCCTCGGCACCACTGGACACGCAGGATACCAATTCTTATCATAATACCCCTAACGAACTGCTCTCGATGGGCTCCAAGACGCCCCGCCCACAGACGGCAAGCGGGACACCCCCGCCGGCGCATAACAACCACGAAAACACAGCGAGCCCCGCCCACCTCATCCGCATGCGACGCAGCCAGAGTGGCAAGGCTATGTGCCGCCCTCAGAGCGAGGTCGTCTCCCCACACGAACTCGACTCGGCCCGCATGCACGGCGTGTTCCTTGCCTCTGACTGGAAAGAATGTGGGCGCCCGAATGGGGCTAGTGATCATCGTGATATTACCGACGGGAGCAAGAGCGATTCCGAGGCGAAAGTGCGTGCACGGGTACGTAAAGACAGGAGTCCGACTGCGACTGTGGCTGCGATGAACACGATCGACAAGCCGCTCCCTATACCCACCATGCCGCCTCCTGTACCGAGCAAGGACGACGTTCCGCCTCCGCTACCGCCAAAGAAGTCGTCCCTTCCCTCGCCCACACGACCGATCCCGCCTCCACCGTCCGCCTACCTTATTAGTATTAGTTCACAGCAACAACAGTCCCAGTCCCAGCCCCTCGGTCTGCACACAGTCGCCACCCCGATGTCCGCGCTCGAGGCAGCGCCCATGCCTGTGCTCGCACCCTCGAACAACGTGCCCAAGACGGGTGCAGCGGACGCATGGGAGAAGATCCTCGACAGGCTCCCGACGCGGGGAAAACGCAGGTCGGACGAAATGCGAAACAACCAACTATCCCCGTCCTCATCGCTCTCATTGTCCCCGTCGCCTTCGCCCTCGCCCTCGTTTTCCTCGCTGTCCCCGTCGCCGCCCGGGTCTGCGTTCAGCCACGGATACAGACATGGACACGGACACGCGCGAATCCCACAGGCGAGGTTTAACACTAGTGCGCGCTCGAGTCCCAACCTGCTCGACCCCCTCAGTGCCAGTCCTCTGAGTGCGAGTGCCGACTTGGCGCGGGGGCGGGATCAGCAGCGCCGGCCGCGGGGCAACTCGACCGTCTCGCGCAGTAGGAAGACTGGGCTCTTTAGCGCTCTCCTTAGTGCAAAGGCGTGAGCTCCGTTCTCTCATCAGTTTCTCTCCACTCCTTTTTTCTCATTTATTGGTCCCCCCCTCGGCTGTTCATAATCCTCCCTACCTAACTTCCGTTCATCGTGTTGTTCGCGCTGGTGCCTTGTGATCTCATTTTATACCTCATGAATGGCTTTCCTTCAAATATAGTCCTGCGGTTGGCTGACTCGGTTCACAATTCCTCTCTCTCTCTCTCTCGCCGATATGTTTGCCCACCTAGTGTAGTCTCGCTTTCATTCACTTTTTGGTAACCGTGTGCATTTCCTCTTGTCGTGTTTGTCTGTACGCATCGGTTTAGCAATGTATATGTCATTTTTATCGAATGAGAATGATTGAAATGCAATTTCTCAGATCCCCACGCCTACATTTACATTTTGGACAGATCATTTCCCTCAAATGCTACGAAGCAAGGAGCAAGAGAAGAGAAGAGAGAAGAGAAGAGAATACGCTCGGGCACCATGAATCTTCTTTTGGTATCGTGACCGGTACTAAAAAAACGTCCTGTTTCTCCGTCGCGGTCCCCACGCGACCTGCGAGACTCGCGACCCGTAACCCGGTTACAACAGCCAAAACAACAAATCCAATAACCCATTGGCACCATTTCGCATTTCGACGTTGTCCGCCTCTCTTCTCGATGTCGATGTCCGATGTCGATGACTGATTGGCAGTTTAGCGCGACGGATAACAGAGGACGACTTCGAATTCGAATCGGGATTGGTTGAATCTTTACCCTGGGGTTGCGGCCGCGGAACGGGGGTGATTACTGTGTATTATGCAGCAAGCGGAAGCAATCCCGCCCACGACCGCGACCGCGATGACTGACAAGGTGTGGTTTTTGCTGTTCAAAACGGCGCCACCAATAGAGCAGAGTCTCGAATGGTCTGGAATACTTGCTGGCCAGTACGTTCTTCGATTGTCTTCTTCTTCTTCTTTCTTCCTTTTTTGTAATGCGTGCCAGAGCGACATATGAGCGCGCCGCGTACCGCATGGGGTTCAACAATTTTAGACATTGGTGACCCCCTTTGTTAATGAGATGAGGGATTGGGGTGTCAGCAAGGTGGCACTGGCGCTGACAGTCCGATCGAGAGCGAGCTAGACTCCTTATTGTATTGTTAACGAAGAATGGGGCATAGAGGGCGGCAGAAGAATGTGATCGTGTTTATGGATGACTAGAGACTTGTCCTAAATGTCGAACGGCGAGCTGTTACCTTCAAGGTTCTCTGTCTGAACCAAGTTATGTGTAGATGCCACTATATATAAACTTGTGGTACTTACTAGACGTACGTAGTATATGAAAGGAGGATTAGGACACGCGGTAAGGTCGATCGAGGTACTCAAAAGCCTCCTCAAAGAGAGCGGCAAACGACCTCATTGCAGTGGGTGCATCTTCGAGCCAGTCTTCAATTGCGCCCATCCCTGTGACAAGCATGCTGCGCAATCGGACTTCATCTGTGCTCGTCAAGCTCGCCATTCGTGGCGTGTTTGGAATTAGACGATCAGAAACTCCTGCCTTCCGATTATCGTCGTATGGGTCATCACCCATGGCACCCTCGACTTCTTCTCCCTCGTCCAACTCAAGTTCGACGTCAACACCTCGTCTATTGACATGATCCCAGGCCTGGCAACGGAGACATGCTACCCAAGCTTGATCAAGCTCCGTAAGGAACTGATATAGCGACTCCAACGGTGATTCACCGCCATCCTGGGTATCAGAAACAGCCGGTAGCTCTTCCTCTTCTGCGATATTCATCCCTGAAAATGGCGAGTATCCGGGAATCGCATCCAACAAGTCACCTGTCATTTTGAGCATCAAGAGTATTCTCGATCGTCCAGATGGCTCTAAAGGAGGTATACGCATGACCAAATCGAATATCAGAGGACGCCACGCGTCCAATAAGGCAGAGAGTGTCCGAAGTTTGGAGCTTGGGAGATTTCTAATGCACAAGAAGCGTTTAGAGACCACATAAAAGGTAATACGAGCGGAAATTGACCTCTTCTGATATGCTCTGGAGATTTCTAAGCTCTTCTCATCAACGTAGTTGATAATGCGGCGCTCCTGAGCGTAGGTAATGGGCTTGACATCGTGTTCTGACATCTTCAACCTTTTTGCACGATTATCTGTTCAAGCGCTGCAGAGACCGGGTTCAAGGGTCGGCTGCATTACACCTTGCTTTCTCCGCCAAACCCGAGTTGGACAATAAGCCACGTCTCGCGGGGTTTCATTCTGCATTTGACTTGCATACTTCACTTGTTGCCACCCCCCAAACACGTATCTGTGGAAACGAGCGCCGCGCTATGGCAGAGCAGAACGTCGACTATATCTTCAAGGTAGTTCACCAATGACTTTCGTGCCACTATGCATCAATATTGCTACACATGTGCAAGTCATTCTAATGTTACGACTTCCCTAGATCCTCCTCATAGGCGACAGCGGTGTAGGAAAATCGTAAGTAAATTCCCAAAGGAGTCGTATGTGATTATGATCAGGTACGCAAAAACGCAGGAATAGTATGTAGCTCCCATGGGTCATTGTGAAGAAAGAGCCAGCCAAATATGACCGTCGGCCATTCCAGTCCTCCTACGCTTTACTCAGAATACCTTCGTGCAAGATTCGAAGTCCACTATCGGCGTAGACTTTGGGACCCGTGTAATGGATATACAGGCAGGTCCAAGACCATAGCCCGCACTCAGACATCTCTTACTGGGTCTAGGGGAAGAAACTGCAGGCCCAAATTTGGGATACGGCTGGTCAAGAGCGATACCAAGCTATCACAGCGTTGTACGTACAATCGTTGAGAATTTGCGCCTCCATTTGAGTCTGTCGTCTAGCCAATACAGAGGAGCTGTTGGGGCACTACTTGTTTACGATATCACCAAGCCCGAAACTTTTGTCAACATTCGAGAGTGGCTGAGGAAAGCACAGGATTTTGGCGAATCTCAAATTATTATCTCCCTCATTGGTAACAAATGTGACCTCAAGCACGTCCGGGCGGTCACAACAGAGGAAGCCAAGGAGTTTTCAGGTAGGTAATACCTATGTTAGAGTGGTATCGTGGTGAATGTCAACTTCGCAGTGGCCAATAAGCTTCTATTCATTGAAACGTCTGCATTGGATGCGACGAACATTGATGCTGCTTTCGAGGAGTTGCTTGAGAACATTTATAATATCGTTGCAAGCAAGTCTCTTTCTTGCACTGCGGATAAAAGCAACGTCAAGCCCTCGGGACGGACGTCACTGATTCTCCCATCCGAGCCACAGAAGAAAGACTCTACTGGGTGTTGCTGAGTAAACACTTGGATCCCGGTTGATGAGTTTGGAGGACTTCGAGACACCTATTTGGTTCTTCTGTTCTCAACATAAACTCGTAAGCTTAGGCATAAGAGGGACTTTTTGCGCCCCGGCACCTATGTATATATGGTTTCTATGGAAGGTAACACGTAATAGAGTTGAGATATAGAGTTGAAGGATTGCGAGCTACACGGAGGCGTGAAACAATTATCTTCGTTCTTATTCAGATACAACTCCGTTGGTGTTCATACCGTAGTCCAGCACCTAACTCCCCGGAGAAACCCCGGCAACCGCATTTGCCCGAGCGGCCAGAATCGCCACTCATATAGCTGGTGTTCTCTGGGCGGGGGTGACGGCCCCGCTGTTATACAAACCGAATAATTTTCTACAAGTGATCGATATGTATTTGTTGTCAACGCCCCTTGCTCTCCCCCAGTTCCGGGGATTGTTTGGCCAAAACAAACACGTCTTTTCGCGTCTCGTATGTTGAGATTGGGCTGCTTCACAAATGTATATTAGGTTCCTACTGCTAATACATGTTATATACTATGACTTTTTTGGCTCCATGTGTTGTAAACGGTGCTCGGCACTGACGTTTGCGCGACTCCACACAAAATTAAAGTTCGAACACCAAAATATCAGTTTGTTCGGGCTGTAGTGTACTGGTTGAGCTAGCATAAATCATGTATGCGTTGATACGGGCAGTGGTACGGGTGCGAAGGAACATAACAAGGTTAGTATTGCAATCATCGTTTTTGAAAGGTCCATACGCGTTCTGTAGTGAGTTGGAGTCTGATTATGAAAGATTAGCTTCTCCTCTGTCCCTTACAACCTCTGTTTTGACTCACAAGGTGCCACTGCCGTCGTTTTGCTCAAGTTTGTTGCAACAATGTCAGCGTCCTCTCGATGGCGAACACGCCTGGTTGTAGTTTGAGCTGATCCATTGGGAGTAGGTGGAGTTTGGGATGGTTTTGCTTCGGACTGTTAGGCTTGTAACAGTGCCCTCTTCTTCTACCTCCTCGCCCTATCCCTCTCGATGATCTGGACAGAGCCTCCTCCGTTTAGCAGGTGGGTGTACACATTCTCGACATTTTGGTGGCATTGTGGCTGGCACCGACAAGGTGAAGCCGGTGGGGAGGGTGTTGAGTTGCGTAAACGCCAAACTGGCTTGGTTCCGTGTGCCACTGACAACACATGGAGCCAAAAACGTCATAGTAGATCACATGTATTAGCAGTAGGAACCTAATACACACTTTTGAAGCAGACAAATCTCAACGTACGAGACACGAAAAGACGTGTTTGGTTTGGCCAAACAATCCCCGGAACTGGGGGAGGGTTCCGTGACCCCCTTGCTCACTCGTGTCCATATATTAGCCCCTATCTACGTCATCACAGGAGAAATACAAACAGACAAACAGAGATACAAACAAAGCGCTAACATTGTGTTTTGTTCAACACCCGAACGCGCGCCCATCCGCGATCCATTCGTTCATTGTTTCCACACGCATCCACGCGAACGTAGACGGGTTAAGAAAGGAATAGTATGTAGTTAAGTCCCTTGCTCTTACCCACAATGACCACAACCAACGTGGACATCTGGGTAGTTACAGGTGGAGGCGTAGTCAAAGTCGAGGTCAAGGGACGAATAAATAGGGGATGGGCAACGAAGCATTATTGCGTTTTTTGAGGGAGCCTCCACTACCCCTGTTCCACGACAGGTTGATCCGTCTCCTCAGGCCTATTTGTTAATCTTCGGGATCTTAGGGTGCAATGGGAATAACCGTACCTACATGAAGCCGAGAATAGAATGCACAGCAGTGAATGGGAGGAATTCTCGCCAGTGTCACGGTCTTCATATATTACTGAAGGTATTTTGCTCTACAGTAATCTAATTAAGTAGTATGAGCCCATGCACCCTTCACCTCCGGCGACAGCATCTGCACGCAAGGTATATTCCCGGTAAATCGAATAGACCCATTGACAGAGATAACAAACCTGCTACATTCCGAGTTCCCTACCTCCTCAAATATAGTTCGATATAAACTGTTACAGTACACGTGCTGGCATTTCCAAAGAGATGCTCTTCGTGGCTTGATGGGCCTGGGTTTGATCACACTTCCAATTTGACTAGCACTGCATGGGCGTAAACGATTGGAATATCCGGTTCTCCAGCTTAGGCCTCACCGACTGTGGCGGGATGTGACGCTTGGGAAGCATCACCGCTAGACAAATATAATATATAGAGTGCAATTGCTGGCAAGCCGTGTAAAAAATGGATTCGGCAGTACAGTTCACCACGCGAAAACTGGGTCAGGATTGCTAAGCTCACAATTCGATATTTCTAGCTATTGGATGGGCGGACCAGTTACATATGTCAGTTAAACCAGGCCGATGGCGGAGTACGAGTGGGAAAAAATGGAGGCGTGCATCGATCGAAGCACAACAGGGTCAGCATATATGTTCAATATTGGGTACTACAAGTGTTCATTCGATGGGTCTGCAGGGAGTATTTCGGAGCCGCCAATAGCCACGTCGAACCGAACTGCAACTTGTTCTGGCACCGAGGTGACCTGGGCCACCACCAAAGGCTTGAGACACTCTTCAAGGAGATAACGTTGTGGACCGAGGAATATTGTAAAGCCGTCAGGAGGGCACCTCCAAACTATTGGGAAGTGAGTCTGGATCATGAACCCTCATACAACATGCAAGAGCCAGGTTATCTCACTCTTCAACTATATTCACCTCCGAATAAAGGGGATTGCCTATCTGCGGCACTAACGAAGACGAAACTACTAGCGCAATTCCCAAAGAGACACCAATAAACCAAAATACAAGCACAGAGATTGAGGAGAAAACCTAGGGTTATGTACTGTTAAAAATCTGGGTCCAAGAGGTCCCAAACACAAAGTCATCAAAATCAAGAGTAACTGATCGAGTGTGAGATGTTGGTGGGATTGTCAGGACAGCGGGTGAATGCAGGCCTGTACGACAATCTGGAGGTACCCAATATAGTAAACCATTCTTTGAATCTCTAACCCAACCATTCGCATCTGGTTGTGCGCAAAAGTCGGCATGGGCCTGGTCGCAAGAGAAGGGTGGTTGGATAGGAGGATGTGGAAACAGGTCCCATACATGGATTGTAGTGTCCCCAGATCCAGAGACAATGTGCTTCCCATCAGGAGAGCAGGCGATGGACATCACAGAGTCAGCATGCGCCATTAAAGGCTTTCCAATTACAGCACCGGTCTTGGCATCCCAGACTCGAATAGTTCTGTCAAGGGATGCTGATATAATGTGCTTCCCACTGGGAGAGTAAGAAACAGACCGGACACTATCAGTGTGCCCCTCCAGAGGCTTGCCAATTCCGGCACCGGTATCAGCATCCCAGATCCGAATGGTCCTGTCATCTGATCCAGAGATGATGTGCCGCCCATCAGGAGAATAAGATACACACCACACTTCGCCCGGGTGCCCCTTTAGAAGATGGCCGATGGCAGCACCAGTCTCGGCATCCCAGATCCGAATGGTCTTATCAACGGATCCAGAGATGATGCGCCGCCCATTAGGAGAGTATGCAATGGACAGCATTCCGGACCTATGGCCCTTTAGAGGCTCGCCAATCGCAGTACCAGTCTCGGCGTCCCATATTTGAATGGTCCCGTCTACAGAGCCAGAGATGATGTGTTGCCCATTGGGAGAGTAAGCAACGGATGATATAGCATCTGTATGCCCCTCTAGAGGTCTCATTACTGCAGCACCAACCTCGGTGTCCCAGATTTGAATGGTCTTATCTTGAGATCCAGAGATGATGCGTTGTCCATTGGGAGAGCAAGCAACGGACCACACTATGTCACTGCACCCTTGTAGAGGGCTGCCAACTATAGCACCAGTCTCGGCATCCCATATGCGAATGGTCCTGTCAAAGGATCCAGAGATGATGTACCGTCCATCGGGAGAGTAAACCACAGAGGCCACCGCAGCAGTGTGCCCCGCCACAGGGTTACCCAATGCAGCACCAGTCTTGGCATCCCAGATTCGAATGGTGAGGTCACCGGATCCCGAGATGATGTGCTCTCCATTGGTAGAATAGGCAACAGAGTTCACATCCCAGATATGTCCCTGTAGAGGCGTGCCAATTGCTGCGCCATTTTCGGCATCCCAAATTCTAATGGTCCTGTCATAAGATCCGGAGATAATGTGCTGCCCATTCGGAGAGTAAGCAACAGTTCGCACCCTCTTTTCGTGCCCCTCCAGAGGCCTGCCAATTGCAGCGCCAGTGTTGGCATCCCAGATTCGAAGAGTTCTATCACTGGATCCGGAGACGATATGCCGTCCATCTGGAGAGTATGCAACAGACCGCACATCGTCATTGTGCCCTCTTAGAGGGTGGCCAACTGCAGCACCAGTGTCGGCATCCCAGATTCGAATTGTCTTGTCAGCGGATCCAGAGGTTATATGTTGCCCATTGGGGGAGTAACAAATGAACTGCACAATTCCAGTGTGCCCCTTTAGAGGTGCGCCAATTGCCGCTCCAGTTTCAGCATCCCAGATTCGAATGGTCTCATCGCTAGATCCGGAGATAATGTGCTGACCATTTGGAGAGTAAGCAATGGTCCACACGCAACCTGTATGCCCCTCTAAAGGCTTGCCAACTGGGGCACCACTCTCAGCATCCCAGATCCGAATCGTCATATCATCAGCTCCAGAGATGATGTGACGCCCATCGGGAGAGTAAGCAACGGATTCCACACAGTCAGTGTGACCATATAGTGGGTTGCCGACTGTAGCACCAGTCTCGACATCCCAGATGCGTATCGTGTTGTCATTGGATCCGGTCACAATGTGGTACCCGTTTGGGGAACAGCTGATGGAATTGATAGGTTGTGTGTGTCCAATCCATTGCAATGGTGGCGCTGGCCATGTCAACAATTGCCCTCTTTGCATCTTGATGATTTTAGTGAACGAGTTTTTGAGGATGCTCGATAAAGGTGACAGTAAAGGTAGGAAGGGTCCCGTTGAGATATAGATGTGCGGAGTGCTGATAGAGATGGGGTGGTGGAAGGTGATGATGAAACGGCAAACATCCTGGATTCTTTGGACAATATTTGAATCGGCATTCTACATCCAGTTGGAATCATTTTCGCAGGTGACAACTCGGAGTTAAACTCACCTTGGCCCAAGAGATCACTCGTCGCAGGCTTGGAGCACCAATCGGGACCATTCCCATAATACTCAATACTTCAACCCAAAATAGTGTATACAACCCTTCGAAGAATTCCTTCAACTTTCCCCACACGTAAGGATCTCCATTGTCGGGAGTAAAGCAAAGATGATTTGACCAATAGAGGGAACTATATTGCAAAGCGTCGGAAACGTGCTCTTTGGTTCGGAATGCGAGATCGTCGATATCTGCATTAGCAAGTCGTGAATCGTCGAGATTGCAGATATTGAAACGGAGCTGTTGCATCATCGTCTTGAGGCAAGCACCTCCCAGCTGCGTGTTCGCGTCTTCAATATTCACTTTATAAGCGCAGTGATCGCTCACAAAGAACTCCGAAATTGACAAATGCCGGACACGAATTCCTCCATTAGCCGCCTCGTCTCGATATAGCAGGGAGCTGAGATCATCCACCCACTTTCTAACCAGATTGGGCATCACTCCCGCCAGCTCAGCAATCGAATCTTCACTCAATGTGCGATACGGAGTCGCTGTAAGAAGCACTCCAATCATCTGCCGGAACTCAGCATTGTTTGGCACCCTTCGTGTTTTCAATATACTGGAGTAAAGGTTGTATAGAGGTTTCAGACCTGAGTCTTGCAAGGCCGCCTTCAAAGTCTCTTCGAGGTTTTCACATTGTTTAAGGGCAAGGACAAGAGTCTTGATGAAGATGAACAGGCCGTTCGCCCGAGAGATTACTCGATCAAAGAGCGGTTGTCCTGGCCAAGGGGTGGGCAGACGCCACACTTTGGCCACCAAATCGAACTGGCTTCGGGCAAAGGTTTTCAAATCAGCTTCGGCATCTTGATCCGTAGCCAGATTATACGGTGAATATGACGATCGAGGGAGGCGATTAAAGAAATTCTGGATTTCGTCTTCTGGACGACTGGTGACAATAACTTTGAGCCACGGAGCATGTGCAACCGCTTCGTTCAGAACCCTCAAGAGGACTGGACGATCCTGATCGTCACCACATTCGTCGAGTGCGTCAATGACAAAGATGAGAGCGTGCTTTGGGTGGCGAGGAAGATTGCAGATGAAATCAAGGAAGAGAGAGTCTTCCATCGACTTTGATATGATGTCAGATTTGGGTCGCTACGAAGACGGTCTGCCACGAGCCTTCGGAAGGGGGGGAAGATTTCGGCGAGTTTGGAGATGAGAGTAGGAAGGATGTTTCTGAGCTCGCTCATATTCGCGTCATCCCTCTGGCAGAAAAACGCTCCGGCGAGGCGCTGTTTATTGTGAAGCCTTTTACAAATTGAATGAGCTAATGACGTTTTGCCAATTCCGGGTAAGCCGTGGATCCAGTATATATTGCCCGTTTCTGATTCATTGGCCGCCCAGGCCATGATTTGATTCAAGAGACCCCCACGGGTGCCTTCCATACAGCAGAGTTTCAAGTCATAACCGGTCTCGACGCGTTTGAGTCGCGTAAGCAAAAATTCCTGCTCTACACGAGCCATTGAAAACGGATGATCGCCAGGTAGGACAATACGTGCTCACCATTTCTTTTGGCGAGGCGGAGCGCCTCAATATCCACTGCATGGTTGAAGTCTTCAATGACCTTAGTCAATTCTTTGTCCATTTCTTGGATCTTCTCTGGGTTGGCCCGCCCACCAACCGTTCTCGCTGTGGTCATCAGTACTTGCCAAATCCAGGACATGACCACTACTACCTTTGACGTAGTTGCATGAGAATTCTGCGACCATTCGCATCACTTCGAACATTCGCCGGACAACCTTCTCCAAAATTTCTGTCTCTTCGCAGACGATATCGTCTGCGACCTTCTTCCGAAATGGCAAAATGCGCTGCAACCGATCCAAGAGGGCCGACGGCATCTGATCATATTGATTTTGTTCCTTCAAGAGCTGAATAGTCGAGCATTAGCTCTGTTCCTGTCACGCCAGCAGCGGGCACGAACCTCAAACGTGACGCTGGCAAGACCGAAGGCAGCCTTTGAGACAGGGTTCAACTAGAAGGCGTCAGTGTCTCGCTGGTTCCCATTTGGGAGGACGAACCTCAGCGAAGACAGTTCCGTATTTGATAGCCTTGTCCACGATCCTCTCTGTCGTTGCACCCATCATTGGGGAGTATTCCTTTAACAATTCTTCGAGTTCTTCCAGCAAAGAATGAAGAGACTCTGCCTATGCGGACATTATTAGCCGGACGCGATGGACGGCTGCCAAGAGACAGACTGTAGGGCTCAGCGAGAAACGTAATTCGAACGAACAACGAAACTTTCCAACAACAGCGACCTCTGCGCTTCCCTATCAGCTTTGAGCAGCCCAGCTAGGGAGTATGACAGACCCTGAACTGTAAGATCGTGCGCTTTGGAGGTCCAGTACTCGTCAAAAAGCTTTTGAAGGTCGATGTCCTTGATATTCTGGTCCTTCTTCGCCCACGGTACATGACCGCTCTTGATTTGAATCTCTACGCGCATCTTGGATGTCGAAGAAATGTTTCTATATACGTACAGGCTTCGGTGAGTGTACGTAGTAAGGAGACAGAGGACATACGGGCGCTGGACTGGTGCCCACGTCCAGTTATCTTTCCTCTCTAAATCTATCACCTCACTTCCTACAAATAACACCAGCTTATACTTCAAATCTGGGACATCCTGCACAATGATTTCTTTTTGGTATCTGAGATGAGCGCTATGGACCTAAATTGAAGTGAAGCGCCGCACCATTCATGTAGAGGCTTTTGGGGCATGATCAATGGCATATGGGGCGCTATATAGCAGTCGAGGAACTCACAGGTTCATTCCTTGGGGTGCCTTGGTCGCCATCGTTGTTCGCTCTGCAGGTGTAGGTGAGATCGAGAGAGGTTCGGCGTTGGCTGCCCGCGTGTCGACAAGCGCTGACGTCTGTCAAGTCAAATTGGGCTCCGGCTTTCCTTGCTCGATTAGAGAGCAAATACAGCCCTGAGATCGATCGGTCTGGGCGCGGCTCATCGTCACGAGGTGCCAATCGGTCATTTGGAAACAAACCTGCTGTGTTTTCTCATTACCCATACCCACCAGGTTAGTACATACTACCAACAACGCTTCACAGGAGAACACGCCGAAGCACTTCCATCCAGCGGCCAAATGGGAAACAGCTCTTGTAGTGCGATAATTTCAGGGGTCGGTTACATCCTCACCCGTGAGAGCATTTCGTTGTCCCGTCCTCGTCCATTGCTCTTGTTCTCCTATTCTATGCCATGCTGAACAACGAAAACAAAGGGATATACAATGTGAGTTGAAAGTCATTCGCGGTTACAAGGGGCTAGTAGAGGGTAGCGGCGAGTTGGAGGTGTGGAGGATATGGACGGAATGTACTGGATGCCAATAAGCTAAAGTTTACGTTGTGGAGTTCTTCGAGGCTTGTATGTGACGCATTGCTTCTCGCTTCCATTCTATCGGGCCCTTGGCAGACGAGGGAATTCGGCTTCACACTAAGTGACAGTGAGCTGACTTCTCGTTCGCTGAGGGTTGTACTTAACACTCAAGGGAGAGGTTCCAATCGCGTGCTCGTGAACATGGCGAAATCTTTGTATTCCACCGAAGCCCGATTCGGTCCATGACAGTTCCCTGTCCAACTACTAGAGTGTAATCAGTTGCATATCTAAAAGATAGGAGATCACGAACTCCGGTAGCAAACCAGATTGGACTAACAGCATAATCAAAGCATACACCGACCCGCGCTGCGTGTGCATAAGTCGATTCTAATGGACTCTTTGCCCATCACATCCGATTCGCAAACAGGTCTTCTTCGCCGGCATGGTTCGTCTATGTCGTGAAGCGGAAACAGGCGAAGACCGCGATAACATTGCCTGGCCAGAGGGGGGAGTTTCCGTATTGGTGCGTGAACTTACCTGCAATAATGAGGACGTCATGGCGACGATCGAAGGCCATTACAAGTTGCCTGTACGCTGGCATGTCCTCCCTACATGTTTCCTTGGCTCCGCGACCACGACATTGACATTGTTTTTGGCGATCAGAGGCTTTTAAGAGTCGGCATGAGGGACGTCAAACCAAGTCCATCACCTTGCAGTGTCATCTGCCGCGCTTGGC
>Ga0307515_10013508_pt1 | contig 15251 bp, 6 predicted proteins | sample 17_EM_MG_FD_194513 | JGI IMG/M metagenome (GOLD analysis project Ga0307515, IMG submission 194513) | Populus trichocarpa ectomycorrhiza microbial communities from riparian zone in the Pacific Northwest, United States - 17_EM | ecosystem: Host-associated > Plants > Roots > Unclassified | place... | reverse complement strand
GGCGGTAGAGAGCCGTTGGCGTAAATCGTTTTAATTATAGATACTGACTTACAAGTACCTAGCTATATAACTATTTAATTTTTTAACCTTTCCCTATATATCTTACCTAATATAATTACTTAGGCTACCAATATAAGGCCTAGTAATACCCCCTTTTCGTTAAAGTTATAGATAAAAATTAAATACTTAACTTAATATCGCTTATATATAGCATAGAAGAACCTAAACTAATTATATATAACTGCTAGATCGCCATTCTAAGCTCTCTAACAGTTAAGCTAATAACTTGGTATAGTACTAAGACTATAGCGTTAAATAAATCTTTACCCCTAATACTTGCCTAAGGTACGGCCTTCGCCTAAATAGGAATAAGCTATTTCTAAAAGTATATAAGCCTTTAACGGAAGGTCCTAGGATTAATATTTGTAGAGCTATTTAGTAATTTACTATTCTTATAACGGATATAATAAGCCTAGGTAAGCTTTATGTCGTAGGAGACGGCTAGTAAAATAATGTCTAACGGTAGATCTAGGTACTCCATAGGCGCTAGAGGCCTTACGAATTGACGGCTTAACACTAGAAGAAAGATCTTGTATAATATTTTATATGGTGGTTTCGGCTTTATAAGAGGGCAAAGATTGATTTAGCATCGTGCAATATGCTAAGGCTTTTCGATTTTTAGTGTAATTTGCTATGAAATAAAAAATGGTAGGAATATTCTTGTGTGGCTCGCTACATAAGGTAGCTCGCTTCCTGTCAGATAACTTATATAGAGCTATTTATTAATAAAATAGGTTAATTAATTAATGATCTTAATCGTGTCTTGATCGTTGCTTGACCTAGGGCCCCTAGGCTTAGACGAAGATATTTACAATACACGTGACCCGTGCACGTGACTCGTGCATATCCTACGCCTCCGAGAATACAGATTATCTAATACACCCCCTTAGCTTTGACTTAGTTGAGGACGAAGCTAGCTACCTTCTCATATCCGTCAATGCGTTAATTAAACTATAATCTTATCTAAATCCTTCCGTCTCACTCTGATATTCTCCCTTAGGTCCTCTAATTACTTCTCCTTATTCAGCCGCTCCTTAATATCCACTATTCCAATTATATTAACGAAGCTCTTAAACCTCTACTTGGGCAGGGCCTTTATAAGACTATTAGCGATTATCTCCTTTATCGCTTTCCATTGTAATAGCACTCGTCTTATTACGTATTCTTAACGCAACCAGTATTAATAGATATTAACGTGTCAGAGCTTCGTAATTAGTTTTGCCGTGTCTTTTATAATCAGTTAGAGTGTCTAAATATTATCGCAGTTAATAATTAAGGGCTCGTTTAGGTATAACGTCATTGCTTTAAACAGCCTGCTAATAAAGATAGCTTCCTTTACTATTCTGCTTATTTACTCTCTAGGCAATTAGTCCCCTAAATAGCTTTATAATATATCTTTATAAGCTCTTTCTATTAACGGAGTTGTCCGCGAATAATACATCGCTAGTATAGATAAATGATTGCGTTTCACTTCTACCGTCTCTTCCGTCGTCTCATCCTTTGTCGCGTATTCCTTTATCTCTCCCTTTACCGTTCATTCCTTCCTTATCTCCTCTATAGTAGATTGCTCTACTCCTCGTACTATATAGGTACTAGTCTCTAATATAGCATCGTAGAAGCTGCTTCTCTTAGTAGGGATATAGGACGGACTAGTAGGTCTGTATTGGGGACGGACGCGTCAGACGGATCAATTAGTAAGCGGTAGGGAGGAGTTCTAATTCTGCCATAGGAGTGTCTAAAAGACGCCCTTTAAGATCTATCTTATACTAGTTAGCTATCTTCTTAATATAGGCTTCCTAAGATAGCTATAGGAGCCTCTAGCTACGATTATATAGTATATAGATTCCTAAGAACTATTTTAGCTCTCTAAGGGTACTTATCTAGTATTCCTTACTTAGCTCCTTAAGTGCTTCTTAAGCTTTCTTTAAGGTCTTTTATATGCGCTTCCTTAAGGTTAGTCTAGTCAATATAGACGTTAAGATAGGGTTTATTGATATTTTAATTTAAGACCCTTCGTAAGACCTAACGCTTAATTTTAGCGAGGCTGCAATGTTAACATTCCGTTATCTTAGGGCCTTAGAGCTTAACTCCTAGAGCGTTAATACCTAAATAAAGGCTTATAGGTCCTAGGTGACCTAGACGCAAATACTATAGCTATGTATTACCTTTTAAGTCTAGACGAATATCTCTTAACGATATTCTGCGCTTCCGTTAGCGGCGTAGCAGTTAGTTTAAATTAAAAGCTAATAGACTTCCTGGCCGGATGTATTTAATAGTCTATTGTCTGTAACGTTCTTCTATTTAAGTCCGTATAGAAGGTAACATCTTTAAGACGTAGGACTTCCTTACTTTCGTCTTGTTGTTATTAAGCTTCGTCTTCTTATTTAAGTCTAATTTTAGCAACTAAATTAGCAAGATCCTTATTCTATTCTACCTTCCTTAGTGCCCTTTCGATATAATTATCTCTAATCGTGACTCCTACAGGTCTCTTATCTTTAAATAAACACCAATAGTCCCAAAGTAAATATCCTCGTCTTTCGCACGCTAAGCACTTAGGTATTGGCTTCTTTTAAGACGTCTCCTTAACTAGTAACCCGGCTCTCTTTAAGCAGCTAGTATATGCTAAGGTATTTCCTCTCTATAAACCTTTAGTAGTATTAGAGTAATCCTTAATGGCTTGCTCTGCGAAGTCTGTGTTAAAGGTACTCCCTCTTATAATAGTATTGGCTTTCTCTAAGGGTCTTCTAAGCCCTTCTTATAGCTCCTTTACTACTCTACGGTATTTAGAAGATCTTAACTTCTACGGGTTATTTGACTTAGTAGTATACTTTATATAGTAGGCGTCGCTAAAAGGTTAAATAGATATTTAGGGTATTTTATACTTCTCTCCTAGTACTATTACGTGTTCCCATTAATCTAGCCACTAATTTAATTTTAATAAGTATGTAAACCCTTTAAGGGCTTCCGTATACTAGTGTTATACCTTCTTCCTAATAAATAATAAGGTAGGTTCTATATTCTCCTTTAACTAAGATAGCCATTCTTTAATAGTTAAGGAAGGGTTAAGCAGTAGCTTCTTCTAAATTAATACTATAGACGTGATCTGGGTGCGGATCTATTAAAGATAATCTTCCTGTCTTAGGAAATACTTTATATCCTAGTTATAGTATTATCTGCTATTCTTATACGCTCTCTGTTAATTTGTTGAGAGCTATACATATAAGGTTGCATTCTCATTAAAATCTATAACCTTTAGATGAGGTGGTTTTTCAAGTAGACCTTCTTAAGGTGCTTCTGTAGCTAGGTTAACGTAGGCCCAAATTTGCTAATCTATAAGGGCTCGGAGTTGCCATAGCCATTATTCCCAGTCTTCTGGCTTATTGAGGATAATTATAGTTGACGAACTCGACGTCGGTGGAGTCATTTGACTAATAGGCAGATAGGAATTGAGATGGAATTCGTCGTCAGGATCGTCCTGTTACGATTAAGGTGGAATCTCGTGGAATCTCGTCGTTAGGATCGTCCCGTCGTCAGGATCGTCCTTGTCGTCAGGATCGTCCTTTGACAATTGAGGTGGAATCTCGTGGAATCTCGTCCTGTGACAATTGAGGTAGGATTTCAATTAGGGTCGTCTTGTAACGATAAGGTGTCAGAGTCTAACGATGAGGTAGAATTTCTTTAATTAATTGAGTAATAGCTAAATAGCTTCTTGTGTTGGCGGACTGGGCTTATAACTGTTAGATAACTTATATAGAGCTATTTATTAATAAAATGGGTTGATTAATTGATGATCTTAATCGTGTCTTGATCGTTGCTTGACCTAGGGCCCCTGGGCTTAGACGAAGATATTTACAATGCACGTGACCCATATACGTGACTCGTGCACGTCCTACGCCTCCGAGAATATAGATTATCTGATACTTCCTAGTCAACTACGTTAGTTCCGACGGATTTTAGAACACCAAAATACTACCAAATGCTAAAACCACTACCAATTTGCAGTAAAAAGCATTAGAAAACATTATATTATTAAGAAGCCGTAAATATATATAGGAGAAGCTCTATATTAACTTTTTATAGTATAGTAGCCAGCTAATTACTCCAAGAGGCCTATATAAGTCCGAATTCGCGGCCTAAATTCCTTATCTGACACCTTACTATTGCTAAAGGAGCTATCTTTATTAACATCCGTATTAGGAAGCTTATCTAGAAGCTTATTTACTTAAGTAGCTGCCTCCTTAGCTCTCTTAGAGGCGGTAAGAAGGTCCTTATAGTGAGCAGAGGCAGTAGATGCGGCAGTAATTAACTTCTTAGCTTGTTTTTGAAGCCGTTTAGCAGTATCTTATATAGATGTCGCTTCCTCTACTGCCCAATTAAGCGTATGTAGAGAGTCCTCTATAAGCTTTTTATTGTATATACTAGATACAGTATTAGCAGCCTTCTATATCTTCTTTACCACCTTTCCTACCTCGCTAGCCTCCCTCTAATATTAATTAGCAACCTTCTTAAGCTTTATGGTAGCTATATAGGCTTCTTTCTAAGCTTCTAGTTGTTCTTTTACAATTATAGCAGTAGCTTAGCGCTGAATCTTTACCTAATCTCGTGCAATCTTAGCCTACTTCTTATCTTCCTTAGCAATACTCTTAGTATTAGCAATAGCTTGCATTGCTTAAGTAGTAAGCACTAATACGGTAGAGAGTATAGTACACTTCCTCTACTTCTTCTTATTTCTCTCTATAGTATTATTGCAAAGCTTAGCAACTTCTACCTCTATTAACTCTATACACTCTTCTAATAATTGTAGCCGCTGCATAAGCTTACTGACAACTGCCTTGGCCGCTTTAGGTGTGGTTTTAGGGTAAAGGATTATATAAGCGTATTAAGCTTAATTGTTATAGGATTAGGGCGTATAAGGATATAAAGGAGAGGATAAAAGCGTTACTAGTGCATTGCTAGGTAGTAGAGTAGATGGTTACTAAGATAAAGGCATTCTGCTATAGCGATTTAGAGCTCGTTTGGGGTTATAAGGTAGGAGGCCGGCTGCTTTAAAAGCGCTGTTAATTAACTTGGTAGTATATACTTAGGGCTAAATCTCGCCAAGAATCTTTAGAAACCACTCCCTGTTAATACCAGTAACTCCTTCTACTATATACTCGTCGACTTTAGATAAATAAAGACGCTTAAGAACTAAAAATATAACTAAATTAAGAGGCTGGAGAAAGTAGGTAGAATATAGTAGTAAGCAAATTGGAATAATTTTATGCGCCCAGCAGAACTCTACAAAGTCAATATTTACGTGGCTACTATAGCCGTCTATAATGAGAAGTCGATAGCTATAGTGTTAAGAGTCTTCTTTGTCTTCTTAATAAGCCTGCTAAGCCTTAGTTCGTTAAGTATATTGCTTAAAGTATTGCAGCCACTTTATGCCAAGCTCTTAATTTAACTAACCATTTTCTAACATTTTAATTATACAGTCGCCCACAGCCTCTACAGCCTCCTGCTATAGCGAAGCTGTATGCTAGCGTCCTCAGAAAATGATAAACGGTGGTATTGTTTGGCTATACATCCTAATCGCATCAATCTGCGATACTTACTCTCTTAATCCATTAATCGTCTTAAAATTAACAAGACTACCTCGTAGTACTACTACTTTAGCACTATAAGTAAAGCCTATAGCGTAGCTAGTCTTATCTATATTCCAAATATCTAATTTAGCGACATTATACTAAGTCTTAGCGGTAGTGTAGTCTTTAAAGAACTGCTGTACGCGGGCTAGATTGTTGCTAATAAGAGCTCGTTCCGTAGTAAGAAAACGTACGTAATAAGTACGCAGCTTTTCCTGCCGTTTTAGGAACTAATATATCTATATTCTGCCTAAAGGTTCAACTAAGATATAACGTAAAAGGATGGTAGATTCGCGTTAAAGTATAAGGGTAGCAATAGTGTAAACGGTGCGATATCAATATGGAAATCTAGCTTAAGCAAGGTAAATATAATGTCAAACTATTACATCCTCGCCAGTAGGACTTATACGATATTGGTTGGTGTGGGCGACTTAATAGGACCTCTACTTTCCACTAAGGCGACGACAAAATGTATTTAGATCGATATTATGTGCCTTTACGCAGCCTTCCTTGCTTTTATAATAACCGAGATTATAGGCTTTAATAGCTAGCTATATCTTCTTTTCTGTATTAGGAGCTTAAGGCTAACAAGGTATAATTGGTAAAGTTAGTAGTAGAGGTAATTGTTAAGGAAGTACGCGTATTAGGGGCGAGTTTGTTTAAAAGGTGCAGTATATCTAATTAGGAAGGCGGTTAGCCTAATTAGGCAGGCGGTAGGAAAATCCATCGGAACTACCTACACCGTTATAACCCCCTAACTTACGTTACTATAAGTAGAGTACCCTCGACCGATTTTTAGCGCTTATACTTACTATCTTTAACTGCTTTTTCTTCTTTCTTTACCTTTCTTATTTGTCCTTTCTTTTAGCAAGTATTAAGAAGGAAGATTACTAAGTTTATATACTTCTTTAAAAAGATATAACTTTACTTTAGAGAGAGCTTTTCTTTACTTTTAAGAGAGAGTTATTTAGTTTTACTTAAGAGAGAATTTGTACTTTAGAAAGCAAAAGAGCAAAATAGCTTAGTTTAGAAAATAGACTAACTCTAAACCCTAAACATTCCCAGACCGTATAGTATCAAGGAGCTATTAGCGAGGAGCTATAGACAACTAGGAGAGAGGAGTAAGGAGTATATTATGTCGGGGAGCTGCTAGCTCCTTAATACTCTCTCCTATATACTGCTGGCTCCGCGTAGTATAGGTAGAGGAGCCATTTTCTCCTTAGAATTGGGTCCTGCACATTCCCGGTTAACGTTACATAGGGTAAGGCAGAGGGAGCGGAGGAGAAAGTGACATCCTATTTGGTTTTAATAACTCTAATAGATTTAGGATGGCCACTCTAAGTGGTATAAGAAGACCCAGATTCTATTACCACTTCGCCTTCGCCTTCTTCTTCTATTCCTTCTTCTACCCTAATTTATTCCTTAACATACAGCAGTCTTGACAAGACTCTCCCCTCAAGGCAGAAAAGCCTAAGGAAGAGAACTAAGATGTTCTGACCTTTTTGTTTAGATCATTTCCTCGTATATAAAATGTATAATTAATGTAACCAAATCACCTGGGTGGGGGTAAAGCGTAGGTAAAAGGATCGGCTTATTCCAGAGGGTCCGATTTGACTCCCCTTTGTTATTCTAATTATAGGAATTGAGCAGGGAGCCACATTAGAACCAGTTAATTTGATAAATTTGGCATTGACAATACTCTTAAATGCAAGGGTTGGTACTTAGCCCTTTATTTAGAGGCTATGCTTTAATCTCCCGAACTATTGGTTTAAGAGATAACTGTTACAGACACGTAATTCCTGAGTCCGCTAGCCTTAATACGACGTCTTTAACGACCTTAATCCGCATTAATAGCTCGTCACAGCTTTGATGTGGCTCTTTTACATCGAGTATTGAGGATTTTCTTTACTTCCTTGTCCAAACCGTTTGGCGATTGTATTACTCCTTGATACCCTCCAGACCCAATTCCACGCCCAGACCGCTCTCTTTAAACCCATCGAAGGAAACCAGGGGACCAATATCAAAATGTGTCGAACGGAGGTAGGGAATAGGAGAGAAGGTGGAAAAGCCATATCTATTTAAGAGAGTGGGAGGGTCTAGTTATATAGAAAAGAAGAGTATGAGATTAGCTGATACGCCATATTACGTCATATTTCGACAAAATGGGCATTAGTCTAAACGGTGCCGGCCTCGAGGCGACGGGCAATGCGCTCCGCACGATTCAGATCGCTACTCTAAACAGAGCCACCCAGACCGTACAGCGTGGCAATAGCTCGCAGTGCATCCGGATATCTAATTACGGTATTCTGCAACATTACGATATCTAAGACTGTGAGAAGCCAGCGCCGCCCAAACTGCCCGCTCAGAGCAGCTCTTGGTGCCCGATATCTTGGGCTTTTATTGGTTGCAGCGGGTGACAGCGGCTGGGGCGGCTGGGTCGGCTGGGTGTGCAAGGACGGCTCTCCGACAATCTCCACGTGTTGAATTAGCCCGATTGTGTTAGTCCATAAGTCCAACTAGGTTAGCCCATGAATGTGGTCATAGCCTCTACTCTGAAATTGGTGCCTGAGGCAGTCCACGATAAAGAGGGGTCGAAAGGGGTCCCCGCTCCAAATGCTGGGCGGACTCCACACACAGAATACAACGCATGCCCAAATCAACACTGTGACCTTGCCAGCAGGATGGATCGCAGTGAACCATTAGCTCGACGTCATTCTTTTCATTCTTTCCATGACAGCACAAGCGTGCCCGAGGATGGCAGCGATGTCATGTCTATCGACGACGACCCTTGGCTTGACTGTCGCCCTTTGTCCTGGTCATACCCCGATAACACTGTCGTGGCTGACTCTGGCGATGTTGGTGACGTCGGCTTCCGAGTACAACATGTGTCGCCCATGGTACTCTGCGATCTCTGCTCGGCACTGAACATCGATCGTCTGTGGAACCAAATATTATCTGACATTGCCCGGGGCGATTGCATCGAGCACCAACCGGACGTTGAGGCGCTGGAGCTGTCGGCCTCGGCTGGCTGCGAGATGTGCTCTATGTTTTTGCAGGGCGCAGTGGCGACGTTCCATCGACTGCCTGGTCAAAAATTCTCAGACGCTGGGGCAATACAATATCTTAAGAACAAAACCACTCGATCTGCTCCGCAACGGCCCCCGAGCTGGGTACGGGCCCTGAGCCGGGGAGATGGACCGTGTTTGGTGCGCAAAATCAATTACGAGGACACTGAGGGCAGCTTTATCAAAGCCATTGAGTACGGCATTCCGGTATTACCGCTACAAGGATATATGGATTTCAACATGAAGCATTGTTTGACAACCCAGTTTGTGCTAAGAAATTGCCGGGGTACGTTAAGGCTACCGCAGCTTTGACAAATGGCTCCAACACTAACCCGACGCAGGATACGGGGATGAACGAATTCGTCAAACAGAGCTCGGCAAGGCGCCAGACTTTGCAATGGCTCGCGATTGGATCGACCAGTGCTTGTACGAACATACCGAGTGCAGCCCTCAATCCTTCAACGAATACGGTCCTCGTGATGAACCCAGACGCCACGCTCCAGAGAATCGTTGGCCAACCCGGCTGATCCACGTGGGCGAGCCCGGTATCGCAGAACCACGGCTTGTAATGGCTACTCAGAAAACCCGGCCTTACGTCGCCCTCAGCCACTGCTGGGGCAAGTCGAGGCCGCTAACGACCAAGTCTTCGAATATTAAAACACACTTGAAGTCTATCCCTCTTGCCTCTATGCCAAGGACGTTCCAAGATGCCGTCCTAGCTACCCGAGCGCTCGGATTCGACTATGTGTGGATCGATTCTCTCTGCATTATTCAGGATTCGGCCTATGACTGGGAAGTCGAATGCGAGAAGATGGGGCACATATACGAGAGCTCGGTCGTCACAATTTGCGGACCTATGGCGGGTGATAGTTCTGCAGGCTTCCTGCGGGAAAGAACGTGCCCGGAACCACCCCCTCGCCTCTGGGAGTACCGAAACCCGGGTGAGCCTGCCTACAAGCGGGCGACTCTGTCTTCGTATGACGACCAAGAACCCGAAGGCCCGTTCTTTTCCTTGGACTATCCCGCAGAACCAGCATTGACTAGCAGCGAAGACAAATCCCCACTGAGGGAGAGGGGATGGATACTCCAAGAGTACCTGCTCTCTCGTCGAACGCTATTTTTCGGGCTGTACAGGATGCACTGGCAGTGCCGATGCTGCATCATCCACGAAGACTTTAAAACCTCTAGCTCTGAGCCGCACGGCCTGTATTCGAGCATCGGCAAAGACATCACGCCCCCCGATTCGAACATCGATTTGGACGCGTCGCGCCAGTGGTTCGCGCTTGTTCGTGAATTCAACGACCGGCGCTTGACCCAGCCGTCTGATAAGCTCCCTGCCATTTCCGGTCTGGCGTCTTGGTTTTTGGGTGGCCGTGCTGATGACTACCTCGCCGGCCTGCTCAGAAGCCACCTGCACACTGGGCTCGCCTGGTGGGTCCGTCCCGCACCGGACAACCACCCTATCGCGGCGCCGCCCTATCGAGCCCCGTCGTGGAGTTGGGCTTCGACGGACAATCCAGTCGAGTTCTATGTGCTTCCGTACTCGGCCGACTCTGAGTTCTGGGCTGTTTCTGCTCAGATATGGGAGAAGTGGGACGTGGGACCAACGAAATCCGGGCTGTCCCTGGTTTCGCAGCAACACCGACCTGTCATTGATGAGGCTAGCATAACATTACGCGGGTGCAATGCATTTGGCGAGGTATCTTCGGGATCCCTAAAGCTCACGGCTAGCGTGAATAGGTGTGTCGTTAGCTGGGAAACTTGGGAACCTGCTGCGCTCATTAAGCCTACCTGTTTGCTTGGAGTTGAACCTGTCATTATAGCCCCAACCTCTCGTCCATCGGCCGGATGCAAGGGACAGTTCCAACCGGATGACCTTGCAAAATGGGGTTTGGCAACTGCAGATGGTACTGCGGAAGCGGGCAGCAATCGCGCGCAGTTCGAGAGCCTTGGGCCTCGGCGAGAAATTGAGTGTTTGATTGTCGATGGCTTTAGATGGTGCAAATCTCTACCGTTTCCACAGCCTCGACTTTACCCGGAGGAATTGGTCTGCTTAGCGATCGAGGCGATCCCGGTGGGGCAAGAGACTGACGGCAGCACCTCGGTTCGAAGTCCTTACAAGCCCTATCGCCGGATTGGTTTCGTTATCGTTTGGTACCCTCGCTGGACGCATAATGTCGACCAGTGGGTTAAGGAATCAAGAAGAGAGAAGATTGAGCTCTTTTAGTTACGCTGCGGTGTCTTAGAGAATCGACAAATGGGCTATAGGTTATATTTACGCTGGACAGATATAGCAGCGCCAAGGTTGCTGAACGTCGAAGCTATTATTTCCATTATATCATTTACTGAATCGATTAAACCCTATAGCTGGGACAAATCTAAAGCGATACTGAAACAGTGTAGCTAGTAGTGTATACCCCGTACATACGGCCGTATTTTCACCCCATAATACGTACGGCCGTACAGATTCTAGCCAAAAATACATACAGAATAGCACCGCCGTAAAATAACTCATATATAATACGTACAGCCGTAATACGGTATGATACAGCCGTATAACTCCACGTGACCTCACGCTCCCAGCCTCTATTTTCCACCCCCTTCCTCTATAGATTGCTCCTCTATATCCTCCAAATTAAACCTTTAAACTTGATATCAGGACCGTAAGCACTCTAGTGCCTTAATTACCTTTACCGAAAGCTTATTACGACGATTAGTAATAGTGATTTTATAAGATGAGAATAGCCGTTTAGGTGCTGCACTTATTGTAGGAATAGAGAGTAGATTTAGAGCTATCTTACTCAAATTGGGGTATATTTCCTGCTGCTCAGGCGCTAGCTACCAATCCCTCACATCCTTAAAGTCGTGGTGTGGTGGTGCTTCGCAGTATTGAGTATATTCATCTATATACTGGCTAGGAGGCACCTTTTTATACAAGGCTACTTCCACTCCAAGAACTTATTAGTGGCCGGTTAGGCGCCTTTAGTTAGGTAGGGCGAGGACTATGGGTTAGGAGGGCATTAGGACCTGTAGGCATATACCTCTCCTTCCACATATTCTCTAAGGCAACCTTTAATAGTTGCTACTATGCCTTGTCCCAGTGCTCTTAAATATATTACCACTTAAAGGCTAGGTAAAGGACAAGCGCACCTATATATGCTAGCGTATCGCTAGTGAGAGCGTAGTATTTGTCGAGCTTTACCTAGCTAGAGTTAATATAGGCAGTTATAAAAGGGTCGTCTTGATGCTCTACTTTACTAGCTTTATACTAGCTAAGAAGCTAGTTAAGTGCTGGGAGAGTATTATTAAGGGTATTATAGTTTGATTTAAGGGCCTTAGTATAATGTGTAAGGTCTACCAGGAAGCTTAAAATATATTTAAAGGTAAATTAGTTAGTATATAGCTTATAAGGCCAAAGTATACTACTTACTTTTATAAGATTAGCCCAATCCTCGTCTAATAGTCGATCTTTATAGAGGTGCTCGTCCGAATATTGTTTAAAGTATTAATCAATACACTTCCGTAAAGGGACCGCCTCTCTAAGTATCTTCTCCTAGGAGTTCCACCTCGTACTATTGTCCCTGCTAACCCACTTGCCTTATACGATTAGCTTCCACTACTATTTCCGCTGTGCTATACGTCTAATATAGATAATAAAGTTATAAAGCTTTCTAAGAGGTCCTAGCTTCCTATACTTCTCTATATTATTAAGGGTAAAGAGGAAGTCCTTAAGAGCATTGGCTTAATTAATAAATAAGAACGACTATGCTAATAGGTTAATAATATGGCCTATATATCGAACACGGTTGCTAGTTACATTGTATTTAATATTAAAGTTATTAAAAAGACCTGTACAAGGATTAGTATAAAAATTACTATAATTTTAATATAACTTACGAGCCTCTAATTCCTTAATTAGAGTATCGTTATTTAATGCATTGTCCATTTGCATATAGCCGAGCTTTAAAGCTATACCCTAATCTTCTATAATATCTCGTATATACTTTAAGAGGTTCTCTCCTATATAAGCCCCTTAGACGTTAACTAAGGCTAGTGTAGCAGCCTTAAGCTTGCCGTCTTTGCTAATATAGTAAGTAACGACTCTAAGGATTAGAAGGCAATTTGGTAATATTTAGAGATTATAGCTAATATAGATATTTATACGAGCACTTTAAAGCCTAAACTTTATGCTCTCTTTTATAGAACTAAACTGGCGTAATACCTACTCCGTAATAGTAGCGTGGGATATAGGGAGCCACGTATTAGCATATGTTTAGTATATGCCGGGAAATATTAAGAGTTGACTAAATAATATGGATAGAGCTAGAATGTGGAAAATTTAGGGTAATATATATATAATTTGACAAATATATTTTAAGAGTAAATGGTCAACTTAAATATATGTAGAAATTGAAGTTAAATAGAGTCAAAAACTATTAGAGCATAAAAACTTATAGGGCGATAAAATTGGCTGCCGAGTTCCAAGACGAATCCTTTATCGCACTTAGGAAGAGGAGACTATGTATATCCTTTGAGATTAGGTTTTCTATTTATTTTAGGATATACCTATACATTGCTCGAAGTAGGGCACCTATAATAACGTCGGAGTTTTGAAGCCTAGTTACATCTGGCATTGCAAAACACTTAGTTTTAAGCGCATTAAACCAAGGCGCAATTTTATATCTCGATTTAGAATATTAGAAAGTTAGCCGCGATAAGCTTTACAGGTACAGACTATATAGCGTATATACATCTTTTATTGGTAGATACGGCAGACTGTCTAAATAGGAAGAGGTAGAAGAGGTTAGAACTTTTTTTAGTGGTCCATACCTTTAATTAGTAACTTCTAAGGGCATTTAGTGGTCTATAGCCATGCTAACTACTCTAGGGGAGGTTAAAGGACCGTGCACGTCCTTGTATTTACAGTCCGTATTTTCTTAGCCAATTGCAATTTAACCTAAGCCTTAAGTGAAGTGGGAGGAGGTAGCTAGTCTAGCTTAGATGCTCCCTAATTAGGTTCTAAAGGCGTTATGACTTGAAAGTTGCGTCGAAAGTTGCTTACGTAAAAGGTCTGGTAATATATAAAAGATATGGTAACGTTTAAGAGGGCCGTTGCTTTCCTATTTCCTTAAGCTGCCTTTAATAGGCGACTACCCTTATCCCCGCTCTCCCACCTATAGGTACTTTTTAAATCCCATCATATACCTAAAATCTAGCTATAGATATAGGCCCGTTCCTTATAAAGAAGATAGTAAATACCATTAGTATAAAAGGCAAGATTTAAAATCGGCGGAGTATCTACTAGAAGATCTAGCCGCTAGATAACTAAAGCGGGCTAAATTAGCTTATTCTCCCAGACTATAATATAGTCTCTCCTCTTGGACAGAGTTACCTTGTCTCTATATAAGTTAAGAAGATGCGCTTTAATAGTGCCTAAGACGACGGCAAACTTATAGTGGGTATAGTAGTGTGCTTAGTAGTAATACGGTTATAATTACTATAGTAAATCGGCCTTATTACACCACTAGCTATAAATACCGTATAATTAAGAAATTATAACCGTATAAGACAGTATTATAACCGTGTGTATATAGTGAAAAAGTATAAAAACCACGCTAATCCTTCTAATGTTATCTCATCTTATTACCTACTTATTGCATTAGATATTAGCCTCCCTAGATATTCTAGCCTCCTATAGCTTTACCTATAACTTTATATATTTAAGAGCTTTAATTGACTTAATTAAGAGATAATTCTAACGATTAGTAACAGTTAATCCTATACTAGAAAAGAAACGCTTAGGATTAGTAGCTATAGTAGGAATTGAGAGGATATTAAGAGCCATTCTTAAGAGATTAGGGAAGTCTCTTTTTTACCTTTCTTCTATTTACCACCTTCGAACATCTTTAAAGTTATAGTGTTATAACAACTTATATCTCTATTCAATTCTCCTATTAGTCTAATTAATATACTTAGTCTTTAAATCCTTATCTAGCATATAATTAAATACCTAGTAGGTTTATGGCCTAGCTAGCTTGGCCTAAAGTTACTCTTAGTCTATAGATAGTGATAAAGATAGTGGTGATAAAGGGGTAGAGTGCTCTAAGAAAAAATCTTAAGAAGATATAGTTGTAAATGCAGACTAAAGTAATAGTAAAGAAAGAGGAAAGAATAATAGAGAAAGTAGGAAAGAGCTCCCTTATATAAAGAGCGTTTCAGACTAGTAGGGGGTTTAGTAATTAAATTATACGTTTCGTAATTATAATAATCCTAGTGTAAACAATCGACTTCTAGAGGCTCATAATAATGCAGCTTAGGAGATAAATCTAAATAAAAATGTCTATTTAAAGCGAAGTCACGCCTTCCCTCCGAACAGCAACATCAATATCTATCACAATCAGCCTTTCGGCTTTTCGCTTTGAAATAAGGCTTATTTAATAGAGATTTTGTTGTTTATTCGTCTTATAGCCTTAATAATACTATGCCGTACGGCGTTGTGTTG
>Ga0307515_10013507_pt1 | contig 15251 bp, 8 predicted proteins | sample 17_EM_MG_FD_194513 | JGI IMG/M metagenome (GOLD analysis project Ga0307515, IMG submission 194513) | Populus trichocarpa ectomycorrhiza microbial communities from riparian zone in the Pacific Northwest, United States - 17_EM | ecosystem: Host-associated > Plants > Roots > Unclassified | place... | reverse complement strand
CGGAATTGGGAAAGTTGTGCTCGAAAGTTGTGCTCTGAGGCTGATTGTTGTGGGGGTGGAGGTGCCATTACTTTACTTCACGCCGACGTGGTCAATTCTATGTGTGAATCTGCTTTGTCACCCACCACCCGCCTCGGCAAATTGCTCGAGTTCTGAGCGGCCACCTCTACTCGGAGACTCTGGAGAGTTCGAATTGAACCCACATGTCTGGAGAGTCGTCTCGTGAAAGATTCACACAAGTTGTAGCATCCCGTCCACACCCCGTCTCTGCATCTCTGGATTTGACCTACAAATATGCCCAAGCCTAATAATATTAAGACATCAGGGCCAATGCTCATTCGCGAGCCATCTTTAGACTGAGCGACCCTTGAATTAATTGGGTGGTACAACCACAATGTACTGTATTATGCGTGCTCATGGCAATGCAAGAATGAATTACATTCAGGAACATTTGATGGGAGATAAGCAGACATTGCCTTAGTGAGTAAATTCAGGTTCGCAGAGCCATCGCTTAAGTCTATAAAACTAGGAAAAATGAACATCCGCTTGCTCTGATGAATTGCACAAGCCAGCGGAAATGATGGACCCACGTCGATTATATGTTCTCTTCTCCGTATTTCTATGGTTGTGATTAAGTGCACACCACCACTTCCATGCCTTGGCCTTCTTGTGCCACCACCAAACCAATAAAGTATCTATTAAACACAGGTGCGAACGACGCGCGATTTATGCGAACACCAAGACATGATGACGCTAACAACAGGCACCGCAACGAAGCGGGCATCAACAGGAACCACGACGAACGCAACGAAGTGGACGGCGACAAACGGCAAGCCTTTATTAACCACACAATGACAAAAACCAGCATCGAGCCGACACATACACAGTACATGACAGAATAAGAAAAAGCACTTCTAACAGTATCCTCTGTTAATATAATGTCCCATGAAACTCGAGAGCCGACCACCGCTAGTTTCGACCACCAAAGTGTTGACAAACGAGAAACAAAAAGAAAGGACAGATCGGGGATGCACTCTAGAAGGGTGCGCCGCCGCTACTCAGCCGGTAGGTAGAGGAATCATTGCATTAACTCCAACATAGCCCGGCAAACAAAGGGGTCCACACCAGACAAAGTCCTACAAGTAGTACAAATTCTGATGTATTTCCACCTCCTGATCCTTGAAACGGCATTTCTTCCACTTGAATTGCCGGAACCCAACCACCCTTGGGATGAGCCCTGATACACAGGTTTCTTGGGTGCTATGACTCATCACACTCTTACGTATTTTGTCTGGTCTCCATTCTGTATATATTTTGCCAGGTGTTTGTCCCATATATACTCATGGTTGGTCCTCTTGCTTGTTTTTCTCTTACAAGTTTGATACAGACCTCAATCTTATCAATGGCTCACAAGGAAGAGACTCACCAATTAAACACTGCACCTCACTCTACTTAGGTGGAGAGAATTTGAACTACCCCTTCACATCCTACCCTCCTGGTATGGCCTCAAAGGGAACAAGATGTCTACAATATTGGACTTTGGGGTAACTTGGATGTATCCACAATCTTCAACGGTCGGTTTCGACCGCCCCTGGGGCAACGAGCGGGGCCAGGGATTCATACACGTCAGTGCGTCAGGAGGTACGAGGCCGGACTCCTTCCTACCTCTAGGTATTCAAGTGAGTAACACTTCTCCGTCCACGTGCCTCAAAAATCTCTTTCTCGTGGCACATACCTGTCAACCCAATTGTAAATAACTTTAGGTCTATGTAAAGCTATGACCACAAAGTGCCCAATTTTACAAAAAGGTTCCGAAACTGTGTCAGCGAACGACCGCATTCTACTCAACGATGAGAACCGTTTATATGCTAAGCGGTCAGCGAGCTAGCCACATATAATAAGATCAGTAGAGGAAATTGCCAAAAGTGCTGGGACTCGTACAAATGACCAGAGCTTGGCCACCATGGGAAAAATCGAACCGGAAACAATTAAGACGAGAACATTGATACTCCGACAGGATGTGCTTAGATATACCATATACAATGGAACTTGCGGAACTTGCGGAACCTGTGGCGTATCTGGAACTCCTCGTGTCTACGAACTGCTTCGCTTATCCGCGTGGAGATCATACTATGGTATTCAGGGAGCTCAGGCTCGCCAAACAACTGGATGAACTCGCGAAGCTTGGGGATGATTGGAATTATTCGGCGGTGTGGAGCTGCACCAAGGAGCTTGCAAAGTGCTCTGAACACGAATTCCTCATTAACTTCCAGTCCGATCGAATTCTGTAATTGTGCTTTCCCCTGTATTGAACCCGTTCTATTCCTCCTAAACTGTTGCGATAAACGGAGTGACCATGCCTTCGTCATCCAATCCAACCCGCTGAATTGGGAATCCGTCAACTCTGGCTCTGGTTCCTCCGCATGGAAATATTCCCATGTAAGAAACGCCTCCAGCTCGCTCTCTGGTGTGCCTGACTCCATGTCTCCCCGTGGTCTTTGCAGCGGCCGACGCGACAAGGTGAAGAAGCCTTCAGCGAACGATCGTCGCCATTCGACTGAGAGTGTTTCGAACCCATCCACAAATATATCTAGTATTTCCCACCTCCTCCATAACTGTTCTTCAGGCAACATGACGTTGAAAGCAGAAGATACAGCTGCGGAGAGGTAAGGGGATGGTGCTGGGGGGTCAAGATAGGATATCTTGGTCTTCATGTAGTACTCCAACGCTACAGAGGAGATGGAGATCTCCCGAGATTGTAGGAATGAAGCCAGTAGGAGAGACTCTGTAGTGTTGGTGACGTTTCCTCGTGCATACCGCAGCAGGGACAGAGCTGCAATCATATTGCGGACCCGATGGTCATACAGTGCGCTCATTGGAAGATCAGATCCATCAGGAATGTCAACCTGGGTCGCCACTCTTGCAGCTAGACTCAACCAGGGATTTTTCAATCCTTTATTCCAGTTATGCATTCCAAGTGCTGTGTATGCAAAAGGATAGTTGGAAAGTATCAACAGGATGGCCAAGATATTAGGATCCGGGTTTTCACTGGCTCCAAGCCGTTCGTCATAGCTATTGAACGTTTCTTCCAGAAGCAGGGGGTAGTGGTCATAGTTTCTAGAATAGTGAAATATTGATGTTATGTGCTCTGTCCGTAGCGCCACGAGCGCCCAGCCAATAGCAGAGAGCCCACGTTCCGTCATGGACGGAGCAATGGCAGTCAAGGCAGAGGCATAGAGGGGTAAATCACCCTTCGCTGTGATGATAGTGAAATACTGAACTGCCAAAGCATATGATTCTCGATGGATAAGGGCGTAGATGATTAGGAAGAGCAGGGAGGTTAGCTGCTTGTGAGTCTCTGGAGGGGTGCCTTCATACAATGTGCTGATAAGATTGGTGTTTCGGATATTCAGAAGCAACCATGGGTAGTCACGACTGCTGGAGAGAATGTTTCGCCGATTGGCTCTATCTGAAGTACATGATATGGCGGCGAGTGTGACCACAGCTTCGAGTAATACAATGTCAGGGGGGCTTCCATAATCCCATTTCGTGGCATGACCCATAAGAATTGGTAGGCATATCCCAATGAAGAATGGTGTCTCTTGCGATAGCCACCACTCGCCATAGAAATCTGACAGTGTCCTTAAAAGCCGTAAACACTGTTCTACGTGCAGTTCCTTTCCTCGCATCGTGTTTGTGAGATCATTGAACACCGTTTGTGTCAGTTGTATATTGTCATGACGGGTCCTCCAGGGGTAGTAGAGGAAGTAATCAGAAACCGTGATTATAACGCGAGTCCAGGGGTCCTCTGAATCTGTCATACGCCGACGGACAGCTCCTGAGACGTTGTCGAGCACCGACTGTATGGGACGAGCACGCAACAAAATCGTCACCATTGCGTCCAGGATGGCTGGAGGTAGGTGTGAGAAGTGCTCTTCACCATTCTCTATGTCAAGAATCCAGGAAGGCAGACTGAATAATGGTGGAAAAGGGTGGCCAGTCCCACCCGCCACCTGCCACACAGACAGTTGTAGTGCCTCGCTGTGTTGAGAATTTGGAGCACTTTCATGAATTCTCTTCAAGGCCGAAGCTGCCGTGGAGAGCTGAACGTCGTCCACTGTTATTGCAGTAATCGGTTCTACAAAATCTTTCTCCAGATAGGGGCGTGACTTCAGAAGGATAACCTGGAAACCCTGGAAGGCACGACCCAAAGCGGTTGATGGGGCCGTATCCATGGCATTTGATAAGAAGTCATCAATATCCGGACAGAGATAGGCGTGCATCTGTTGACACACGTCGGCCAAGGTGCGCGAAAGAGGAGAGTGGAAAGGCGAGGAGGCAAAAAATACAGATATAGACGTCGTAATGGAGTAATAGAGCACTCCAATGCCAAATATCACTGTGCTGACACCAAACGATGGTTTACTGATGTGAAAGAGAAACAAGACGAGACCGATTGCAAATAGAAGAAGGGATATCTGGATGAGGGATGGAAGTATCGCGACCATCTCTGGGAGCTTCCATCGCTCCATCCCGAGATATCGGAATTCACGGGTCTTCGCTCGTTGCTCGGGGATCGACAACGCCCGTAAGCCGCGATCGAATTCGTGTATCCAGCTTTTGATGAGCATCGCAATGAATGCCGCCAGGATCATAACTCCCAGACTGGCATAGAAGAGAGCATTGACGACAACAATGTGGTCTGGAGGGGAGAAGTCGGCGGGGACATATGGGCCAAGGCTCGAATTACGCATCATCTGGGTTTGATAAATGAGGACGTCCTGTATGATATCCATGGGGTCTGGTTCGAGACGACCGAGGAGTTCGATGAGGAAAGCGCTCAAGAAAGCCGCGAACAGTGCCGCCTGGACAATTAACCAATTAGCTTAGCCTGGCGCCAGAGAGACACAAGACATACGAATATAAGTATTGTATCCATTTGTTCCAGCCATTCTTTTTCGCGTTCGCGGTCGATGATCTCCATTCCTGCGTTTCTCGTATTAGGGGATGGGTGGTGATGTGGTTGGATACGTGCCTTCGTTATAGTATTCCCAGGCGGTCTTGGGGATTTTGGGGTCTTCTGAGTAACACAAAGTTTAGACGGTAACGGTGGCCAGGGAATGTGCCTGCCTTGTGGGTTTGCAGGCGGCAAGGGCTTCTGCTCCTTCTCTATAGGATGGTTTTTAGAACGTGATACTAGAAATGATAAGACACATAGGTTACCGTGCTTCATTTTCTTGGCGAGAAAAGACATCTGAGACCCGCTTTGTGTGGTCGGCTGCCGTTTCCGCCTCGTCCTGAACCACCGTCGACAACATCAGCCCGTAAACTCGATACACGGCGACGACGTACTTCCCTCTCGTCGCCTATTGGCAACCTCTCAAACGACCAAACGAACGTCTGCTGGCATTCGATGATGACGAACAGGCATTTCTCCCGCTTCTCGCTTTGCAATCGAGAGCACTGGTCTCCGTCGGTCTGCTCCGTGGTTCTTACTTGTAGTTAGTTTGTAGCACACGTCAATCCAGTGCGAATTCTCCCGCTGCTAACCTTTCCTGGCGGCTCTCTGAGACGTGGTGCGCAGAAGCCCAGTAAGAAGGAACGCGGAACGCTACGGACTCCCCAGCTGCGACTGCCTCTATCGTGCCCGTGTCTTGCCTGGCGTATTTCATTCACCTCGACCTATAGCCTTTTGTTGGTCCTCAAACGCACGATCGAACCCTGGCATATGCGTCTTCCACCTTTCTATATTCACGCTGACGTTCTCCATTTCCTCGCCCAGCACTACTCAACCTACCAGCTGCGTTCTCATACCTATTCGACCATCACTGACCCAGGCCCACCCTACGCCTGCATGCGATTGTCTCGTCGTTAGTAGCGACGTCGGCTGTAGAGTATTTGCTCTTTACCACCGCATCTACCACCACTCGTATTCGACCACGGTGACAAGGCGGTACTCCCTGCTCTGGCCTCAAACGGCCTCTACCCTGTCACTTGTGCTCCCACCAATGGCCAACGATGATCAAGTTGACTCTTCCGATGTCAGCTTCCCAAGCAAGTCGGAGGCTTTGTTGCCATTCGGCGCCGACTTCCTCATCTCGTCTTCATTGCTCTCTATCGTCCTCCAATGGCTCCTCCAATGGCCAAGCGATACTCGTCGGATCACAGCCACATCGGGTGACGATAAGAGCAGAATGTGAGTAGCTCACGGTTTCTCCGGCTACGTCGCTGATACCACCAGGGCCGCAACGATCGCTTGCATACTTCGGCCCCCTTGACCCTTTCCGTCGTGCTACTTGCTCATCACTCTTACTGTCTTTGGTAACCCTCGATCTTGTGACCCAATTAACTCTTCCAATACCAGCGAGGGTGCCCAGGTTGTCGAGAGCAATGACTGCATATTACCAAATGTTGTCGAAGATGAGTCGGAAAACAGAACCTGTCCGTATTCTACTCTACGACGAGACTATTTATATACTAAACGGTGAGGGAGGCACATGTGAAATCAGGAGAGGGAATTGCCAAAAGTGCGGAGACTGAATGCAATCCTGCAAATGGCTAGAGCCCGATGGGGAAAATTGAACCGTAAACAATTAAAACGAGAATATTGATGCTCCTACAAGAGGTGCTTACATATACCATGTACAATGGACCTTGCGGAACCTGTGGAGAATCTGGAACTGCTGGTGCCTACGAACTGCTTCGCTTATCCGCGTGGAGATCATGCTCCGGTATTCGAGGAGCCCAGGCTCATCAAACCACTCGAGGAACTCGCGAAGCGTGGGGGTAATTGGAATGATTCGATAGTACGGAGCTGCGTCAAGCAGCTTGCAAAGCGCCCCGAACACGAATTCCTCATTGACTTCCAGTCCAATCAAATTCTGCAATTTTGTTTTTCCCTGCCTTGAACCCGCTGTATTCCTCCTAGACCGTTGCGATAAATGGAGTGACCATGCCATCGCCATCCAATCCAACCCGCTGAAGTGTGAATCCGTCAACTCTGGCTCTTGTTCCTCTGCATGGAAATATCCCCATGTAAGAATCGCCTCAAGCTCGCTCTCCTGTGTGCTTGATTCCATGTCTCCTCGTGGTCTTAGCAGCGGCCGACGCGACAAGGTGAAGAAGCCTTCAGCGAAATTCCGTCGCCATTCGACTGAGAGTGTTTCGAACCCCTCCACAAATATGTCTAGTATTGCCCACCTCTTCCATAATTGCTCTTCAGGCAACGTGATGTTAAACGTATCAGATACAGCTGCGGAGAGGTAACAGGATGGTGCTGGGGGGTCAGAATAAGATATCGTGGTCTTCATGTAGTACTCTAGCGCGGCAGAGGAGATGGAGAGCTCCCGAGATTGCAAGAATGAAGCCAGGAGGAGGGACTCTGTATAGTGGGTGACGTTTCCTCGTGCATACCGCAGAAGGGACAGAGCTGCAATCATATTGTGGACCCGATGGTCATAGAGTAGTCCCATTGAGAGACTAGGTCCATCAGGAATGTCATCTTGGGCCGCCACTCTTGCAGCCAGGCTCAACCAGGGATTTTTCAATTTTATACCCCTCATGTCTGACTGAGGTTGTTTTGAAAGCACCAAAAGAAAGGCAAAAATATTGGGATCCGGGTTCCCACTAGCTCCAAGTCGTTCGTCATAGCTATTGAACAGTTCTTCTACCGGAGAATCCCATCCGGGAAAATCTCCGTCAAATATTGGTCTTATAGATTCTGTCCGTGGCGTCACGAGCGCCATACCAAAAGTGTAGAGTCCATATTCCGTCATGGACGGAGCAATGGCAGTCAAGGCAGAGGCATAGAGGGGTAAATCGCCCTTCGCCGTGATGGTAGTAAAATACTGAAATGCCAAGGCACGTGATAGTCGATTCATCAAGGCGTAGACGACCAGGAAGAGCAGGGAGGTTAACTGTTTGTGATAGTATCGAGGGGTGCCTTCATACAATGTACAGATAAGGTTGGTGTTTCGGATATTCAGAAGCAACCATGGGTGGTCACGACTGCTGGAGAGAATGTTTCGCCGATTGGCGAAGTCTGAAGTACATGATATTGCTGTGACCACAGCTTCGAGTAATAAAATGTCAGGGGGACTTCTCCAATCCCATTTCGTGGCATGACCCATGAGAATTGGTAGGCATATCCCAATGATGAACGGTGTGTCCCGCGACATCCCCCTGCTACCGAGCTCCGACAGTGTCCTTAAAAGCCGTAAACACTCTTCTTTATGAATTTGCTTTCTTCGCATCATATTTGTGAAATCATTGTACACCATCTGTGCCATCCATTGTATATGTTTGTCATCGGAGCTCCAGGGGTGGTGGTGGATGTAATCAGAAACCTTGATAATAACGTGAGCCCAGGGATCCTCGGAATCTGTCATACACCGACGGAAAGCTCCTGACGTGATGTCGCGCGCTTCCCTTATGCCACCAGTACGCAACGAAATCGTTACCATTGCGTCCAGGGTGGCTGGAGGGAGGTGTGAGAAGTGCCCTGCGCTCTTTTCTTTGTCAAAAATCCAGGAAGGCAGGTTGAATAATGGTGGAAAAGGGTGAGCAGTCCCACCTGCCACCTGCCACACAGACGATTGTAGTGCAAAGCTGTGTTGAGAATTCGGAGCATTATTATGAATTCTCTTCAATGCCGAGGCTGCGGTGGAGAGCTGAACCTCGTCCACTGTTATTGCAGTAATCGGTTCTACAAAGTCTTTCTCCAGAAAGGGGCGTGATTTCAAGAGGATAACCTCGATAGTTTGGGCGACACGTCCCAGAGTGGTTGATGGGGCCGTATCCATGGCATACAATATGAACCAATCAATACTTGGACAGAAATTGACGTGCACATGGCGATACAGCTTGCCCAAGGTGCGCGAAAGAGGAGAGTGGAAAGGCGAAGAGGAAACAAATACAGATATAGACGTCGTAATGGAATAATAGAGCACTCCAATGCCAAAAATGGCTGTGGTGACGCCAAACGATGGTTTACTGATGTGAAACAGAAACAAGACGAGACCAATTGCAAACAGAAGAAGGGATATCTGGATGAGGGATGGTAGTATCGCAACCATCTCTGGGAGCTTCCAGCGCTCCATCCCGAGATATCGGAATTCACGGGTCTTCGCTCGTTGTTCGGGGAGAGATATCGCCCGTAGGCCGCGGTCGAATTCATGTACCCAGCTCTTGATGAGCATCGCAATGAACGCCGCCAGGATCATAACTCCCAGGCTGGCATAGAAGAGAGCATTGACGACAACAATGTGGTCTGGAGGGGAGAAGTCGGCGGGGACATATGGCCCAAGGCTCGAATTACGCATCATCTGCGTTTGATAAATGAGGACATCCTGTATGATATCCATGGGGTCTGGTTCGAGACGACCGAGGAGTTCGATGAGGAAAGCGCTCAAGAAAGCCGCGAACAATGCCGCCTGGATAATCAATTAGCTTAGCCCGGCGTCACAGAGAGACAAGACATACGAAGATAAGAATGGTATCCATTTGTTCAAGCCATTCTTTTTCGCGTTCGCGGTCGATGATCTCCATTCCTGCGTTTCTCGTATTAGGGGATGGGTGGTGATGCAGCTGGATACGTGCCTTCATTATAGTATTCCCAGGCAGTCTTGGGGATCTTGGGGTCTTCTGAGCAACACAGATTCTTAGACGGTGACGGTGGCTAGGGAATGTGCTTGCCTCGTGGGTTCGCAGGCGGCTGCGGGGGTTCCTGCTCTATAGGAAGGCGTTCAGAACATATTACTAGAAATGATAAGAGACATAGGTTACCATGCTTCAATTTATTGGCGAGAAGAGACATGTGCGACCCACGATCTCGCAGGGTATCAAGCAAGGTGTCAAGATCGACTGATGTTTGGCCTAGCGCGACCCGAATATTTTATACATAAACGTGTGAGACAGGAATATATCAAATTCGATTGACGTGGCAGTGTCAAATATCGCCGAGATGACCGTAAGCATGCTTTGTGTGGTTAGTTGCCAGCCCTTTCCGCGCCTTGTCCGCGCGTCGCCTGAACCATTGTCGACAGTATCAGCCCGTAAACGAGATACTCGGCAACGAGATACTCCACTCTCGTCGCCTATTGGAAACCTCTCCAACGATCAAACCTGCTGACGACGAAAACGCCAGTCCCGCTTCCCGCTTTTCAACCGAGACCACTGGTCTCCGTCGGTCTGCTCTGTGATTCTTACTTGTAGTTAGTTTGTAGTACACGTCAATCCAGTCCGAATTGTCCCACTGCTAACCTTCCCGGCGACTCTCTGAGTCGTGGCGCCTTTGTGCGCAACGTGGTGCCCTTCGCACAAGCCCCTTGGAACCCATAACCACTACATTCTTCATCTTCCTCATCGCTGAGTCCTCCAAAGACAGCATGGCGCCTATAGAATGCAGAAGGCCAGTAAGAATGCGAGTGTCCTCTCCGCTGCCGCTGTCATCTCCGTGTCTCCTTATCCTGCCTGCCTGGCGTATGTCATTTACCTCGACCTATTTCTCTCCACATCTTTTGTTGGACCTCAATCTTTCAACAAAACCAAACCCACGATCGAACACTGGCATATGTGTCTTCCACTTTTCCATATTCACGCCGACGTTCTCCATTTCTTGGCCTAGCACTACTCAATCTACCACCTGCGTTCTCATCCCTATTCGACCATCCCTGATCAATCGCCCAACTTGACCCTTCATCCGGTAGGCGATATAACAGCTACCTGACAGGCCTTCCTCATACTTGTAGCTGACGAAAAAACACATCCGCGATGGGGTATCAAGCTTCCTCAATTTCGCCAGCGGCTGGACGACGGCGCATGGCGCCCCAAACGCGCGCTAGTCAGGCCTTGCAATCGCAAACCTCAAACGGGGTACGTCCATTCAATGCCCTCGTGGGCGTCCTGTTCTGTACGTGGTCGCTGTGTTGAATACCTCCGCCCACAGAGAATCCGGGAGACCTGAGTCGTATAGCATAGCGTACGCCGCGTTGGTGAGCACCCCGATGGTGCGCTCAGCCACCCCATTCGACGCGGGGTGGTACGGAACGGTGGTGTGCACCTTAATACCGTCCTGCTCGCAGATGTCAAACACCTCTCCCATCGACAACTCTCGCGCGTTGTCGTTCATCACCGCGCGTAACGTGGACCCAGACTCGTTCTCTACCGCCGCCCGGAACGACTTGAAGGCATTGGCAGCCCCCGACTTGAGCCGCAGCGGTCTCGTGTAAGCCGCGTCGTCCATGACGGCGTACGCGTATTCCCTCCGGCCAAATGACTTCGTAGGCATAGAGCAGACTATGTCGATATGCACCCTCTCGAGGTATTCGCTCGCGCGGGCATGGCCCTGCCTCTGAGGTAGATGGACCGCCTGGTCCGTAATGACACCCCATTCGCACCACTCTGTGCCAATGCCAACACCGTCCTGAATGCTGGGTAATCCGATCGTCGATGCCAGGTCCACAGCGTTGCCGGCTCCTTTCGCCGTGGCCACCAATGTAACCGCTCCAAGACGCTCGATCCGCTCCTCGTGAGTAGGTTCTGCTACACTGCTTGCCCGTGCAGCTAATGCGACCCTTGGGGGAATTACGTCAAGCATCATCAGGTAGACGTCACTCACCATTTCGACATCGACATCGGGAAACTTGTCCCCGTCCCGATTTCACAGCTCCATTCCGCCATCCCCGCTGAAGCCTCCCATGCGATATGAGCCGTGCATGAACTTCAGGTGCGTAGTATACGTCTCGCAGAACCGCCTCGCTCTCCAGACCATTGGACTGAAGAACGTAGCGCCCAGTCAAAACGTCACGGGTATGTGGGAAAGAAGAACCGACTTTAGATGCTAGAATTTCAATTTGAACTCGAATTTCTACATTTTTTTATCCCACGATAACTAAGAATCAACTCTAGATGTCCTTTTTATATTTTTATACATTTTATATAACGATACGATTTGACGTCATAACGGCCCACCGGATGTAGGTCAATGTCTGTGCCGCTGCCTCCGCCAGACTGGGCAAGCTCAGCCCGAATTGTCAACCGTTGTGAACACAACGGGTCCAAGCCTCGCCCCTCTGACGACTAGAAGTAGAATGTGATTACCCACAGCTTCTCCGGCTACGTCGCTGATGTCACGAGGGCCGCGACTCTTTATAAACTTCCACCACCTTGACCCTTTCCGTCATGCTACCAGCTCATCACTCTTGCTGCCTTTGGTGACCCTCGTTCTCATCACCTGATTACCTCCTCCAGCCCCAACAAGGGTACCCGGGCTGTCGAGAGTGACGATGACCGTACCTGTTAGTATCCTAACTTACACTCCGATGCAGAATGTTCATATTACGGTACCCAATGTTGTCGGAGCTGTCTCGGAAAACAAAACCTGTCCGCATTCCACTCTACGATGAGACTATTTATATACTAAATGCTGAGAGAGAGGCACATGTGAAATCAGGAGAGGAAATTGCCAAAAGTGCGGAGACTCGGACCGCAATCCTGCAGATGGCCAGAGCTCGGTCGCCATGGGGAGAACCGAACCGTAAACAATGAAGACGAGGACATCGATAGTCCGACAAGAGATGCTTACATATACCATGTACAATGGAACTTGTGGAACCTGTGGTGAATTCGAAACTCCTGGTGCCTACGAACTGCTTCGCTTATCCGCGTGGAGATCGTGTTACGGTATTCAAGGAGCCCAGGCTCGTCAAACCACTGGAGGAACTCGCGAAGCGTGGGGATAATTGGAATGATTCGGTCGTATGGAGCTGCGTCAAGCAGCTTGCAAAGCGCCCCTAACACGAATCCCTCATTGACTTCTAGTCCAATCAAATTCTCCAATTTTGCTCTTCTCTGTCTTGACCCAGCTGTATTCCTCCTAGACCGTTGTGATAAACGGAGTGACCATGCCATCGCCATCCAATCCAACCCGCTGAAGTGTGAATCCGTCAACTCTGGCTCTTGTTCCTCTGCATGGAAATATTCCCATGAAAGAATCGCCTCAAGCTCGCTCTCTTGTGTGCTTGACTCCATGTCTCGTGGTCTTAGCAGCGGCCGACGCGACAAGGTGAAGAAGCCTTCAGCGAAAGTCCGTCGCCATTCGACTGAGAGTGTTTCGAACCCATCCACAAATATGTCTAATAATCCCCACCTCCTCCACAAGTGCGTTTCAGGCAACATAACGTCGAACGCAGATGATACAGCTGCGGAGAGGTAAAGGGATGGTGCTGGGGAGTCAGAATAGGATATCGTGGTCTTCATGTAGTACTCCAGCGCTGCAGAGGAGATGGAGAGCTCCCGAGATTGCAGGAATGAAGCCAGTAGAGGGGACTCTGTAGTGTTGGTGTGTTTTCCTCGTGCATACTGCAAAAGGGACAGGGCTGCAACCATATTGCGGACCCGATGGTCATGGAGTAATCCCGTTGGAAGGCCAGGTCCATCAGGAATGTCAAGTTGGGCCGCCACTCTTGCAGCCAGGCTCAACCAGGGATTTTTCAATTCTATCTCCCCGTTCTGCATTAGCTCTCTCAAGGGTGAAGAACGTTGTTTGGAAAGCATCAACAGAATGGCAAAAATATTGGGATCCGGGTTCTCACTGGCTCCAAGCCGTTCGTCATAGGTACCGAGCAGTACTTCCAGACGATATTTTTCTCTACTGAACCTAGCACCGCGAAATATTTCCATTATGTCTTCAGTCTGTGGCTCCACGAGCGCGCCGCCAATAGCGCAGAGTACATCTTCCGCCATGGACGGGGCAATGGCAGTCAAGGCAGAGGCATAGAGGGGTAAATCACCCTTCGCCGTGATGGTAGTGGAATACTGAGCTGCCAAGGCATATGATCCTCGAGTTATCAAGTCGTAGACGACCAGGAAGAGCAGGGAGGTTAGCTGCTTGTGATAGTATCGAGGGGTGCCTTCATACAATGTGCTGATAAGGTTGGTGTTTCGGATATTCAGAAGCAACCATGGGTGGTCACGACTGCTGGAGAGAATGTTTAGCCGGTTGGCTGTGTCTGAAGTACATGATATCGCGGCGAGTGTGACCACAGCTTCGAGTAATACAATGTCAAGATAATCCCATTTCGTGGTATGACCCATGAGAATTGGTAGGCATATCCCAAGGATGAACGGTGTGTTCTGCCCCTTGCAGAGGTGTGACAATGTCCTTAAAAGCCGTAAACACTCTTCTTTATGAATTCCCTTTCTTCGCATCATATTTGTTAAATCATTGCACACCATTTGTTCCATCCGTTGTCTAGCTTCATCACTGTCTCTCCAGCCGTCGTGTTGCATGTGATCAGAAACCTTGATAATAACATGAACCCAGGGATCCTCGGAATCTGCCATACGCCGACGGACAGCTCCTGAGGTGATGTCGGGCATACCATATGTCTCATCAGTACGCAACGAAATCGTTACCATTGCGGCCAGGATGGCTGGAGGGAGGTGTGGAAGGTGCTCTTCACGATTATCTATGGAAAAAATCCAGGAAGGCAGGAAGAATAATGGTGGAAAAGGGTGGCTGGTCCCACCCGCCACATGCCACACGGAAGACTGCAGTGCCAAGCTGTGTGGAGAATTCGGAGCATTATCATGGATTCTCTTCAGGGCCGAAGCTGCTGTGGAGAGCTGAATTTCGTCCACTGTTATTGCTGTGATCAGTTTTGCAAAGTCCTTCTCCAGATAGGGGCGTGATTTCTGCAGGGTAACCTGGATGTGCCGGCGGACACGACCCAAAGTGGTTGATGGGGTCATATCCATTTCTGGTGACATGAAGCGTTCAATACCTGGACAGAAATAGGCGTGCACATGGCGATACACCTTGCCCAAGGTGCGCAAAAGAGGAGAGTGGAAAGGCGAAGAGGTAACAAATACAGATATAGATGTCGTAATGGAATAATAGAGCACTCCAATGCCAGAAATTGCTGTTGTGACACCAAACGATGGTGTACTGATGTGAAACAGAAACAAGACGAGACCAATTGCAAACAGAAGAAGGGATATCTGGATGAGGGATGGTAGTATCGCAACCATCTCTGGGAGCTTCCAGTACTCCATCCCGAGATATCGGAATTCACGGGTCTTCGCTCGTTGCTCGGGGATCGACAACGCCCGTAGGCCGCGGTCAAATTCGTGTACCCAGCTTTTGATGAGCATCGCAATGAATGCCGCCAGGATCATAACTCCCAGACTGGCATAGAAGAGAGCATTGACGACAACAATGTGGTCTGGAGGGGAGAAGTCGGCCGGGACAT
>Ga0307515_10013506_pt1 | contig 15252 bp, 14 predicted proteins | sample 17_EM_MG_FD_194513 | JGI IMG/M metagenome (GOLD analysis project Ga0307515, IMG submission 194513) | Populus trichocarpa ectomycorrhiza microbial communities from riparian zone in the Pacific Northwest, United States - 17_EM | ecosystem: Host-associated > Plants > Roots > Unclassified | place... | reverse complement strand
GCATACAGCGAGTGAGGGTACACAAGGGTGCCTTGGCAGTTGTTCTGCTTAGGGCCTGCATTTCGGTTTATTCCGAGAGTTTATTCTATTTGGTCAAGGACGAAAAGTGTTGAGAGGCTGGAACTTTTGACCGCTGCCCTCAATGCATATGAACCTAAGAAATATACCCCCTCATTTTCACAAACCAGATGCTGTGTGATTTCCACAACAAATCTCGTTCATAAAAACCGAGCTCCTGGTAAAAGCAAAAGCATGTCAATTCGTCCTACAAGAGCGTACGGCCAGGAGATGACAGAGGCACTCCGGCATACAATGCTAATACTCCTAGCAATGGCCCCTGTGCCCATGCACAACAACAAGAAAGTGCGCTACTTTGTACGTACAACTTGAGAAAAAAAGTGCGAGATCGAGACGCACACAACAAGAAAATCAGACCAAATAGCCACAAAGTACCAGGAAACCAATCGTACACACACGTACAGAGACCGGTGCAATTGTCCAAACGGTACACAGTGAGGCCATAGGCCGTAGGCTAGGGACGCCAACCAGCCTTACGTGTGCGTTGTGATTCACACATAAGGGTCATAATACTCAGATATATATGGGCCATGGGCATATTGAGAAATATACAGCCCCTGATACGAGCCGTGGCTGTGGAAGGATGGTTGTTGGTAGCATTGGTGTTGGTGTCGGTGGTGTCGGTGGTGGTGGTGGTAGGAGTCTTGGATTGCTTGCGGTTGTCGCACAGTGGGCTGCATCGGTTGTTGTGCTCCCAGGTGGTAATACCGAGACTGAGGAATCTCAGCATGTGGGTAGGGTTCCAGGGACAGCGGTGCGGGCGCAGGTGCAGGTGCAGGCTTGTGTTGGTGATATCGATGAGGTTGAGCAGGAACGGACGTATACGTGTACGTCGAATCGTGAACAAAGGAGTACTCTGAGTACACAGGTGTAGCTTGTTGCGGGTATTGAATCTGGATAGGAGCACCCTGTCCAACGTCAGTCTGACTGTGTGTGTCCACTACGCCTGTTCCAACAGTATAACTCTGCGCTGGATACCGCCGGATGGGTACAGGAAGCGCGTTGAGTAGCTGAGCCTCGGATTCCAACTCCATGTCCATGAACCCGACGTTCCAACTCTCGAGGTGGTTGTAGGATGCGGCGTAGCGGGGGAGAGGTGCGATGATTGACCCAACCGGCGAGGTGGGGCAGGGAGCAGGCCCTCCGGCTCGAGCTGGGAGAGAAGAGACCAAATGCGAAGGCGGGTGCGGGTGTGGGTCGGTGAGCAGAGACCTTGGTGTTTGTGGGAGCACTGAGGCGGATACCACTGGAACCATTGGCACAGTTGGCACACGCGGCTCTAGAAGGGTATTCGACGCGTTCGGAACGCGCCCCGCAAGCGGTTGAGTGGCAGGACTAACGAGCGAATGACTAGTATCGGGGTGTGGAAGAATCCGACGAGGGACCATCGGCTTCGCCTGCGGGGGCCGCGGGGGGGGCGAAGGAACCTCCACCGGGGGGAGAGGGAGTTGAATTTGAGGCGGTTGAGGGTTGGCATTTGCAGACGAGCCGATCCCGTCATCGTGTTGCTTCGCCCGAGTCCGAAGAGGGAACATTTTAAGATTCCCTTTCGCATCCGTCGTCACGAACATTTTTTCTCTGATCGGCTCGTCGATACAAGTCACCTCCGTCGTCTCTTCCACTCTCTCCTCCTTCTTTTTCCTACTCGATTCTTTCGCCCGTTTAGTCCGCGGTTTGGCGTCGGCGGGTTCACTTTTTTGCTTTTTGACTGGCCTCTTCTGGGCCACCTTCGCATCTCCATTCCTGTCCCCATCTACGGTATGCACGGGATCATCGTTGATAACGACGGCTTTCCTCTTCCGCTCACGTCCCTTGAGCGGCAAGGACACACAGAACGGTCAAGGGCACTTCTTTGCGGCTTGTTGGTGAGATGGATGTTGGAAGGGGGGAGAAAAGGGAGAGAATCGTTGTGATGTGATCGTGCCCAGGTCCTAGAGAACGACTGGAGGGGAAAGAGGAAGGGAAGGTTCCAAACTTTGCTTGGGTGCCAAAGACCTGGAAGGTTTGAGGTCAAGAGGGATCTCGGGTGCTTCATCCAGGGGCTCGATTTGCACATGTGAAGAAGTCACGTTACTAAGCTCGACCACGAGAAGTCGCTCTTGTTCTTGACCCTGCTCAAGTTTGAGTGTGCACTGAGGTGCGCTGAGGGTCAGGTTGCAGCGATTGCGGCGCTGAGAACGGTGGCGCAAGTCCAGCAAAATCGGTCCACCAAGCATGCGCGTCAGCGCGGTCGTTCCTTCCTCCATTGACTGCGCTGATCGACAGTGGTGAGACAAGTTCGAACAAGTCGGACCTCTCAGATTGAGATAGTACCACTTCGCCATCATGATTTGTGACTAACGATGGCTCGGCTTCGGAGGGAGGCTGGCACTGGCGAGGGTGGTCTAGTCGAATAGTACGGTTGAGTCGAGGGCGACGCCAGGGTGGAGATACGACTCCATCCCGAGGTCGGGGCTTCCTTCGGCGGTTGCGTAGCCCGATCCAAGAAGGGAGGGGGCGGTTGGGACAGTGGGGGTATGCTTACGGTGTCCGTACTCAAAGAAATGCTCGGCGAGAGCGTTGAGCGATGCGGGGGATGGGAGATGGAGGACTGTGTTTTGTGCTGGCGTCGGAGTCGCTTCAGTACATGGATGAAGGACAGGGGAAGGGAAAGCGGCAGGCAGAGTAGATGGTGGTAGAATGGCTGATAGTTCCTGAACCCGGCCATAAAAGGTGGTAGTGCGAACTGGTAGGTCAAAGGCGAAGCGACAGTGGGCGATGGTTGTATTGTTAAGGACATTGAAGGAGCGAGCTTGGGGGTGAGCCCGGACACGGGATCAGGATCGTTGCGTGTGTCAGATAGAGGAAACGGAGGAGCCTTCTTGGCCTGTGAGACGCAGCAGCAACTCATCGAGATCAATTCAAGGTCGTCGTCAAATCCCCCGATCGGCTGATCCCAAGAAGGGGCTGAAATGGGTGATCGTACAACGGAGCTGGGTCAGGCGTAGGGTGCGGTGGACAGTTAGCAGCGAGAAAGCGACGGTCGTGTAATAGAGGTAGGTCCGAGTCGTGCGAGCGCGAGTGGGTGGCTCACAAAGGTATAATTCTCGTTGAAGTCGATGGGAGATCCACCAACCTGGAGGCGATTCCCTCGAAGATATTTAACCACTGCTGGCCGGAGAAAGTGATATCACAGACGGCGTTCAGGAACGGGAAAGTGGTGAGAACCCCTCCGACGACCGGGCCATTCTCCGGGCCCAAGAGTTCTATTCTCTTGGCGTGATCTATTGGATGCTTATTTTTGACCGAGCGTGGCAGCATGGCAGCGTCAGAATTCAGAATCATACACTCAGCCAAGCACCAGCCAAGCACTGCTGCCCGGTGGGTTCCCCCATATCCCCATTTACTCGCCTGCCTGCCTTCCGATCCACTCAGTCACGTCAACGCCAAAGTCAACAGACGATGAGTCAATCAGAGAGCGACCACACAATTAAGCTCAACTATGACAACTAGTACCTATGGGACCTTCATATCATGAGCACCATCCGGCAAAAGAACGCGTACCTTGCATTTGACCCTCAGCCAGTCGATCCACGCGCTCAGCAACTGGTCAACCCACCATCCACCACTCCCAGTGTCACTATTACGCCCCAACCTACAAGCGAAGAGTTGACGACATACCGTGAAGAGCTCAAAGAGTGGAAAGCCGCGAACTATATTGCTGCTGGCATCATACTCGGCGCAATCTCAGACGGATTACAACATGTTATCGACTCAAAAGACCCCGCCAAAGTCATGTATGACAAACTCAAAGCCGAAGTTGCCGAGGTTGTCAGACAGTTCAAGTAACAGTATCGCCAATTGTCAACAAGCAATTCAAAGCTAAACCAACAGTGGATGCCTTTGAGAAACACCTCATCTTCCGCCGTTCGAAAGGTGCCACCCTTGATGATCTCGGAGCAGGAATTAGTGACTCTCTCCTCGCATGGCTGCTCCTGAACTCCTTCAACTCCAATGGAGACCCCATCTGGTCAGTACATTTCACCAACATCGTCACATCTGGCACGCCCATGAACCAATGGTCATTCAACCACGTTGCCGGGAAGCTACGTGAGGTCATTCACCACAACATTCGCCCTGCAGAGACACCAACCTCTCGCACCAGCCATACAGCCCTCAATGCTGCTGGAAGCAAACCAACGTCCAGCCGCTATAATGGTCCACCCTGCGTATACCCCAACTGCTGTCATCCCCAAAGTCACCCAACTGAGGATTGTTGGACCAAGGAGAAGGAGAAACGAGGGAAGGAAATAGGAAGAAGCACAAGGCGAGGAGGTAATAAAGAGAGCAGTGGAGAGCAGCTCAGGAGTAGAGCCAAGCCCTCTCCACTGTGACTCGTTACTTATGCAGAAGCTCGAGTACTAGACTCATTGTCGTAAACCTAAGGTGATTGTAGAGTGAACTAGCGGTGCAGAACAGGAAGAGCGTTGGCCCAATGCGATATTCTGACTACAGGACAAAAGCATAGAATACATGCGTCTTATACCACTGGTAACTGAGACAAGAGTATAGTAGAGCGAGGTCTTAGTTTGACGCCTGCCTTTGGATAGGGGTCTGCCAGATACAAAGGACAACAAAGGTATAGATTTCTGCCAAACGTAAACCAAGGAACTGAGGGTCGACCAAATCGAGTAAAAAGGGGAAGAGGCTATCAGATGATCTCAAAACTATCATGCGGACTCGACATATATGGAATGGGTGGTCGTGGGATTGAGTCGACAGGTGGAGTGCATGGGTAATTATGGCACTCGTCCACTTCTTCTTCTTTTCCTATTGCCATGTGGAGTTCGGCTTCCAAGGTTCCCTTTGATGGTCGAATGAGATACTCTCCATCATGGTGTCAGTGGAGAATCATGTGATCGTCAATATATCCTGGCTTTGAGTAGAGGAAGTAACGTGCAAGTCACCCCATTCAAGACTATACTGGGGTGCACAGGTGCACTAACCGCAACGTAGACCAAGCAAGCCGCGAAATTAACCCCGGCGGCCTTCGTAGCGTAGGTGTACTCTTCTTGTCTATGAAGAATGAAGGACCTAAGTCCAAGATCGCCGTCAGGAAGCTTCTTAGGGCGGACATGTAACACAAGGAGACCAGCCTAAACAGAGACCAAACAAAATGCACCAATAAATTTCACCAAACATGTCCGGTGGTTATTCGGCATGTTATTTACACAGCTACCAACTTCAAAACCGACATGGGCAGGTACAAACTTCTGGCCGTAATACACTCTTTACAGACGAAGCTCTCCAAATGCCCTTCCATATTTACCCAAGAAATTTGGGCAGTTGCTCCACACCACCTGCATTCCTGACGTGCCTCCGCCATCGCTTTCGATTGCTGCTAAATAATCTTGGAGCCTCGCACCATTTACATCCGAGTCGCTCAACCTAAGCTCCTGAACTCTCTTTGGAGCTGAGAGCATCAACATCTTCAACATCGGCTCCACCGCACTGCCAACTAGGGTGAGGGCGCGTAAAGCCGCCGAAGCCTCGAACAGCGGACGGAGTGAAGGCACAACTCTGGGTTCTGACGCAGCGTGAACTTCAATGTGAGTTAATAGAGACAATTGGTCACTGATCGAATGTGGTGGACTCCAACTATACCCGTGTGAATCGAGTCCATTAATGTCGGTGAGGACGAGGCGTGACAGATGAGGAAAGCGACCAGTGAAAGCTTTCATGACCCATGGAAGTACAATTCCCGTGAAGGAAAGGGTATGGAGTTGCTGGTGTGTGAAAGGGAAGACGTGATGATTCCCAACTGGATATTCCTGGTACTCCAAGTGCAATTCCTCCAATTGTGGGCAGTTCTGGAGAAGACCCCGGAATGGCTGGAACTCGTAATCTGGAAATTGTCCGAGCGTACTATGTGAGAGATGTAAGGTTTGTATCCCAACAGCGAAGTCAATCCGAGGCGTAATTCCCGTGCATCGCAACATCCTTGTGTTCGCCAGCAACTGCGCGGGGAGCACCTGTGTGGAATGCACACGGGAGTTCGCCGACGCCACTATACACAACTCCGTTGGCGAAGGGATCCCTCGTGGGATGACGGTATTACTACGCCAAACAATGTCGACCCGGAGTGCCTGAGACTCTGCTGGCAGCACAAGGTTAGGGCACGTGGCACCATGTCGGGTCAGATTGTAGCATGGGTATACGGTGAGGTCAAGTGGGTGCTTTTGGGCAAGGAGCACGCATTGCTCAAGTTGTGTTTTTCCTATGATCTTATACCCCTCACGAGTGGAATAAATCATAGGCACACGAGCATACCTCCATAGTTGAGGTGTGGATTGGCAGATAGCCCGCCAGCGCTTGCAAGTCGCAGAGAGTGTGAATGGAACTAGGTTGAGCGTTTTAGAAAGTGCATCGAGATCATGATAGCGTGCTGGCTCATGGTACGAGGATAGAGAAGTGATGATTTCGTGTTGTCTCTCGTCGACCGCCTCGATAAAGATTCGCAGGAGGATTCCGGTTGGTACGCGGCGAACACCAGATAATGCTCCCCTATTTTGGGCAATATTTCGATCCACTGAATGGAGACTATCAGCGCAGGAGAGCATAGACCTTGAAGCTGCAATGTGGGCGGATTCGTGCGCCGCGTGCTCGTCGGCAGCCAGGTGCAAGTGTGCTTCCACTTGCGGAGTAGCTTTATCTAGGCGCGTGAGCAGAGCTTCCGTAAGTGCTACGATTTCAGCCCATGTCACCAACATTCCTTTTGTCGACGAGATAGTCTCTAGAATATCACGATGATTGTCGTACACATTTAAGGCATTCTTGAGAACTTTCTCGAGGACCTTTATAGAGAGAATACTGGTTGCATAGGTGTCTTTGACCGCACTTGTCGTCGCCAGGCAATCCGCAAAAACTTCGGCGGCCTTCTTGGCGTAGGTGTACTGCCATTGGACCTCATCTCGTCTACGAAGAAGGAACGACCTAAGTTCAAGATCGCCGTCGAGAAGCTTCTTGAGGGCAGACGTCTCTGTATAGGTGGCAGGGAAATTCTTATAACTCGACGACAACATTGACGCCATCTGGTTGTGTATGGTGAGGCGGAAGTGTACGACGGAGGGCGTGGTGTGCTTACGATAGCGACTGGAACGTGGTTTGGTCGAGGCAGGCTCCAAGAAGCAAGCGTGTTTGGACGTGCTTCCCTCGCTCTCAAGGTAGATAGAGCAGTCACTGGCCTCGGAAGAATTAGATAACAGTCTTTTCAATGTCAGTATACGATCAGGACACCAATGGAAGGGTCCAAAAACCGGAGTCCGTGGGTTATTTATGAAGTTCATTATATTTGGGCTGTTAAGGTTCTTCTATTAGAAACAGTAGAGTCTGGTAACTACCTTTCATAGAGGCGCCAGTTGCTACCTAGTCTTCACCGAAGGCCTGAGGAAGTGATTCATATTGCCCAAGCCACAGGACTAAGATTGTGTAATGGAGGCCATGAACGTGCTCCTCTGCATCCTCAAGGCATTGCAGTTTGAACGCCGTGCGTGGAAAATCGTTTCGTCAAAGTTCATGGGACGCACGGGATGGAAAGGCGAACGCACCATATCCACACTCAACACAGAGGCGGTGCCCCTTCTCGTCATTTAACTCCATCCAAATAGTGTCGTGCGAGTCAGTTGGGAACCCGGTACAACCAACGGTCCATTCATGGTGCTGTAGACGAAAGACAATTCCCAGAGAAGCAGCAAGCTCCAATAACTTTCTTAGGAGCCATCACGAACGTAAGCATGGACTAGAGTAGGTCCTCCGATAGTGTCGCGTTTGGGGGCCCATGTTGAAAACATCGACGCCGTGATGTTGACCAAGAAGTTGGAGGAGACACTCGAGACCAGTCACTTACTCGATATCAGCGGGGACATGACTGGCTTTTGAGCCCGCCGAAGAGGGATAAATGGGACGGCCTCAGAAAATGTGCGCGGTGAGGTCGAGAGCGTGCACACGGCGAGTGAGGGTACACAAGGGTGCCTTGGCAGTTGTTCTGCTTAGGGCCTGCATTTCGGTTTATTCCGAGGGCTTATTCTATTTGGTCAAGGTCGAAAAGTGGTGAGAGGCTGGAACTTTGACCACCAGAGTTCACATCTCCCCCAATTTGCTGCTGCCCTCTCCTCCCCCTGCTATCATCATCCCTGTCCTTTACTGTGCATATGAACCTAAGATTTACACTCCCTCATTTTCAAAGACCAGATGCTGTGTGGTGTCCATACCAAATCTGGTTAGACACGGGAGCAGGCAATGCGTTGCCCATAAACTGTAACACGGGTAAGTGGGAGGAAGAATCATGAGACCCTTCCTGGCCCATCAGCATGCTAAATATACATTGAGTGTACCTCCTATCAACATCACTGCATCAAAAAACACGAAACACAAGAAAGAGGCAAGACTAAACAGAGACCAAACATGTTCGGTGGACATTGGAGGTCATGTTATTTACACAACTACCATCTTCAAAACCGAAGCGGCAGGCACAACTTTCTGGCCGTAATACACGTACTCTTTACAGATGAAGCTCCCCAAATGCCCTTCCATATTCACCCGAGAAATTTGGGCAGTTATTCCACACCACCTGCATTCCTGACGTGCCTCCGCCATCCCCTGCGATCACTGCTAAATATTCTCGGAGCGTCGTACCATTGACATCCGAGTGGCTCAACCTAAGCTCTTGAACTCTCTTTGGAGCTGAGAGCGTCAGCAAACTCAACACCGGCTCCACCGCACTGCCAACTAGGGTGAGGGTGCGTAAAGCCGTCGAGGCGTCGAACAGCGGACGAAGGGAAGCCACAAGACTAGGTTCTGAGGCAGTGTGAACTTCAATGTGAGTTAATAGAGATAATTGGTGTTTGATCGAATGTGGTGGACTCCAGCTATACCCAGCTGAACAGAATCCATTGATGTTGGTGAGGACGAGGTGTGATAGGTGAGGAAAGCGACCAGTGAAGGCTTTCATGAGCCATGGAAGTACAATTCCGGTAAAGGAAAGGGTATGGAGTTGTTGGTGTGTGAAAGGGAAGACATGACGATTCCCATGTGGGTATATTTGGTTCTCCAAGTGCAACTCTTCCAATTGCGGGCAGTTCTGGAGAAGATCCCGGAATACCTGGGAATTTAGTATTTCTCCGGCCTTACTTTGAGAGAGATGCAAGGTTTGTATCCCAATAGCGGAGCCAACCCCAGGCGTAAGTCCCATGCATCGCAAAGTCTTTGTGTTCGCCAGCAACTGTATGGGGAGCATCTCTCTGTACCGAACATGAGATTTTGCTGACGCCACTATACACAACTCGGTTGGCGAAGGGATCTCTGGTCGGATGGCATACCTACTATGCCAAGCAATGTTGACCCGGCGTGTCTGAGACTCTGCTGGCAGCACAAAGTTAGGGTGCGTAACAACCCATTGGGTGGGATTGTAGCATGGGTATACGGTGAGCTCAAGTGGTTGCTTTTGGGCGAGGAGCACACATTGCTCAAACTGTGTTTTTCCTATGATCTTATATCCCATATCGGTGGGGCCATTCGTAGGTACACGAGCGTACCTCCATAGCCAAGGTGTAGATTGGCAGATAGCCCGCCAGCGCTTGCAAGTCGCTGAGAGTGTGAATGGAACGAGGTTGAGGGTTGTAGAAAGTGCATCGAGATCATAAAATGAAGGTGCTGGGTCATGGTACGAGGATAGAGAAGTGATGATCTCGTGTTGTCTCGCCTCGACCGCCTCGATGAAGATTTGCGCGAGGATTTCGGTTGGTACGCGACGAACACCAGATAATGCTCCTTCTTTTTGGGCGATACTTCGATCCACTGCATGGAGACTATCAGTGCAGGAGAGCATAGACCCTGAAGCTGCGATATGGGCGGATTCATGTGCCGCGTGCTCGTCGGCGGCCAGGTACAAGTGTGCTTCCACTTGCGGGGTAGCTTTATCTAGGCGCATGAGCAGAGCTTCCGTAAGTGCCACGATTTCAGCCCATGTCACCAACATTCCCTTTGTAGACGAGATAGTCTCTAGAATATCACGGTGATTGTCGTACACATTCAAGGCAATCTTGAGAACTTTCTCGAGGGCCTTTACAGAGAGTATACTGGCTGCATAGGCGTCTTTGACCGCGCGTGTTGTTGCCAGGCAATCCGCGAAAACCTCGGTAGCCTTCTTGGCGTAAGTGTACTGCGCTTGGACTTCATCTTGTCTACGAAGAATAGAGGACCTAAATTCAAGATCGCCGTCGAGAAGCTTCTTGAGGGCGGACATCTCTGTATAGCCGGCAGGGAAATTCTTATAGCTCGACGACGACGTGGACGGCATCTGGTTGTGTATGGTAAGGTGGCAGTGTACGACGGAGGGCGTGGTGTGCTTACGATAGTGACTGGAACGTGGTTCGGTCGAGGCAGGCTCCAAGAAGTAAGCGTGTTTGAACGCACGTCACTCGCTGTCAAGGTAGATAGAGCCACTGCTATTTCAGGAAGAATTAATCAACTGTCTGTTTAATGTCACTATACGATCAAGAAGGGGTTGGACATCGGTCCAAATGCCGGAGTTCGTGGGTTGTATATTATAGTCGGACTGTTAAGTTTCTTCTATTAAAAACAGTAAAGTCTGTTAACTACCTTTGTAGGGGCGCCAGTTGCTACGTGGTTTTCACCGACAAGGCTGAGAAAATGAAAGTGATTCATACTGTCCAAGCTACAGGGGTAAGATTGTTCAACGGTGACCATGACCGTGCTCCTCTGCACCCCCAAGATATTGCAGTTTGAGCACTGGGCGTGGAAATTCGTTTAATTAAAGTTCATGGGACGCTCGGGATGGAAAGGCGAACGCGCCATATCCACACTCAAGACAACGGTGGTGCCTCTTCTTATCGTTTACTTTCATCCAAATAGTGTCGTGTGAGTCGGTTGGGAACCCGGTGCAACCAACGATCCATTCATGGTGCTGTAGACGAAGGACAATTCCCAGAAAACCAGCAAGCTGGAATAACTTTTTTAGGGGCCATCACGAATGTTCGCAGGGACCAGAGTAGGCTCTTCGATAATGCCGGGTTTGGTAATGAGGAGAGGCCCGATGTTTTCAACATCAACTCCGTGAAGTTGACCCAGAGGCTGGAGGCGCTCGAGACCAGTTGCTTGCTCGATATCAGCGGGGACGTGATCGGCTTTTGAGCCCGCCGAAGGGGGATGGGGCGGCCTTAGAAAATGTGCGCGGTGAGGTCGAGAGCATGCGCACGGCGAGTGAGGGCACATAAGGGTGCTTTGGCAGTTGTTCTGGTTAGGGCTTGCATTTCGGTTTATTCCGAGAGTTTATTCTATTTGGTCAAGGTCGAAAGTGTTGAGAGGCTGGAACTTTTGACCGATGAACCTAAGACCCCCTCATTCTCCCAGACCAGACGCTGTGTGATTTCCACAACAAATCTCGTTCATAAACCGAGCTCCTGGCATAAGCAACAGCCTATCAATTCATCCTATAAGAGCGTACGGCAAGGAGATTACAGAGGCACGCCGGCATACAATGCTAATGCTCCTAGCAGTGGCCATGCCCATGCACAATAACAAGAAAGTGCGCTACTTTGTACGTACAACTTTAGAAAAAAGGGCGAGATCGAGACGCACACAACAAGAAAATCAGACCAAATAGCCACATACACACATACGCACAGAGACCGGTGCAATTGTCCAAACGGTACATAGTAAGCCATAGACCGTAGGCTAGGGACGCCAACTAGCTTTACGTGTGCGTTGTGATTCACACATAAGGATCATATATATACGGGCCATGGGCATATTGAGATATATACAGCCCTTGATACGAGCCGTGGCTGTGGAAGGATGGTTGTTGGTAGCATTGTTGTTGTTGTTGTTGTTGTTGTTGTTGTTGTTGTTGTTGTTGTTGTTGTTGTTGTTGTTGTTGGTAGTGTTGGTGCTGGTACTGGTATGAGTCCTGGATTGCCTGCGTTTGTCGCACAGCGGGCTGTATCGGTTGTTGTGTCCCCAGGTGGTAATACCGAGACTGAGGAATCTCGGCATGTAGATAGGATTCCAGGGACAGCGGTGCGGGCGCAGGTGCAGGTGCATGTGCATGTGCATGATTGTGTTGGTGATATCGATGAGGTTGAGCAGGAACGGACGTGTACGTCGAATCGTGAACAAAGGAGCACTCTGAGTATACAGGTGTAGCTTGTTGCGGGTATTGAATCTGGATAGGAGCACCCTGTCCAACATCAGTCTGACTCTGTGTGTCCACTATGCCCGTTCCAAGGGCATAACTCTGCGCCGGATGCCGCCGGATGGGTACAGGAAGCGTTGCAACTCCATGTCCGTGAGCCCGACGTTCCAACTCTCGAGGTGGTTGTAGGATGCGGCATGGCGGGGGAGGGGCGCGATGATTGATCCAACCGGCGAGGTGGGGGAGGGAGCAGGCCCTCGAGCCGGGAGAGAAGACACCAAAGGCGAAGGTGGGTGCGGGTGTGGGTCGGTGAGCAGGGACCTTGGTGTTTCATGTGGGAGCAATGAGGTGGATACCACTGGAACTGTTGGCACAGTCGGTACACGCGGCTCTAGAAGGGTATTCGACGCGTTTGGAAGGCGCCCTGCGAGTGGCTGCGCGACAGGATCAACGAGCGGATGACTGGTATCTGGGTGTAGAAGATATCCGACGAGGGACCATCGGTTCCGCCTGCGGGGGCCGTGGGGGAGGCAAAGGGACCTCCACCTGGGGAAGAGGGAGTTGAGGTTGAGGCGGTTGAGGATTGGCATTTGCAGACGAGCTGACTTCGTCATCGTGTTGCTTAGCCCGAGTTCGGAGAGGGAACATTTTAAGGTTCCCTTTCGCATCCGTCGTCACGAACATTTTTTCTCTGATCGGCTCGTCGATACAAGCCATCTTCGTCGTCTCTTCCACTCTCACCTCCTTCTTTTTCCTAATCGGTTCTTTCGCCCGTTTAGTCCGCGGTTTGGCGTCGGCGGGTTCACTTTTTTGCTTTTTTACTGACCTCTTCTGGGCAACCTTCGCATCTCCATTCCTATCCCTATCTACGGTATGCACGGGGATTGTGGTTGATAACGACGGCTTTCCTCTTCCACTCACGTCCCTTGAGCGGCAAGCATACACAGAACGGGCAATGGCATTTCTTTGAGGCGTGTTGGTGAGATGGATGTTGGAAGGGGGAGAAAGGGGAGAGAATCGTTGTGATGTGATTGCGCCCAGGTCCTGGAGCACGACTGGAGGGGAAAGAGGAGTTTGAGGTCAAGAGGGATCTCGGGTGCTTGCCCGGTGATTTGGACTTGAAGTTCTTCAGCCAATTGACCGACCACTTCGGCGTGTGCCTTGACTACATCACCATCGATTTGCAGCTGCCCATCCAGGGCTCGATTTGCACTTGTGAACAAGTCACGTCACTAAGCTCGACCACGAGAAGTTGCCCTTGCTCTTGACCTTGTTCTTGACCTTGCTCAATTTTGAATGCGCACTGAGGGTTGGGTTGCAGCGGTTGCGGCACTGAGAACGGCGGCGCAAGTCCGGCAAAATTGGTCCACCAAGCATGCGCGTCAGCACGGTCGTTCCTTCCTCCGTTGACTGCGCTGATCGACGGTGGTGAGATAACTTCGAACGAATCGGACCTCTCAGATTGAGATAATACCACTTCGCCATCATGATCTGTGACCAACGATGGCTCGGCTGCGGAGAGATTCGAGGTTGGCACTGGTGAGGGTGGTCTAGTCGAATAGTGCGGTTGAGTCGAGGGTAGGGTGACGGCAGGGTGGAGATGCGACTCCATCCCGAGGTCGGTGCATCCTTCGGCGGTTGCGTAGCCCGATCCAAGAAGGGAAGGGGCGATTGGGACAGTGGGAGTGTGCGTACGGTGTTCGTACTCGTCAACGAAATGCTCAGCGAGAGCATTGAGCGATGTGGGGGATGCAAGAGGGTGGACTGTCTCTTGTGTCGCTTCACTGGGAAGGCGGCAGGCAGAGTAGATGGTGGTAGAATAGCTGATGGTTCTTGAACCCCGGCCATAAAAAGTGGTGGTGCGAACTGGTAGGTCGAAGGCAGATCAGAAGCGAAAGTGGGCGATGACTGTATCGTTGAGGACATTGAAGGAGCGAGCTCGGGGGTGAGCCCGGACACGGGATCAGGATCGTTACGTGTATCAGATAGAGGAAATGGAGAGGAGACTTCATGACCTGCGAGGCGCAGCAGCAACTCATCGAGATCAATTCAAGGTCGTCGTCAAATCCCCCGATCGGCTGATCGCAAGGAGGAGCTGAAATGGGGTGGTCGTACAAAGGAGCTGGGTCAGGCGTAGGGTGCGGTGGACAGTTAGCAGCGAGAAAGCGACGGTCGTGCAATGGAGGTAGGTCCGAGTCGGAGGCGTAGTTGGGCGAGAGGGTGGCTCACAAAGGTATAATTCTCGTTGAAGTCGATGGGAGATCCACCAACCTGGAGGCGATTCCCTCGAAGATATTCAACCACTGCTGGCCGGAGAAAGTGATATCACAGACGGCGTTCAGGAACGGGAAAGTGGTGAGAACTTCTCCGACGACCGGGCCATTCTCCGGGCCCGAGAGTTCTATTCTCTTGGCGTGATCTATTGGATGCTTATTTTTGACCGAGCGTGGCAGCGTCAGAATTCATAATCATACACTCAACCAAGCACTGCTGCCCGGTGAGTTCCCCTATATCCGCATTTACTCGCCTGCCTGCCTTCCACTCAGTCACGTCAACGCCAAAATCAACAGACGATGAGTGAATCAGAGAGCGACCAGAGAATTAAGCTCAACTATGACAACTAGTACCTATGGGACCGTCATATCATGAGCACCACCCGGCGAAAGAACGCGTACCTTGCATTTGACCCTCAGCCAGCTGACCCGCGCGCTCAGCAATTGGTTAATCCACCATCCACCACTCCCACCTACAAGAGAAGAGTTGAGGACATACCGTGAAGTGTCGGAATATTGTTGTTCTCGTCATTACAGGTACGGTTTGGGTTTAATTACGGTTCCTTGATATCGGTTATTTTTTATTTTTTTTGTGGGGGAAAGAAGGGAAATGCATCATGCACCGTGACGCTCGTGCGCCGTGTGTGGGACTCCAGTACGGCTCGCCGTTGGGAACAACCTCCCGTTGGACGATCTGCCGCCTGACCTACC